>Ga0307512_10007614_pt1 | contig 10689 bp, 6 predicted proteins | sample 14_EM_MG_FD_200267 | JGI IMG/M metagenome (GOLD analysis project Ga0307512, IMG submission 200267) | Populus trichocarpa ectomycorrhiza microbial communities from riparian zone in the Pacific Northwest, United States - 14_EM | ecosystem: Host-associated > Plants > Roots > Unclassified | place... | reverse complement strand
GAGATTAAGTAATGGGGGTGGGCTAGGTGGAGTTTCAATGGCCTTGTGCCCTCCACCGGGTAGCGGGAAGTGGGAGGAAACGACTTTGCCTGAGTCAGATGTAGGTGCTGCGTGAGCTAGTTTGGCCGTAGTTTAGCCGATGGATGGACAGGAAGTTTCCGATGGACAGGGGTATAAAAATATGTTAATTAAAATGCCATGACCACCAGTGGTCGGCCGGCTTGTGGTAACTTAGCTGGGCACCCCTTCGGGGTGAATGCAAAATGATTACAAACAAACAAACAAACACTCCAGAAAACCCACACTGGCAGTGCTGTTCTTTGCGGAGAAGCGATTGCAGTTGGGGGTGTATGTAGAGGAATTTAGGGCAGTGTTGGTGACGGGTTGAGGGCGCTCAGAGCTCCCATATATAAAAACTGGACATTTTCCCTCTCCAGGCTGAGCGCTGAGGAATTTACAATGATGCAATGAGAATAAATGAGAGGCAGGTGGAAGAGCACTATGTGGTGAATGTGTTTTATAGAGTTTATTCATCTGTAAGCTTGAACTCAAGTCTCTGGGTTATATATATTGGTAGATATGAAAGCTTGCTCAACTTAGTGGGGTCGCATCTGGGCTTGCAGTTCGCGAACGGGACATGGATCGTAAACCGGATACATCCGGTTCGCGAGCGGGCATGTGTCGCATATTGAACGGAACATATATAAATATTGAAGAAGTACTTGCTCATCTAGACACATCTTAAGATTTTTTGCTATTTACTCTAGGCGGGATCCGTGGACACCCATGGGCGACGGCCGGGGACGGCACTGCTGCGTCCCTGGCCGTCCTTGCCGCCCGCCCCCGTCCGTAATCAAAAGGACGGTATCGTTTCCGTCCCCGTTCGCAGTGGTCCCGGGCGGACGGGACAGTTGATTTTACTGCTTGAAGATGAACGTAGACTGCAGTGCTGAGCTTCTCCCCACAGCTGGGGGTGCTTGAAAATCTATCGTTATTTACTGCGTTACTATAATGTCTATTATGAGGGAGGTCTAGATAGGTCTTCCAGAGTCACTGGCCTAGAACTGGATCTAGAGGTCTCTCAGAATTGTCAGTACACAGATTTCTCACTCTTGCCACCCGCCACTCCACCAGTCTCCACTCGCCATTCCGATAACAACTTCCGACGATTTCCGACGGGACCCTAGATTCTACCTGCAGATAGATTAAGAGGCATTATCAGTATCGCACAATATCAACACTCTCGCCTGCTCGGTAATTGTCCGGATGATCCGCTCGGTAGCACTGTTTTTATTGATGAACATATGGAGGAGAGAGTTCATATGTAGCACCGCGGACAGCGAGCAACATTTAGAAGAGCTTGTTGTTCTTTTCTCCTAAGCCGCTATCACACCGGAAGCGTTCTACGTCGTAGGCCATGGAGTCTACACGGGCGTGTAATGGTCGGTAGATAGACATGAAGTTCTCTGATTTCTTATCTATGAGTACCTAGATGACCGTGTAGCGTGTATAGTCATCGATAAGTAGTATATAGTACTGGCGAGGGTGTAGAGAAGCGTCCGCATACATTCGAATGCACGAGTTCAAACAGTTTTGTAGCAGGGTCTCATCGTTCGGGGGCGACCATAGTATTTTGGTGACCGCCAGGTTCATTACCTGTTGTAGGGATGATTCTTAATGATAGAGTCGATCTACAGAGAGACTCCCCATATATGCATAAGAAGCTGTGCCCTATCATAATGCCTTATACACTACCAGTATATCCTACACCTTACCATAATAACGCGAATCACTACTCTAGGTGTAGTTCCCAGCAAGACCTAGGATTTAAATGAACTCGAAGTTTTGTAGTATCAGACTGCTGACAGGACCGGTGCTAATGAGGCCACACAGGAGACCGTAGTTGACCTTGTGAGTTAATTACTCAAGAACGGAAGCTAGTCGAATCATACACAGAGAGGGCGAGAACGGGGTATCTGCAACTGACAGTGGCATTAGACGCAGCGCAGGACTTGGAGGATAACATCAAGAATGACTTAGATAATATAGGAGTATAATGCGCTGTGGAGAATACTAGAAATGATAGTTATATTTGGGACAACACCATAGGTAGACCCTCAGACCCAGTGGTGATACCGGCCGTGATACTGAGGGTGATAGTCCGGAGGCACGCTGGAAAACCTTGCAAGCTCACCACCAGTCGAGTGATACACTATGAGCGAGTGATCGAACCGCTACCACACCAGTTGTAGCTCCAATAGCCCTCTAGCTGGCGCGATTGCCATTAATGCAAAAGAATTCCTCCACACTTTTTTAATACGAATCATGCGAGTGCTCGTTGTAGCTACGGAGGTTTTCGATTTTAGGAACAAGACTAGATCAGTGTTCCTAAGCGGTCAGACCGCCCTGGGCATAATCCGGTAAAGGTCAACTGCCACAACACCTGGGCCATCTTGCGCTGGCCTGCAGTTACCTGTAGCGGCCTATATCAAATCTGCATAAATCTAAACTAATCCAAATGCCTGCGCATAGCCTGCATGAACTATCTAAACCTGCATATATCTGCAGAAACTTGCATATACCTGCAGAAACCTGCAGAAATCTGCATTATCGTGTAAATCTATGCAATATTTTGGCCGGCATAGACGAAATCATTCTTTATGAAATCCCCATGATACGGCCATAATGTACCTACCTTCGCTTTATTGTATCATCGACCGTTCCCTAGCTGAGGTTGGTAGGAACTGGTGGATCACAAGCTATAACTGCTTCAAAGTACTGTATTTACTTGAATCAAATTTGAGGAAGAAGACTGCAGATATCTACAGGTCAGCCAGGTCAAGTTCTCAAAGTCTTCAGACGGCCTGGGTCACTGATTCCTTGACCGGCCTTGGCACAGGCCGGAACAGATCATGGCCATATCTGACCGGACTGGCCTGTTAGGATTTGTTTGTTTGTAATCATATTGCATTCGGCCGCTGGCGGCCATGGCATATCCCGTACATATTTCCTCCCCGCTTCTTCCGTAACATAAAGAAACAAAAGCAAAGTCGCGAGTCCTCTTCCCCGAAAACAAAAGAAACCGCCACCTGGCCTGTTAGGAACAGAACACTGGACTAGATGAGGTCCATATTAAGGGAAGCCATGGCCTAGGTACTCTGGATTGCGCGACGATGTCGGGCCGTGTAGGACTGCCGGGCACATCATCCAAATTACCTCTGGCCGCTCTCGCTGCTCTAAGTCTGACAAAGGTTGATAATTATAGTAATACGGGGTACTAAAATCGTGGCGAAGCAACGTGGCCACAGGTGGCTTACGCACGTTAGTAGCGCCTGCTATCTAGTCTAATCTAATCCCATCTTAACTGGAGTAGAGTAATCCGATCATCGCGACCACCATCTCCAAGTAGCTAGCTCGAAGACATTTGTTGGAACCGAGTTGCATAATGAGATCTGAGACGTTTCAAACATCATATAAACTCACTGTAACTGGGGTTGTTGACACACAAGTCTCCTGTATATATCTTGAGTCTTTCGCCTTCTCGTCTCTCTGAACCTTAAGCCTATTCACGCACACGGTTCTCCCTGCCATATAGCAACAAACCGATCGCTCCCTCCACTACTGTTGCTGACAACATACACGAAATAGAGTACAATTTAATTGATGACAGAAAGCTCACCTGTAAATCTATTTCGCGACTCATAACTACATACGTGACCATCTGTCGCAAGAAATGCTGATGAGAGACTAGGCAACGACAGCACTCACCGGAGGTGCGAAGTCGCTAGACTTGAACAAGAAATGTGGGTAGCATCAAAATCCCGCTAGCAGCCCAAATACAACAAGCTGATTGGCCACCCTTTCGGGCGCTAGCGAATAACACGGGGTAATACGCAGGGTGACTTTGCGCGAACCGGCAGTCGCGACTTAAACAAAAATAGAGTAAGTTATGTGATGGCACAGAAAAGTTCTTTAATTATGGCAAGTAGTGCTCATCCTGAATCTGGCATCACAATCGACAGCCGAAAAGAAAAGCCAACCACAGATTGAGACGATATCCCACAACCTTCGAATCGCACTAGTCACTATTTCGGCAAGCCTCGTAGCACTACCAACTTTCTGCGATCACAAGAGCCATGAAGGGTATACAAACGTCCGACGGCTAGAGTACTTTCATCTCTCATTAACCTATTTTAGACTCTGCATCGAAGGGGATCTGGCCCCGGTTTAGGCGTCGCTTCGGTAGCGTTAAGCTGGTCGCCCTATCCGTGGGCACCATCCTCATCGTTTCTATTGCGGTGCTGCTCGGAACACTTTGGGAATACTGCAATCGGGTGTCGACGGCATCACGGCAACAAGAGCAAAGTATCTGGTCGGGCCTGGTCCTCCGGGGGTGGCTATCGCAATTCGTCACAATTTGCAGCGCTGTACTCCGAATATGCATAAGTGTGCAACTACTTCTCGTCTGCAAGATGCTTGCGTCGTTAGCCCTCGAGAACCGACAAGTTCGAGATAAAGACATTGGCATAACATTCATCCATCAGTACGCAAATTCTGGCCCGTTCGGCATCGCATGGTCGTTCATCACCGCGGCGAAATCCGGCCGGGGGAGTCTGGGACTGCTTGCAATCGTGCTGTTAACCTTGGAAAGTGTCTTTGTGCAGTTTTCGTCGACAATCTTGCTCGGTGACTTGAAGCCGGTATCGCTGCGAGAGGGATTCGATACGGTGACTCAGGTCAATTACACATTTGGTACCTGGGCCCCCGGGGACGATTTGAATATGTTCAGTGCGACACCTGTCGAATTCCCAGTGTTTGCCGAAAAGTCCGCCGCGCGCACCACCGTTACGGGTGGCAAAGCTGCTGGCATGGTGGATTCCGGGAGTGTCATTCGCGCGCTACTACCGTTGCGAGGATTAAAGCTGGCCACCCTTGCGTCATACCGTGGTCCAGTGACAGCTGTAAATACGCAGGCCGTCTGCTTCGCGCCAAAATTTATTAATGCAACAGCACAGTTTCGTCGCCTCCCGCCGTTAGGTCCACAATCCCCCGATATCGACAAGCGGACGATAGAAACAGTTAACTTCTTGGCCCAGATTGACAACATGGAGGCTGGGAGCGCCAACAGAAAGTTGTTCGAAAGAAGCTCATTGAAGTTTGGTGGGGTAGAATTCGACTTTGGCCTGATAAACTGCACGCTTACAGCCAACACCACCAGTATCTGCGAGGTAACGGACACCATTGAAAGGCATGGAAATACTCCAAGAGCGGTTAATGACTTCCCTGCTATGAATATATCCGATATTGGGCTGCATTGGCTACTTGTTTCGAATTCGTCGTGGACTAATATCTCAAGCATTAACCCCGCCCGAATCAAACGAGACGGAAATGAAGCATTCGATGGTACCGAGTGGGCTACTCAGAACTTTCCCTCCCAAGACCTCCGCATCAGGCACAGTCTCTGCGCAATTCTCTTCAAATGGGCGGCGGGAGACGTGGATGTCGATGTCACATCTAACTATACCGAACCCCGATTATACCGCAACCCACCGTCGGCAGACGGTAGCTGGGAATTTGACACAACATACGTACAAAGACAGCTCGGAAGCGATGGACCGAAGAGATCGTCGAACCGGGACCGCGGTGTACTCAATCTTCCCTCCTTTAACCGGAACGAATCTCAACCGATACAGTCAATCGGGTGGTCACTTCGATTACAGTCGACACGCGCGGGGTACGGCGCAACCATACCGGGAGCAAAGACCGGAGAAACCCGACTATTGGAGGCGACCGTGGAGACTCTCTTCATGAATTCATACCACGACACGAAGCAACTTTCTCTAGCCTGGGAAGCCGCCATGGTGACATCGATTACAACTTTCTACTACCACCTCCTCGACTTCTTTGTGCTTCCCGGGGATGCAACGATACGCTTCTTCAAATCGTACGCGGTACCCCGAAAGTCACTTGGGCTCTTTCTCGTGTTCGCGAATATTGTATTTCATTTTTTGCTAGTTAGCGTTATCCTCTATGCGTTCTTTTCAAGCCAGTCATTCAAGGATGGCATTCCAGATCCTGAAGAGCTGGGATATCTCGCGCTTCGCAAACAAACAGGCAGCGATACATCTATCGAACTCACAACACATATCAACCCAAGGAAACGTAGAACGCATGACGAATATCTTGCTGTGGATTCTGGGGAAGAATGATTGGTGAGTGTCAGAATGCCGCAGTGTCCCGTTTTATTACTGACAACTCGCAGGTACCACTCCCAACAGTACGAGATTATAGTATACAGCCGCTCGCGTAAGAAATAAACGATGATGTATTTACAAGGTTTTGAAATTTTAAACGCAAATAGATGGAGAGGGGTATATAATACAGGGGGTGAATATATATTGATGCCACTCACACTCACAACCAGTGTACCATGTACTTACTTGAAGCTCCTCCGAGATGGAGTTATGGCCTTCAGTTTACTTACACCAAAACAATCGGCATTAGAGTGCTACTGCAGATTGACTCGGGGCTGCAGAGTGCACTTTCTCTGCCTCTACCCCTCACCCAGACGTCAGTATATTGTGAGTTTTCTCCTCGCCCTGTGCTCCTCTTCGAAACCAAATAAAACACAAGTTTCCATTGAACACAAAGGCATGAAACAATATTCTCCAAGCACAGTAAATCACTCGATTTCTTGGCGCTGAGCTACATTTTTGCGCTTTCAACCTGCCACCACAAAATCATTCACTCTAAGAGAATCAGAAATGTGCTTCTTTAAAGGCACCGGAAAAGGCACAGAACAGTACCTTTTGCTACACCGAAAACAAGCATTTAAGTGCAAGAATTGGGTTAGGGGTTCTTTGTATGGTAGTAAAAGGTGTTCTAGTCAGTTCGCGGAGAATGTCAGTCCGCGGAGTAACCGGTTAGTTCACGGAGCCCCACCTTCCATGAATGAACCAGTCAGATTAGTTCTCCATGAACTGACTGGTGCTAATTGTGCTCAAACAAAAGTAACAATTACTCTGATTGCAAAGTGATGTATACATGAAATATGCATAATTTATCGCTCCTCCACCTCCTGGTCGCCAATTTACCATATCTTTAATATTGATAGAATGGTTGTGAAAAAACACTGATTTTCAGCAATTTTGGCTGTTTGTTTTAAAGCTGCTCAATCAATTTTAAAGATATCATAAATCGAAGACAGGGAGGTGAAAGAGTGATGAATTATGCCTATTTCATGTATACATCACTTTGTGATTGGACCAATACTTGCAGACTTAATTGGACCGACTTTTTGTCATTTTTGTCAGTGCAGCTGAACAGAGAAAAGACAAACTTTTTTTTTCCCGATTTTCCTTACAATTGGATGTATCGCTCAACGAAGGGACTGGTCAGCTCATGGAGTGTGTAGGCTCTGCGAGCTGACCGGTCAGTACACGGAGCCCAGTTATTCCACAGCTTGACCGGTCACTCCACGGACTGACATACTCTATGAATTGACTAGAACAAAAGGTACCATGGAATTGACACTGAAATGGCACTACGCAATGCTGTTCTAAGGTGCCTTTTTCCACCGTGCCTTTCTCCCGGTGCCATTTCTCCCCATGGCTTTTCTCCTCCGCGCCTTTTCTCCTCTGTGCTTGGTCTCCGTACTTGTCCTCTGCGTCTTTTCGTGCCTTTCGCCTTCAAGTACCAAAATCAGTAAAGACCCAGGTTACTCCAAAGGCGGTGACTAAAAACACAAACCACTAGTGGGAGCACCGACTCATCTGCCCCCTTCAACACTCTCAACATCTTAACACTCTCGTCATTGCCAGTTCCTGCTTTGTAGATTTTTCCCACTGCGCGCAACTGTCATTGATCTTTCCAGTGTTGGTGCAATCTAGGGTGGCCTGGGAATGATAGCAGTAGTGGTAGTAGTGATTTGGCAGATAATGCGGGCAAAAGAGGTGGCGATGGGTGTTGTAAAAGGAAGGTGAGCAGTCGATTGAGAACCACAATCTATCGTTTGTGGTTGCCTTTTAGTAGTAGAAATGTACGCCGGAAAAAATGCAAATCGACTATAGACTGCGCTCGCGCCGCTCATAACAAGCTTCCCGTGAACCCCTGCTAAAGAGCCCGCATGGAGAGCGCTTGAGAGCCCGGTTAAGAAAGCGTATCAGGGTAAAAAGCTTTTCCGCAGGAAGCTTTGAGCAGGCTGCCAGTGACAGAAGCTTTAAGCCGATAGGAAAGTCTAAGTCTACGGAAGCTTTAACATTGACGTAGCCAACCTACTTGTCTAAGTGTTCCCCCCTCTGACCAGTACCGTGACTATCACCGCCACAATCACCATCACCATCACCATATTACAGCATGAGTAGCCCCGGGGAGGATACGTGCATATATCTACGTCCAAAATCGATGGGAATCGGGCAACTGGAAAAACCGAGTCGGAGATCTGCTCTCCCAAGATTTAATTGACTACCTTTGCTGCAGAATCTAAGGCTGCAATTACCAACACCATAACAGTGAGACATCGTGAGATCCTGACGCTGCGGGCGTGCCAAAGATAAGGCTCAGACCATGAAATTGATTGGCGTCATGATTTCGGTTGCCCGCCATACCCCGCTTGCCACACCCCGCCCAGCGCCTACCACTCAGCGAGTCTCTGCATTCAAGCGCACTTGATAGCTGGCACTCAAGACTTCATGGGAGCGTACAGCCAAGCGGGTTTGGGAATGTGCAATCGAGTGCACTTGGGAGTGTACGCTATCGAGTGTACTTGGGAGCGTGCTTGGCATTTGATAAGTGTATTGTATGTGTTCTGACCCATTCGTGGAATCGCCCCATCCATGGACGGGCAGTACCATCCATCGACAGGGCGGTTCCACGAAAGGTCCACCATTCATGGACCCATGAATGGGACAAATAAAAATAAGTTATTCAAATTAAATTCGCGCCACTAAGAGGATTATTGAGAGCCAGCAATTTTATTGCTGGTAAAGTTAGCTGAGTATGAAGTCGGTAAAAAAGCCAACTGACTTGTAAAACAAGATATATACAAGCGAAGTGAAGCCAACTAACTTGTAAGAGATATTTAGAAGCGAAGCTAACAGACTTGTAAAAGAAATATATGCCAGCGAAGCGAAGCTAATAGACTTGTAAAAGAGATATATAGCAGTGTAGCGAAGCTAGTAGACTTGTAAAAGAGATATGTGGTAGCAAAGCGAAGCAAATGGACTTATAAATAAAAGATACATAGAAGTGAAGCGAAGCCAATGGACTTGAAAAACAAATATCCAGTAGTACTTATTTTATAAGCGAAGCTATCTTTTTAATTGCATATTTTTATTTGTTCCATTCATGGAACTGCCCTGTTCATGGATGGTACTGCCTATCCATGGATGGGCGGCTACCACGAATGGGTCACAACATATACAGCGTCATGTATAGTATCGAGCGCAGATATTTGCCTGCGTATCATAGTTATCTAGTCAACGCATGGGTTGATGGGACTCATAGCTTCCACGCATCAAATTACCCATGGAAAACCGTTCGAAAAACCGCTTGTCTATGAGCTGCGCGCCCTCAAGCTCACTCCCGCAAGCGCACACACAGAGCCAAAAACAAAAGCAATTCAGGTAGGGTTCTCGGTATTGGGAATGCACCATTTCAAGAGTACAGCGTAGACAGTCATGGTTTTAAGGCACCTTTGGTGGGAGTGCAGCATGTTCAAAAAGTCACAAGCCGAAAGGGCACACAATAAAAGGCATTGCGACTTTCAAAAAGGTACGAAACGAGTTTCAGCATCTCCTAGTGCCATTTTTACCTACAACGGGTGCCTCCCATTTCATTTGTACGGGGAAAAGGCACGAATAGCGCGTTTCCGACCCTCTTAGAGTCAAGTTTACTTGTAGACCAAGGCTTCATCCTCCCATTCTATCCGTACCCTGGATCCTACGTCGAACGGCGCAGTGAAGCGTCACAAAAACGTGTATCTATTTACTTAATAGATCCGACTTGACACGGTATGTACAAACTTTCACGTTCCGTACAAGACTCGGGGGTGCCGAAGCTCGGTGCAAAATCGGGGTTTAGGAAGACACAAAGATAATTTTGCATAGTTTGGGATTAATCGAATGTCATCGGTGGCTCACAGCGTGAGACTTTAAGCTTTCACGTTCAGCTGAGCGGTTACCTTTCATTTATGGTTTTTGGATTTACTTCATCCTTTACGGAGGCTTCGCTGCTAATGGTGGTATCCATGGCAGTATTCTCAGCCGTCCCGTCCGACGGCCGGGAATGGTGGTGCCATCCTAGGGGTAGCCGACCAGACCAATGACGGCTGGACGTTCCGTGTCTGCCGGGACGGTGTTTTCGCCGTCCCCCGGCAGCCATCCACCGTCCCCAGCTGTGATCGGGTGGCTACAGCTTATATATAGAAGATGCCAAATTGGTCGTATGGACAAAAGTCTTGGCAAAGAAGAAACAGCGTGTTGAGTCAACAACAACGATACCAATTGGAAAACGGACAGCAGCAATCGATCTCTAACGTCGAATTGACCCCAGAACTAGCTTCCCAACACCTTCTGGACCGCTGGTGGAGGGTGGGCACAGGAATCCACGCAATTGAGAGGATAAGCGTGAAGTCTTGGCAGAAAACGCTGTTGACTTGACCCGTCGGCCAATGAGCAAGCGATAACGAGG
>Ga0307512_10007613_pt1 | contig 10690 bp, 12 predicted proteins | sample 14_EM_MG_FD_200267 | JGI IMG/M metagenome (GOLD analysis project Ga0307512, IMG submission 200267) | Populus trichocarpa ectomycorrhiza microbial communities from riparian zone in the Pacific Northwest, United States - 14_EM | ecosystem: Host-associated > Plants > Roots > Unclassified | place... | reverse complement strand
CACAACCTAGGAAACGAACAAGTTATAATTCATTATAAGCCCCTGTCGGGGAAGCACCTCGATCACCAGCGCCGCAAGGTCATATCGGACTTTCCATGACCTGCTGATGCCGACATCGACAGACAGGGGAGTCGGAAGCACGGAGAATATATAACCTTGCGGTTCGCGATGTCCCGTTAGGCTTCACTCGTTCGTTCCCCCCTGCTGGTATTCCACACTTGGCCTACTCTCTCTTTCTCGAGTCGAATCACTTTCCCCACATCTGTGACGTTCTCTTCAATCCTTCATATCACTCTTCGCTTGGTTAATCTGGCACAATGCTCTCGAAGAGTACCCTGGTGGTATTCCTACTCCTGACCTCCCGTATTTTCGTTCGAGGTATGCTATTCAACATTCACATCCGTGGATTACCGCATGAGATCTCGAGACATCGCTTGCTGAGACGACGTCTTTGTTCGCATTAGCGGACGGGACGGATTGGGTCGACCCTGAATACTTGATTGACCAACGTACGAACCCGATCCAGGACACTACGGACGCGAAGAAAAGTTTGGTAGGCATCGCAGGGACATATGGGAGGAAAGGTCCGTGGAGTAAGTATCTCTTGCGCGCCGCTAAGGGGGGTTTCTAATGCGACTTTCAGGCGTGCGCACCCCTCCTGACCAGATGCCCCCTGGTAATAACCCGAACGATTACATGAGTTTTGCACCATAGTAAGTCAATCCTAGTCACGCATCCCTATTTGCGTGACCGCCAACCATCGGCTCCCATAGCTATTGGCCAGACTGTAATTGGTGTCCACCCAGGAAACGACGTCGCGACGAACTCCACGGTTTCACCCCATACGGCATGGCCTCTCCCCCTCTCCTGACGTCCCCCGCCCATCGGAGACGCATGGCGCGTAAGAGAAGGACTGAGGACGTTCTCCAGGTTCCCAAAGCTGGAGACGAAGACGTGGTCCCTGCGCCGCTTCAGAACCCTCCCACTGAAGTGCTTGGATCGTTGCCCGTGATAGCCGCAAGTTCGACGGCAACTCCCACCGCGACGACCGCGACGGATAATGTCATGACTGGGGCACCTGACCCTGCTTTGGCGAAGGCGAAGACCACGCAGACTGCCCCTTGTTCAACGTCTCCCACGAAGAGCATGCCACCAAGTGCGAGTGAGTCATTGAAGTTATCCTTCACTTTCGACGTTACCCTGAGATCGGGTGCGCATCGTCATAGCGTGGACATCTTGCCCGTATAAACACATCGACGGGAGAGCCAATCCAGATACAAAGACACTGTCGGGACCAGATAATACGAACGACATGTCCCAAGCCGTGTTCTTCAACACAATGAGTTACGCCGTGACCGGGACACGATCGTACTCTCAGAAAGCGGCCTCATTCTTAGAGACTTTCTTTTTGGAGGAGGACACGGCAATGACCCCGAACGTGAACTTTGGTCAGATCGTGCGTGGAGTAGGACCAGAGCATCGAGTGGGAACGTTCACCGGAGTTCTGGATATGAGAGGTATGATCAAAGTCGCGAACGCGATCCTGGCCCTCAAGGCGGCGAATAGTCCGGATTGGGATGCTCAGAAGGATGAGAAGATGAAGTTGTGGCTGAGACAATATATCGGATGGCTGGAGTCGAGTCCTATTGCCAAAAAGACGGCCTCGTCGGCAAAGTCAGTATCCCTGAGATGCTGTGTCGGTTTATGACTGAGGGTTAGCTTTGTAGCAACCATGCGACTTTCTTCTATGCCCAACTCGCGGCGGTAAAATTGGTGGCGGATGATGGAACTGGAGCGCAGGACGCTTTGAATCAGTACTTCAACGGCCAATTCATGGACCATATCGCGGCTTCTGGAGAACAGCCATTCGAAGCTATCCGAGCCAATCCGTACCACTACCGGTGCTTCAATCTCGAGGCAATGATCGTGAGTCAGATGGTCATGCTACCCCGACATGGCCGCTGAAACTTTGTTGCGTAGACTGCGGCGAAGCTAGGCGATTATCTCGGCATGGACTTTTGGACCAAAAAAACAAGGAATGGCGCCACGATCCAACAGGCGTTAGATTTTACCATGGCACAGGATCCGAAGAAAGAAGCGATCTCGCAGATCTTCCCGCATGTAGCGGCGGTCGCCGCAGCCTATGGAGACCCGGGCAAGAAATACGCAAATTTCCTGCAATCGCACAACCGCAACTACAAGTCAGACAGATACTGGCTCTATAACCAAGTACCGGCTTTGAAGATGTCGCCTTCGCGCAGACGCGAGAAACGGGATAGTAGACGACCACTGAGGTGGAAAAGACAAGATGCGGATGATTTGGAAGAGTATCCTGATGGGGACGGAATAATCGCACCGTCTGAAACCCAGAACGATACAGCATCCGGGAACAGCATGAATATCCAGTGTCCGGAAGCGTTTGCGGGTCAGGAAGAGATCGAGCTGGACAACGGAGTGTTCGTGACCTGCGACCAGGTTCGGCCTTTCTACGTTCTCTTTTACCCAGACGCGCACGACGAGGACGGACAAGAGTAGATAAATAGTTTGTTGTAACTTTTTGGCGGAATCCAAGTATCCTGAGTTTTTGGAACTCGTTTCCGGATTTGGCTGGGGGGGGGAGCCACGGCGCGGCAGACAGCATAAAGTTCACACAGTAACCACACACGGGTCGCAGCATTTTTATCCCGACCACTCGTCCTTTCCTCTCTCACCCACAACATAATGGCCGACAACGCCTCTGGTCAGTCCGACAAATCCGTACAAGTCAAGCTCGTCCTCCTAGGTACGTCGTCGAACAATCACCTCACATATTCCGCACGAGAGTACTCACTTTTCGTTAACCAATCTTCCAGGTGAGGCCGCCGTTGGCAAATCTTCCGTCGTACTACGTTTCGTACGTGTCGTCTCTTGCTTCGAAACCTCTCCGGTTTTGCCCACTTATCCGTTCCACCTCGCTCTTCTAGGTCTCGAACGAGTTTCAGCCAAACAAGGAGCCTACAATCGGTGCAGCTTTCTTGACTCAGAAGTGTAGATTGGAGGATCGAGTGTTGCGTTATGAGATTTGGGATACTGCGGGTTCGGAACGTTTTCATTCACTAGCTGTGCGTCCCCCCTCCAGTCTTCATATCTCTCTTCTCACAACAAACCCCCCGGCTCACATGCTCCATTCCTATCACGCCGGAATGATTAGCCTATGTACTACCGCAACGCTCAGGCTGCGGTTGTTGTATACGACGTTACCAAAGCCACCAGTCTCGAAAAGGCCAAGACGTGGGTCAAGGAACTGCAGAGACAGGCGAACCCTAACGTCATCATCGCCCTCGTTGGAAACAAGGTAGATTTGGTTCAGAACTCGACAACAGGTTCTTCAGCCTCAGAGCCGGAAGATGAGGGCGAACCTGACGATGCCACTGCTACCCCTGGTGAGGCTGGCGGATCACCCACCTTCAATTCGGAGGACGTTAGGCAGGTCTCTACGGACGAAGCAGAGGCATACGCAAAGGAAGCTGGTCTCCTGTTCTCCGAGATCAGCGCTAAGACCGGCGAAGGTGTTGTAGAGATCTTCACTGAGATCGGTACGTCGGCGTTCCGTCATCCGCCACAACCCGAATCACCCTGACCACTAACTTACAGCCAAGAAGATTCCAATCGAGCACATTTTGGCATCCACTCGTGGTGTTGGAGGACGCAATGGTGGTGCTGGAGGGCGACCAGGCGCATCGCAGCAAGGGAATGTAAGCCTCGAGGAGAGCGCCAATAAGGCCCGCGACGCCTGTAATTGTTGATTGCGTTCCTGTGTTCCCACCACCGCCCCACTTGGGATCTTTTCTTCCCTCCTCACAAGGGTAGATACTTTGCCTTATTATCCCGTTTATTATGCTCCATGCCAGGTATACATCCAGCTGACTTCAACTATATTCCTCGTCCTCCGACGTTTCCCTTCACCCCTCGTAACGTTTCGTCCCATGCCTGTACTTTTCATCATATTACATCTGTCACAGTTTTTTCTCTTGAGGTTTCGATGGTACTGCGCAACTTAGCTGAGACAGTTGTTCCGTAAACGAGTGAGAAGCGGGGTTCTTTACCCTTGTCCAAAGGGTCTCCGCACACTCATACCCACAGAATTAGACACGGGTGTTGCTCCCTCAAAGGCCCACATACGGGAGAGTTACATTGATGATACAGTACGCTTATACCCATAGATACTAATACTCAATATACGGGGGAGGTCTAGTCCCGTCATGGTGGCTATCAGGAACGAGATAAGGAGGAGGTGCGTGACCATCAACCGGAGTGCGAATTGCCGGATCATGTGATACAGACGGGGCACCAACCGATGGGGGTAGGGGAGGCGGTGGAGGCTGATGAGCCATCCCACGTGCGTCGCTGTAATGCGAGTCTATGGATGGAGGTGGATCGGATGGGTCATCCATCACCAATGTCGGGGGAAGTGGAGGTTGGTCTCCTCCGGCGAGTATCGTCATCGTCGTGAGGGTAGGTATGACACCTAGCGTAGCTTCTTCACCGTGTCGCTCCAATGCCAACCCAAGTGCTTCCATCGCCAGCTCCGGTTGATCCATGCTCGCGAGATCGGTTACATCCGGATCTCTGTTCGCCATCTCCATAGTCGGAGGGGGAGTCGAAGATCGAGGTCCTCGTTCTTCGAGCTCGACCATATGCCCGTCGAACTGATTCGCGACCGTAAATCCGAACTGGACGCCTTCCCCTGGAATCACCAACTCGCGTGAATGATGACCGAGCTTCTCGTTCTCCGTTTGAGAATGTGTGTAGATCTCGGATTCGGCTTCGAAGAAGGTAGGTAACCTCGTCACGTTGGAAGAGGACGGTTCCTGGAACGGAGGAGGGGCATCGCGTTCGTCGAAAGGAGGTGGAGCGTAACTTGGACCTGCTTCTTCGTAGTGAGGAGTGCTCTCGCTATCGTCACCCCGAACGGTACGTTGAGGGGGTTGATCGTGCTTCTTCCTATAAGCCGCATCGAGATCCGCGTCCGCTTCTGGGAGCGGTGCCGGAGGAGGAAGGATCGTGAGCGGGATGGCGACCGTCTCAATGTGCTCGGTGTGATGGGTCATGTTAATAAACGTGATATAGACCAAGAGTCGGAAGGTGACGCAATGCAGGAGCGTGGTTTGTGAGATGAGAGGGTATCCTAACTCTGGATCAGGGTCTTGGTTGGGGCGGTGTGGGTGGGAGTACATCTGGGAGGGCTGAACGTTGGAAGGTTCGAGGGGTTGGTGAAGGATAAGCCGTTGGCGTATAGGTCTAGTAGCGTGGAATCTGCATCCTGCGCCGGATCGAGTGACTACGGTCTTCGTCGTCCAACCCTTAGCAGAACCGGTGGCCGCCTTAGTAGTCTTCTTCGCAGCAGTCGTATCATCCGCAGTAAAAGAACACGTTGCCAGTGAGAGTCCCTCAACCTCTTCCTCCTCTTCTTCGTCCGTCTCGAAATCGAACCCGCTCGAAGTCTCAGAAGCTTCCTGATCCTTAACCTTGATCACCCTCACGAGCTCAGCGCGGACGTTCCTCAGCCGGACGCCCTGCTCGACCACGAGCTCTCGTTTCGGGGGCGGAATTGTAACGTAGACGGGGATCCATTCGCCCGCTTGGAACTTGGTCCTCGGGATCTGAACCTCGATCGGGGTCGGCGAGTCAAGTTTCCTCGTAACAGGGGAAGGTCGCAACGTGAGCGCGTGCGTCGTATATCTGCGGGGTTGAACGACGATGTTCTTCGAAAACGACTGTCCTTCATTGATACTCGAACGGACGGTTGCCGTAATGGTGTGCACGATCGAGGACTTGGGAGTGACCAGTGGTTCTGGAGTATCCGGCATCATCGGAATCGCGAACGGAAACGCAGACGGAACGAATTGGGTCGAGCTCGTCCTAGAAAACAATACGACCTCCGACTTGTAGAGCTCTACTTCACGATCGAACGACGTCTCTATCGTGTGCAAGGACACTAGACTATTACGTGGGGCGCAGCCAGTCAACCAATGCGGAATGGGCAGTGCAAGAAAGCCACGTACACCTTCTGGCATGCGGAGGCTCGTATCCCTTTCATCTGGAGCTCTCCTTCGATAGCAGCGCGTTCGCCTTCGACGCCTAGATAACCCTTCTGAAACTCTGCATCACCAGAAGTCGGTATGATCAAGATTTGTGGATCGACTTCCCCATCGTCAGGGCCATAATCCCCCTCGAGAACATCTAGAGTGTATAACGGAGGAGGTTCCCCAGACATCACGAGGTGTGAAGGATGTACAGAAAAAACAATGAGAGTAAGAGTGAGAGAAGAAACGGAGCACAAGAGAGGACTAGACGGAGGTAGTAGGAAGAGTGAGAAATTACAAATATGATGAAACAGAAGATCAAAACTCGACGCGGATCATCGACTCAAGCTCACAGAACATCGAGTTGTCTACCTCCCTTGAAAGCATGATCGATAGCGTGACCTCTTCAGAAAATCCACCCAGCATCCCAAACCCACTCTCCACCTTCTTCTCCCCAGTTTCGTGCCAACCCATCCCAAATGAGAGCGCAGGCATCGAAGTTGTCGGAGTCTTGTCCACTACGACCTCCCCTTCGTCGTCAATGAGCTTCATCGCCTCGATCGCCCGCTTCGAACAGATGTGGAAGAACTCCCTGACGTTCGCGTTCGGATTCGTCATAAACTTCCTCAGTATCCTCAACATCACCCCAGAGAACCCAATTGACTTATCCGCCTTCAACTTCTTCTTCAGCTCCGGAGGGGCGAGGAACGCCAGCGAGTAGATGGACATCATCAACTTCTCGAGGTAGCCCAACCACATATCCTTCGTGATCACCTCAAAGTCCCGGTTCGACACTGGAAGTCGGTGTACGAACGACCGGAAGAGCTCCCCTAACCACGCCTGGGGAATCACAGAGGCGATGATCTTGCGATGTTCATCTGGGTGACTGAATCGCGTCCAGATTTGGAGAGCGTAATCGGTAGCCGCGGGTGTAGTCCAAAGTGACGATGGGGAACAGACCTCGAGAGGATCCATCACAGCAGAGGAGACAAACCCAACCATCCTCCTTGTGACCCTTTTCCCGACCGGAAGTGACCTCTCGTAAACATCCTTCAGCCTATACTCTGCTGCCACTCCGATCAGAATCAACGCCACGTCCTTCCGGACCGTGATGAGATCCGATAACGATAAGACGGGTGAAGCGGGCCTGATCTTCGCGTTTCCATTCTTCCTCGACGCCAGGCCGCATAAACGGAGTATGATGCTCGTAAAGGTAGGATGTCGTGCCATAAAGTCCAAGTTTTCTACCGACGCGGCAGCCCAGTTCCGGAAGATGTTGAGGACGGAGAGGACGAGGCCTCCTGGACGCTGCTGAGGCCCGGATGAATGGGGGACCTCTCCCAACCGATCGGTTCTGAGACATGCAAACGGCTTTGTTTCCTCCTCTTGGACAACCTCCAACAGATCCCGGATCGTCAACAGTTGCACCGGGCAGTTCGCCTTTCCACAATCATCAAATTCATCGTCCACATCTTCGGTTCCCTGGAAAGCGGTTTCCTCCAAAAGGTCCAACAGCTCTTCGAACAGATCCTGACACTGGGGTATGGTCAAATACGGTAGGTCCTTGGCGGCGTCCCGTACGACTGAAATTAGACTACACGTTGTGATCGCATACGATAATTCCGTGCCCAGCCTCGAGCGAATGGACATGACGAGAGCATCGATATCCACTTGGCCCCACTCGTGGATAGCCTTCAACGGACGGTGGTTAAGTGCGCGCTGGAGCTCCGGTCCAACGTGAAGAAGGCTTCTTCCGCTAGCAGAATCGGGTTCGTGACGCAGAGGAACGTAGGTAATTTTCCTCCTGGTACGTGAGATCGTGGACGGCTGTGCAGGGGCAGAAGGCGTGGCGACCCTGTTTGTGCTAATCGAGGGCTAGAAGAGGTCATCCGGGGTCAGTGATGAAATTCATTTTTAATAACAAAATTTTATGAGGAAAAGCGCAAAACGTAACGTACCGGCACGTCTGGTAGTTCACCTACAAGACACGAGGATTCCAAAACATGAGCGTTTGTCGGAACACAAGGATAGAGTTGGGTATCAATTTTACCTGTCTTTTGTCTCGCCCTCTTGACATCCTCCTCTTCTTCCACCTTCCGTTTTCGGTTCTCCATATCCATATCAAGACCTCCAAAGTCCCCCAGCCCGGTAGATGATGGGCCGTTTATCGGCGTGGTACTGCTCTGTGGTAGGTGTCCCAACTGTTGCTGATGCATCTGCTGTTGCGCCGCAAAAAAGTTCGGGTCCATGCCTTGGTGGAGGTTAGATGTTAACCCAGGTTGTTGCGGGGCACCGGGTTGACCCTGAGTCTGTTGCTGGGGTTGAATATGTTGCATCATCCCTAAAGAGAGTTGGGATGGATCGTCGGGAAGTCCGGGAGCTCCCTGAATAGGTACGTGGGTTTGAGGGACAGGTTGCCCCCCGAAAGTGTTGTTCATTCCGTTGACGTTGATAGCCTGATCAGGAGTAGCCGACATTGGCATACCACCCATGCCAGGCACACCACCCATCCCGATGTTGCCGACGTTAGGGTTCATGCCCGCCTGGGACATATTCATCGGGTTATACTGCTGTCCTTGCATGCTGTTCATCCCAGGAGTTGGAGTACGAGGTTGCTGGTGCGATTGATGTTGAGGGGGGAAACGTTGGGGGTTGTTTTGGACCTGCTGGCTAGGTTGCTGCTGTGGTGGTTGTTGGGAAGTGGCACTGGTGGTGCTGGTAGGGGTGGAAGGAGGATAACGCTGGGCATGTGGGTTGCCGCCCTTATTCATTATGGAGTTTTTGCGATACCAATCTTCGAACGGGACCAAGACGCTCATGTACAGTTGCGCGAGGAATTGGGCGGTCGGAAGAGCGTTTGGGGGAGGAAGCTGTTCAGGAAGGTCAAACAGTTGCGAGACGTTGTGCCATGCACCCGTTTGATGGGCCTAAGAAGAGAAATGGACGATTAGTGAGTGAACAAATCGTGTCGCCCCAGAACGTCATATGCGCTGGGGAACCACGTAAGGGGATTGAAATTGGGGTGAACCGAGGAAAAAGAACTCCTCTTCTAGTGGAAGGGAAAGAGTGGCATGAAAAATGAGGTGATGAAATGCATACCTTCACACCACCACCATTTTGGAAGACGATCCCGAAGAATTTATAAAGATCAAAGTCCTTCCCCGCCAACCGAATGGCTCCAACCTCGGTCTGCGAAGGTTCTAAGTTCTTCCAAGGCGACGCGTTTGGATCAATTCCAGGGGGGATGGGAACGCCGGTGAGGGCCTGAGGTAGTGGTTGACCGCGTTGTATCATGAGGGATCCGAGGGTCTGTATGAACTGTTTCCTTTTCTGCATCTGCTGCATCTGTGCCGTCTGCTGGTTCGGCACGGGTGTCGAGCGGTTGTTTGGATCTGGAAACGCGTTTTGCGGACCGGCGGAGGTGGATGCACCGATCGACATATTGTTGGGAGGCTGGATGTTCATGTTTTGCTGAAAACTAGCGAGATTGGGGCCTGGGTGCTGGGAGGAATGGGTGGAAAAGTCTGAAAGAGAGGAGGATTGGAGGTGTTGGTCGGAGGGGGAGGGGATGGCCATGTTCGGGGCTGCCATGTTGCCGTTACTTTGGTGCAGTAGCGAGTTTCCTCCGAAGTATCCTGATGATGATTGCGCTAAGACCGGGGATTGTGCCGAGCCAGGAGCACTCCTGTTCGCCATCTTCGCGAGGTTGGCCGCGTTTAGAGCCGCCATTTGCTTCTCCAGGCTTGGATTGTGGAACATCCCTGGCGCCCCCATCCCGGTCTCCTGCCCTGGTTGCGTGTCCGGGTACTGGGGGAACATGCGGTTCGGGGAGCTGGTGTGTCCATGGTTCTGGTGCCTAACGCACGCCTACGAGTTAGCCGAGAACAAGGAAGGAACGAGGAAAGGGCAAACTTGCATTGTGCCTTGAGTGCGGCCAACGGTGTGAAGATCAACTGGCTCGGACTTCTCCATCAACCACGACTAGCCTGTTGTATACCACTCACCTCGTAGTTTTTATTCCTCCACTTCTCGGTCAGTTCTCGTCCAAGACAGCCTGCGATGGCGAGCAAGTAATACCATCTCCTTTCGCTTCAGCCGTGATGGCTCGGTCAGAAATCGACGACATTTTTGCGGCAAAAAAATCGACAAAGGTCGTTGCTCAGCCGGTGGCTTCGACGTCTGCCTCTACCGATGCGACTGGTTCTAAAAAGAAGAAAAAGGACAAGAAGCGCAAAAGACAAGCTGAAGAGGTTCAGGATCCTGGTGTAAACGAAAAAAAGTCTCAGAAAAAGCGCGTGGTGGAGACCGTCCATGATCCCTCCACCACAGTCCCCTCAGTCTCTTCCTCAGGGAAGGCGGTTAAATCTGGGAATGGTGCGGGCAAAGCAAAGCCGAAAACTGTCAAGAAGGAAAAAGAGGATTTAGGCCGATTCAAAGACTCGAGGGGGACAGGTCCTCGTAAGTGGACGTTCTCCCGTGATATTGGTTGTGGTCTCACAAAACATTAGGACGGAGGACTGAGGAGGGCTTTGCGATCTTTAAAGAAGCAGAGTTGGACATAAACCCAGAGGCCGGGGGTACTTGGAGTCCAACCTTTTCCTCAGCGCAGAACTGACCTGTGTATA
>Ga0307512_10007612_pt1 | contig 10690 bp, 9 predicted proteins | sample 14_EM_MG_FD_200267 | JGI IMG/M metagenome (GOLD analysis project Ga0307512, IMG submission 200267) | Populus trichocarpa ectomycorrhiza microbial communities from riparian zone in the Pacific Northwest, United States - 14_EM | ecosystem: Host-associated > Plants > Roots > Unclassified | place... | reverse complement strand
TGGGCTAGGGGGAGTTTCAATGGCCTTGTGCCCTCCACCGGGTAGCGGGAAGTGGGAGGGAACGACTTTGCCTGAGTCAGAAGTAGGTGCTACGTGAGCTAGTTTGGCCGTAGCTTAGCCGACGGATTGACAGGAAGTTTCCAATGGACAGGGATAAAAATGTTAATTAAATGCCATGACCACCAGTGGTCGGCCGGCTTATGGTAACTTAGCTGGGCACCCCTTCGGGGTGAATGCAAAATGATTACAAACAAACAAAGCTATACTATCTTATCACATCTTATCTTATCACACATCTTGATATATTTGTTTGCGTCCTCCTTGTTCGTCCCCAGTCTCTCAGCAGGAGGCGAATGAGCTTAGGAATGAGGCACTGGTGGCTGGGCACGAGACAAGCATCCTCCTTCATCCAGACAAAGATATGCCACAATAAATACTTTCGTACTGTTTTCACTGTCTTTTCATTCCCTCCTGACCGAGTAGGAGCTCTCCACAACCCCACTAAGTACATGCCAGGGTCGAGCCATCTATCACATGTTGGTTCCACGTGAAAAACCAATACCCAAGCAAGTTGGCCTAGTGTGTTTCCCGGAAGGACAGGTAAACTCAAAGCATTTGCATGAGCCGAGTGGTGTCCACTATGTACCGGTAGCTCCCACACCAGTAGCTCGCTCAAGTTGGCGTAGAATCCAAACACGAACTCGAACTACCATTCAAATCCCAAATATATAGAGCGAAAAAATTTGCGAGGTTAAGTTCGTTATAAAGTTTGCCGTGTTCACAAATGCACATTCACCATCTACGATTGTGATTGGCAAGATTGGAATGACGGCGCAGGCGTGCTGAGGGGTCAGTCCACCTGCTCGCCAACATCTATAATGGTGCAAAGAGTCCCTTGTAGAGTAGATCTAGGTGTTTCGCAGCATGCCCGGACTTAAACAACCATATGCATAGTCTTTTCTGCGGGGTTTGAAATGAGATATCCCAGAAAGGGTCGTTGATACTAAAGGGCGGGCTCCGGGGGTGATATCTAATGATGCGGACGGAGATGCGGTAACACAATCTTACCTCTTTCGTTCCACGAACAGGGTAGTGCATTTTGTGGAATGTTTCAGAGACTTGGTGAGGGCAAGCATAGAGAAAATGAAGCCCTGAGAGCCACTGGGCCATGGTAATACCGCCACCTAAGTCGAGTCATGAATTCAATTTTCACCAAGTCCCGAAAAGCCGAGCAAGATCTGCTCCAAATCCAGAGCCTACGAGATATGTATGCGAAAGAGACAATATATCCCGGGTCAAGATTACTTAAGTACATTTGTAGCTATGCGCATCCGGGTTGAACCATAGAAATACCGAAACTAATACATAACACCCACCACCTCCGTTTGCTCTCATAGATTACAGAATCTATCATCAAGACAAGATTATAATCCCTTCTACCACCGGAATTAGGAACGTAAACATAGTAGTAATCACACCCACCCATTTCTTCAAAATATATTTCCCCCAGGCATCCCCTACAATCTTCCCTAGAAGGACATCTCCCAACGCATTAAATATAACTGTTATCGCAATCACCTGCCCTAAAACTATCGCCACCCGCGCAAATATCCTCCACCTGCGATGTTTGGGTTTCGACTTATTGGGAATCAAACCACAACATCTTCTGCCTTCTCGGGTCCCCCTTGCTAAACATCCAATTCGCAGCATCGAACACAACCACCTCAACAACCACAAACGGAAGTATTGCCGCAATTGACGCTTTTAGTTTGACTCTATCCCATCTCGTAGGCAGACGGGAGATACCCTCAGATATCACCACACGTGCAATACACTGGCCCAGCAGTAAACTGCAGGACAAAAGCCAGTGCAAATAGTGGAATCAACAATACTGTTTCCCTAGGACAAAGAGACTGGACCACACCACCAACCATCGCAATCCCTAACCCGACAAGGCCCAGAATTGCAGGATCGCGTACCACGTCGAAATTATGGAGATGTGCACAATCATGAATTGATTTTGCTTTGTGGTAGAAGAAGAAGATGCTGGGGATGAAAATCATGAGTCCAATAATTCTCCCTCGGTAGACATCTTTATCAGATAATCTATCCCACTGCAATTCGTACCATGATCTCTCGCATCCGTCTCAACGGTCACAATACGCTGGGTAGATTGAGCTTAGGACCATGAGAACTGATGCAAGCCATATGTAGAGACCAAGAACTCCCACAGGGACGTATAGACAGACGAGAACGTCCGCATAGTCGTCGTGTAGTGCGTCGTAGTTGAGCTTAGTTTTGCCGACCCATTCCTTCCTAGGAAGTGGGGGAGGTTTATCCTTATAGATCGTACCGCTAGTCACCGGGAGAACTGCTAAGAGAAAGAGCATCGCCGTAAGCGTACGGACTGATGAGTGAGAGCGGTGCAGATTCGAGAGGTAGGTTTGTTTAAACATGTTGCCCACTAATGTTGTATCGATGTATGGATAGTAGTGGTCGTCTAAGTGTAAAGGATTTTCTTGGGGAGTCCGAATAATGCTGCGTGCCTTGAACAGGATTTGACCGCAGATTTATAGAAAATTACTTCACAAGAAAACCCTTCACCATTTATGCAACAACTTCTATCCATACATCTATGCATCATAGACAAAAATAAACATGCGCCGACATGCACAGCAACGTTTCCACTGATTTTTGTACTCATAATTGCCACATGATAAGAAACGCCTGGAATAAGAGAGAGGCTTTAGAAAAAGCAATCTATATATTTTCCTACAATTCGACTGCCACCGTCTTCTTTATGTAGCCCGTTTACTAATATGTCAGTTGCAGCCGATATCACTTTGTTTCAGGGTCACCAAGCCGGCCGCTAGTAGGATGTTATCTGAGAAGGTTTGGTCGTATCCCCTGGGTCGTAACCGGTTCCCGGCCCATATGGGCCGCCCGCGCAACCACCTCGCCACACGTTCAAAAATGGTCATCAGAGGCCCTCCTTTTTATCAAGTCTTCTTTAGTAGCAAATAAAACTTTCTATCCAAGTGGATTGTAAATTATATGTGATGTGACTTTGTAAGTCTTACTGCCCCTCCAAAATTCGCTCTCTGAACTAGCAACCCCACCCCATGTCTATGCACCACTACCCACCTTTCTCCTTTACAGGTGATTGAATTCTGCAAAACAATACCTTTCATTATTGAGGCACCACAGTTACTTGCATTTTGAACATGCTTAGCAAAGTTTGGATGGAGATTTGGTATTTCTGGCTGGGCTTTCCCACTGGCAAAGCCACCATCCCAGCTACTTTCCCTTCTCAAGGTGTACTGAAAGTCGCCTGCAGCTCTAGCTCTGGCTGTGGGGTAAATATATGCCCTCTTTGATGTTTGACAAAGTGGGTTTTAGCCTTGTTCACTATGAGAGCTGTGGGATGGGCATTGGTATCCCCCCTCTGAGCCTCAACTCTCAAGCATATTGCAGATGGAATTCGTTGTGTGCTATGATTTTCGAACTTCAGGACATGTCCTTAGCACCAAGCTTGAAGGATATTTTGGGATGTTATGGGCAGAGTTGTTCATCTGGGCTGCGCAGTGACATTTTCGAGTATTTGCGGAGCTGATATTGAGACAACCCTCCCAACAAAAACTGCCCTTTTTATCGGCACCCCATTCCTGTTACGCGTTGGGAGGAGGAGTTCGAGCTTGAACTTCGAATTCGATATCGATAGGGCAGTTATAATTAGAGCCGACAATATAGTAAACATATATACACCAGATACACAAAAAAAAACATATATAGGGGATAATTGGATAAACTCGATGTGGGTTGCATGCAGTCATACACTCGAACTGAGAAGTTGTCACCCAGCACAGCAGCGGCTGAGATGCGCGCCAAGTTTCAAGGAGTAATTTTATCCAACCCATCGAAAATACAGCGGGGATCTGAAATCCCATCACCATACGACAGCTAATATGGATATCAGGTGCATGTGGCTAAGTGGGAGTAGGCTACAGCAGGATATTCTAACCACCAAGACAGAGTAGACAGCCATATTATCTGCAGTTATATTCCATATCCCCTGGATCGTAACTTTGGCATTCCCGGCCCGTTTGGGCATGGCAACCAACTCCCCACCTGCAAATGTTTAGTGATGCAACCACAACTCTGTGAGGGTGCCCTGGGAACATTATAAACTTACTTTCTTATGTCTTGAGAGTATTTTGGCCAAAATTAAGGACTGTACAGGAATGGGGTGCTGATAAAAATGGCAGTTTTTGTTGGGAGGGTTGTCTCAAGATTAGCTCCCCAAAAACTCGAAAATGTCACTGTGCAGCCCAGATGGACAACTCTGCCCATAACACCCCAAAATATCCTTCAAGCTTGGAGCTAAGTACATGCCCTGAAGTCCAAATATCATTATACACAAGGAATTCCATTTGTAATGTGCCCAAGAGTTGAGGCTCAGAGGGGGGATACCAATATCCATTGTACAGCTCTCATAGTGAACAAGGCCAAAACCCACTTCATTGAACATTGAAGAGGGCATATCTGTACCCCTCAGCCAGAGCTAGAGCCATGGGCGATTTTCAGTCCACCTTGAGAAGGGAAACTAGCTGGGATGTTGGCTTTGCCAGCAGGAAAGCCCAGTCAGAAATACCAAATCTCCACCCACGTTTTTCTAAGCATGTTCAAAATGTAAGTAACTGTGGTGACTCAATAATGAAAGGCATCATTTTGTGCAATTCAATCACCTGTAAAGGAGAAATGTGGGTAGTGGTACATAGACATGGGGTGGGGTTGCCAGTTCAGAGAGCAAATTTTGGAGGGGCAGTAAGACTTACAAAGTCACATCACATATAATTTACAATTCACTTTGATAGAAAGTTTTATTTGTTACTAAAGAAGACTTGATAAAAAGGAGGGCCCCTGATGACCATTTGTGGATGTGTGGCGAGGTGGTTGCGCGGGTGGCCCGTATGGGCCGGGAACCGGTTACGATCCAGGGGATATATATATCTGGGTATTCGCCCACTGAGTCTGTCAAAACCTGTGGGGGAACACCTTAAGGATTGACTTCCTGCAGCTAACAAGCATGTACTTTATGTGAGGACGCTGTTGAGAATATGTGTCCAAAGATCAGGGCCGCACTAACGCTATCTGATCACATTTTATCTTATCCTCACCAAATAATATAATTGCATGTGGTTCATATTCGCAGTCAAAGATATCCCTAGTCATTCCCTTAAACTATGCAAAGACACTCCAGGATATCAGTCTTGATTTCCTTTTTCTTGATTCCTTCTCTTCAGCAGGATTTACTTTCAGATACCATCCAACTACAAGTGAGTTTGGATCAGGTGCCCGGCGGCGGTGAAGATCGCTGTCGTATTATTATGGGAAGGCGGCTCGCTCATTGAAGGTGAACTATACGCAGCCAGCAGGCGAATTGTATAGTCACTCTAGACTGAGGTCGGAACGGCGAATAATATATATCGATTCACTAAAATTCCTACTTAGTGGGGTGGATCTAGTCCTATTCGATATTACTACATTCATTCCTGTATATAGTCTCGTAGTGTGGTACACTTCTGTGACTCCTAAATAAAAGTAGACCAACTTATTACATTAACTACTAGGTTTGAGTAGAGCTTGTTACGGTGGTATTTCAGGTATGCATCGGGGGCTACAGCATCCACTCGGTAACACGCCATAGGGCTAACACGCCATACGACTAACACGTGCAAGCCAACTGTGGGAACATGTGCAAGCTTCTGCGGGAACTTGCGGTCTAGTCGCTTCACATGTTTATTGATTGTTGTTTTAGCATATATCAATAGCGGAGGGATGGAAAGACAACCCAATCTTCTACGTAAACCACTAGGCCAGATTAGTGTTAAAAGTCCGAGCAAAAGAGAACACAAGAGATAGAAGGGAAGAAAAATTTAAACCTTTGAGTTGTCTACAGTCTCCAGCAATGGTCACAAAAGTTCTCAAAAACCGAGTGACAAGCTTTAACAAAAGAAACAGAATCGTAAAGAAGACCGCTGGAAAAATTGAATTCGCCAGCGAAGATTCGTCAAAGTTCTTCAACCACTATTCACCCCAGCTTTTCCACTCCATCTGCCCTCCTTCGCAGAAACTTCCTCAACTCCCGTTCTCTTCGTCCGGTCCCACAGATGATCGAAATTCCCCTAACAGTTATTAAAGACCAAGGAAAAATATCCCAGAATACCAAGATCCCATTTGCCACTGGAGTTACGCCCGTGAGCATGGCAGTAATCACGCCCACCCATTTCTGCAAAATATATCTCCCCAGGGATTCCCCAAAATTATCCTCAAAAGAACATTCCCCATCCTACAAAAACCGAATGTCAGTGCAATAACCTACCCCATTGCAAGGCCCAGCATAAATATTAGAACAAATACCCCCTTTCTAAACATCCCATTAGTCCCTCCAGCCCACTTATCTATCACCATAGACGTCGCCATAGGCGCCGCAACAAGCAAAATCACTTCGAAACCACCAACGTAATTAGGGCCGCAACTGTCGTTTTTAGGCTGACTCTAGCCCAATTCGCAGTTACGCTAGAGACATCCACAGATGTCACTACGGACCAATAATACGCCAGCCCAGCAATATACTGTAGGACCAACGCAACTGCAAATAGTCGAAACGATATTTTAGCTGGAATGTTAGGCCCTGTTCGTGGAGTTACCCTATCCACACCTGAGACGCCCCGTTCGTGGCTGAGGTACATGAATGGCGCCTAACAACCTTTGGTACAAAAAACATGGTGATACCACCAGCCACTGAAGCAATGGATCCGATGGGAGCAATGCTTGTAGCCATTCGTACAACGCTGAACCTGGTGATTCGGGAACAGTCATGGACTGTTTGTGCGTTTTGGTAGAGGGCGAAGACGCTGAAGATAACAGCCAGGGTTCCAACAGCTCTCCCCTGAAAGCCAGCTTGGTCAGGTTCCTTCATGTCACGATATGATTTGTAGCATGAGAAGCCGACCATGAGGGCTGATGAGGACCACATATAGAGGTCGAGCACCCCCACAGGGATGTAGGACAGATGAGAACTTCGTCGAACTCGTTGGTAGGTCGAGGTAGTTGAAGGGCTAACACATCCGTTTATGCTTAGGAAGTGGCGGAGGTGTACTGATTGAGCGGTTTGTCACGGAGAGAACCGCTAGGAGCAAAAGTATTACCCCAAGGTTACAGGTAGATGAGTGACTCAGAGTGAGAGCGGTACGCCTTCGAATAGGTTTGTGTGAACATGCTACGATGCTGTATGATCTCTTGCCTAGACTTTGATGCTCCCTGCGATCGTGTGGATGGGTTGGTTTACGATACTAGCTGTTAGGGTAATATTAGTCGTGAAAGTTTTTTGTAGTAGTCGTGAGTTGGAATAGAACAGCTGACTTTTTGAACAAACTGCATCAGTGATTTATAGAACCTACCTGAGCAGGTAGTAGAGTATTGAACATATGTCTTTACCCATAAAACCTGGAACAATAGCCAATCAACAAGCTGTCGTCATGCTATCTGTCATTTCGATCAGTGTGACACAATATACCCTCGCGGAAATAAACTTACTTAATTAAGCTGGGTTTCTTGAAACAGGAACTTGTTTTTGCTATTCGGGCACGGTTAGGAACCGAACATCCTCGACTTCAATAAACACACGCCAAAATGCCCAATCATCCCGAAAGAAAGGCGTTACCAAAGGGCATCCTAGATTCGGATTTTGATTTCAAGTATTGTGCTACTTGTACACGCGTGCGCTTCTACATGTAACATACGACGAAGGTTGGCAATCTCTCCACACAACGCGCATAAATGTCTGCAGTAGTGCTTCCGCGGAACTCTTTGACACTTGCTTCCGGAGCTGAAAACGGCCGAGTAATATTAAGTCATATTGCCCTAGCGCCAATAACAAGCTTTATTTTTCCCACATTCTGGCAGACAATCACCGTCTTCCCTGTGTAGCACGACTGTATTGATATATCGGTTTCAGTCTATCCGGCGTTACTTTATTTCAGAGCCATCTATCCACTGCGAGCACTTTACAGCCGGCCACCAGTACGTTTCAGTATCGAGCAGGGTCGGCTACGGATGTGGGGGTATAGATGACTAAGTAATATTGTGAGAATTGCATTATGAGGACACGAAGGGAAAAAAGCTCAAGTGCGCTCGAGAACTAAGGTGGAAGATGTAGTGGCGCGCAAGGCTAACAGGTCCGCCTATGTGAGATTAACGAGGTCTGTCACCACCGTGGAGACAGCACCGGCCGCGTCATAAGACCAATGAATTAAAATCGTTCCTAAAGAATCTCGATGGTTTGGTAATTTGGCCCGCTCCAGAGTGCAGCGGATGCCATCATGCATCAGGGAAAGCTATTTCGTGTATGGTGGTGAGATCAATATCTCCGAGTCAGTTTTTGATTTTAGATAATAAATTGATACTCCCTATTCCACTGAAGTGTGTTGTACTATTTGCCGCGGAGATGCTCATGATGCTTCTGTACTAGTGAGCGCGGTGAACGAAGCTTAGCGGCACAAGCCAAATGTATAAATAAGCATGAAGATTCGAAAACATCTCCATAACGAGCCCGGCAATTGGAGGAAGGGAAGTGTCGAGTCCTACGTATACTGGGCGGGACAGACCGAAAGATCTTCAGAGGAGTACAATCGGTGTAAAAAAAACGTGGGTCCAGGGTGCACAAGTGCCTGTTAACATCTGCAGTCGCTCAAATCCTATCAAATTCAACTTTGATCAACGCCGTCGAGATATTCTTCCTCAATACTAGATTTACACGGCAGTAGTCGAGGTGTGTAGGTAGGGCCCTGGAAAATAAATTATAGAAAGACGCGAATAACCATGTATATCCCTTTCACGCCCGGATGCTCTGGTTGTAATTTTCAGCCTGTGAGCTCATTGGCCGATGGATGTCAGGCTGAGCAGTCCCGGCTACAAAGTTGGTCAAATTTCATGAAATCAGGCGTGTATGGATACGCTTCATTCAGTGGGCAGTTAGGCCACATTAGATATACATCTAATGCTCAAAAATAAATTACAAGATACAAAATATATTCACCAAACAGGAAATTACTGTATAACTGTATTTAGGTTACTGTCACTATGCACACGAACTGAAGTCGCTATCGTTAGATCACTGCCACCGCCGCAGCCGTATCGCCACGTGCACCACCACTTGCGCATACCAGCTTGTGTACACGCATGCGCACCAAATTTTAAGAAAGAATGCTATCCAACCCACCAAAAATTCCCGTAGAGATCTGACACCCCCATCACCATACGAGTACTAGACATCAACCCCTGCTATTCTCAATCAGGATTATTGAGTAACGTCGCCGTCAGGTCTGTAAGCAGATTATTGCGGGCCGAGCCGGGCACTAGTTCGCCTCTGCCCCCTAGCCATAAAATATCAGCTGTCCAAACTTCCATATACCTATAACAGTAAGTTTGTTTATACATCCTCTCCTCAATCTCCTTTTCACCCTGATACTGTCTTCCTCTTTTGCTCCTCCCAAATGCATCGCGAAGAGAAACTAGATTAGCATTCCGCGCCGAAATTACAAGAATTACCCTCACATATAGTCGCGCCAGCGGGTTTGGTTATGTGGGATCGGCGGGCGACTTTCCAAAATCCGTTCGCGTGTCTCGTCACTTTTGGGCGTGACTGTACACACATTCACGTTTACCAATCAGATCCCACCATGAACGACACAGAAAAGTATTGGTTTGTGTCCAGTAAAGCAAGTTTTCCATATCCCGCATCCCAATATTGTCTCTCTGTTGTTGTTGTTGTTTATTCATACTGTATTCACTCTTACTAGAGTATGACAGAGCCTAATAACCCCCTCCGCCTCCGGGCGAGCCGGCTAGATGGCGGAGCTCCCACCCACTCCCCGCTGACAAATGAAAGATAAACGATGAAAGATAGAAAGATATAAGCCCGTTGCCCGCGCTTACAAGACAGCAAATATTGTCTCTCTTCTTCTAGCGATATTTGATATTTTCTTACTAGAATCCAAGAGTTGTCAAAATCAGAAGGCGGAAATTTGTGCTAAACTAAAATTTGACTTCCCTCTGCTAAATCACTATCTAATCACATCTTATCTTATCATTTATCATGCCGAGTGATTCAAAAGCATGCCGTTGTTGTTGTTTAATCATACTGTATTGACTCTAATAAGAGTATGACAGGACCCTGATAATCCCCTCCGCCTCCGGGCGAGCCGGCTAGATGGCGGAGCTCCCCCCCTGCTACCCTTCGTCCCCGCTGACAAATGAAAGATGAAAGATGAAAGAGAGAAAGAACGAAAGAAAGAAAGAAAGAAAGAAAGAAAGAAAGAAAGAGAGAGAAAGGTATAACCCCGTTCCCGCCAATGCCGCTCCTGAGCCCCAAGCCCTGAGCCCGCTCAATACCGCTCCTTAGTGTTAGCAACGGTTCCGGACCGGCGCCTCGGGTCCGGGTACAGGTCGGAACCGACCCGTTTCCAAATTGGCGGTCCGGGTCGTAAATACACCCGAACCATCAATTTGGGTATGGTTCGATGGACATCTCACAACCCGTCTGAATTGGGCGGGTTGTCAGCGGGTTGTCCAGCGGGTCCATCTGTAGATTCATATAATGCTCTTGTTTTTTGCTTTATAATAATAG
>Ga0307512_10007610_pt1 | contig 10691 bp, 9 predicted proteins | sample 14_EM_MG_FD_200267 | JGI IMG/M metagenome (GOLD analysis project Ga0307512, IMG submission 200267) | Populus trichocarpa ectomycorrhiza microbial communities from riparian zone in the Pacific Northwest, United States - 14_EM | ecosystem: Host-associated > Plants > Roots > Unclassified | place... | reverse complement strand
CCCCTAAATATTACCGACGACCTTTCAATTCGTCAATGATTTCGTTTGTAATATTTAATTTAAATTTTCAATTTAATAAAAAAATTTCAGAAACTTTCCAAATATCATCGATGAATTTTCAATCCATCGGTGATTCTATTTGTAATATTTAATTTAATTGAAAATTTTCAGAAACCCCCGAAATATTACTGACAATTTTTCAATCCGTTGGTGGTTTTTTTTTAAAAAAGAACAATAATTAACAGTGCAATTGAGAAGTAAACAGTTTCAGAACTCTTTGGCAAATACCGATGAAATTAATCTATCGGTCATACCCTTTGTATTTGATATAATGAATAGTATCAGGGAAAAGTGAACAGTTTATCAACAAGTTTACGAACGGATAATTTTGTCGATATAAATGACACGTCATTGTATATTTTTATTTTATTTTAATTTTTTTCACTATAATTTTCTTGGTATATACCAAGGAAATATTTTATCAAAGTTTTTATTTATATTTGTTAATGTTTTAATAGTGTTGAAGGAGGTAGCTTCATCTCATAAAATTCTGGTTGTGATCAATTGTTATGCCCATGGTTATGTTAACAAGAGACAGGCGGAATTTGAAAATGGCGGGCGCCTGAAATTAGATATCATGAATGCATTTTGTACAAGTAGAGTTTGGTAAGATACTAGAATTGGATATGACATTGAATGGATCAATGGATCAATTAATTACTCTTTTTAAATGCATTTTTTATTTTATCTATATTTTTTGAGATTGGAAAATTTAATAAAAAATTAATAACACTATAAAAAAAACAATTAAATTGTCGTGAAAAACTACAAAAAAAAACTAAAACGGTATTTTGAAGTTTGATTGTGGTTACTTTTCAAACTGTTTTTTTACTCAGAAATGTATTACAATAATATTTTTTTTATTTTAAAAAAATATTTTTCTCAAATCACAATAATTCAAAAAGATTAAAAAATTAATTTAAAATAAAAAAATATTTTTTCTTAAAATATTATTAAAATACAAAAACAAACAATTATAAATTACCATCAATCAAGTATAAGATAGAGATTGTGATCTTATGTTTTGTCCGAATTGCAGCCAATACTAATATTTTTTGTCTAGACTTGAGAAGCCTTCTGGCCACGAAAAGCCACCAGACAAAACTACACATGCAATGTTTTTTATTTGTCTATAAACCGTTGACGATGAAAAACCATTGCCTGACACAAACAAATTGCGTTTCTTCTACGCTGCACTAAACTCCTTTCCTAGCTGTGCGTTCCACATTCTCTTCTCCCCTCATCACTGCTTCTCTAACTCCTTCTGAGTTCTGATTAAGTCAGATCATCGTTTGAAGATCTTGTTGGGCCAGGTAAGCTCGATGTTCTCTTTTTCTTTTCTCCAATATTACATGTCATCTAGAATTCTTGCAAGTTATTCTTTTTACCCTGATATTGTTCAGGAGTTCTTGACATGATCAGATCAGAGTTCAGGACATAGTTTCTTGCTCATTGTGTTCTTACAAGCTACAGTAAAGCGTGAATTAAAATTCTCAAAAAAAAGAAAAAAGAATTAAAAGTATCTTATTGAGCCTTACAAACAATTTACTGGTGTCATTAATCTAGTGTGTGATTCAAACAGACTGCGTGCTTGAGGGACTAACATATGGGACCTTCTTGTAACTCTTTGATTTTGTGTGTCGCTGCTCAGGACCTAGTTGGCATATTCTCATCTAGTTTTTGGCTAATAGTTGATCTTACCCTTTATGATGGTTCTCGATTTCGTTGTGTTTATCTTGGAAAATGTTCATCTAGTTTCTGTATGTATGTATGACATCTTGGTATGGCATCGTATAGAATACTTTGCTTCCTTTTACTGATTCTTTTTTGCTCTGAACTTCACTTAATTCTTTCTTTCTCTCAAAGCAGGACAGGAGGTCTCCTGGTTGTCGACCAGCTTGGCACTGGTTCCTTCTTCTGTGTGCTAATCAAAATCCTTGAAGACAATATAATGGACCAAGTATGTTTTCCTTTCACTTTTGCTTAATATTGTTAGTGAGAGGACCAAAATTGTAAGTTTAGTAAAATAGCAGCTCTTTTTTAAAAAATTTAGCATTAAGATCTTGTCCAATTTTCTTTGGGTCCTTTTAGTTTGAAAAATATATAATTTAGTCCAAGACTTTATTATATTTACATTTCAATCCCTAAGTTTGAGAGAAAAAAAAACATTATACGTTAAATGATGAAATAGAAAAAAGGTTATTGGTTGGCCATATTTCAATAGCAGAAAAAGTTTATCTCAATGTCGACTAGTTCTATTCAACGAGATAAGTTCCATTCAAGTATTTTTAAAGTTTTATATTGTTTTAAAAAGTATATTAAAGGTTGATTATGTGTTTTTGGATTGTTTTGCATTTTTAAGTTAATAGATTAATTTTTTGAGATTTTAAAGGTATTTATTAAATATTTTTAAGTAAAAATGGATTGAATAATGGTTTTTAAGGTCAGAAAAACACACAATTTTTCAGCCAACTCTAGTGAGCAAATTCGTGGCATTGGACGACTCTTTATTTACTTTGGCTCTATTTCTTTTACTTCAATTTTATTTTTACCCTTGTATGTTTCCCGTCATTGATCTTATATCCAACAATTTCCTATTGGTACGAGCTTTGAGTAGAGGTTTATGCTATCAGTCAATCCAGTGGTAGCAACTCACCACGGTACAGCTTTCTGCGTTATCTCATACGAACATTATAGATAGTTGAACATATTAGATAGTAAAAAAAAAAAAAAAACTCACTCGGTGTAAAGAGAATTTCATTCAATTGGACACTAAGATTTTAGCCTGAAGATGAGAGGGCTGAAATTGTAAGTTTAGTAAAATAGCAGCTCTTTTTTAGAAATCTAGCCTTAAGATTTTGTCCAATTGTTTTTGGTCTTTTTAGTTTGAAAATTATATGATTTAGTCCAAGACTTTATTTTATTTACATTTCAATCTCTAGGTTTAATTAAGAGAGAAGAGAAAAAGTCACACATTAAATGATGAAATAAATAAAAAAAAAGATTGTCCGTTGGCCATATTTCAATAACAAAAAAGATTTATCTAAATGTTGCCGAGTTCTATTAAATATGTCTAGAAATGTTAAAATACAAAATACAACATCCCCTATTGAGTCTATGGTTAGTTTATCTATACACCTTTTTTTTTTTATTAAAAACAAATACGTTATTTACTAAAAATCCACCTATGGACCTTAGTTACTGCCGCTTATATACAAGTGTTATCCTATAATTATGCTTAGCTATATTAGAAATATGAATTACAATAGGAATATATATTCTTGAAAGCACATGTTTACATATTTGTTTCCTAACCCATTACGTAAACATTAGAATATTATTGATCATTTCTTAACACTCCCCCTCAAGTTGGAGAGTGAATGTCGAGAACTCCCAACTTGCGAATCATGGTAGAGAAAATCTCCTTTCCTAATGGTTTAGTGAATACATCCGCAAGTTGATTTGTCGAAGTAACGAATTTGATCATGACTGAACCATCCTGTATTTTATCCCGAATAAAGTGACAATTCATTTCTATATGTCTGGTTCTCTCATGAAAAACTAGATTACCTACTATATGTAAAGCTGTTTTGTTATCACAGTGTAGCAATGCTGGTTTCGGATGCAATATATGTAAGTCTTTTAACAGTGAATGTAACTAGATAACTTGCAACATGTACCTGTCATGGCTCTATATTCGGTTTCAGCTGAGAAGAGTGATACTATTTTCTGTCTTTTTGATTGCTAAGAAACAAGTGAAGATAAAAAAAAAACACAACAACTCGTAGTGGATCTTCGAGTCATTGGGCAACCAACCCGATCTGAATCATAAAAAGCTTGCAGAGACAAATCATTTTGAGAAGAGAAAAACAAACCCTGTCCTGGAGCACCTTTTAGATAACGCAACACGTAAGACAGTTTCTATATGTGGTTTGTGTGGCACATGCATATATCGACTTAGCACAATACATAATACATGATATCCGGTCGGGTAATAGTCAAGTAAATTTGGTGTCCCACAAGTTGCCTATATTGAGATGGATCTTTAAGTAAGTCACCTGCATCTGAGAGCTTTATGTTTTGTTCCATAGAAAAATTCACAGGTTTAGCACCCAAAATCCCACTATCCTTCTGAATTTCCAAAGTGTACTTCTGCTGTGAGATAAAAATACCTTTTTTGTGAAACGACTATGCAGAAATCACCCAAATCTTTAATTCGGAAACGACTATGCAGAAATTTCTTAAGAGTGTATATAGGCTTGAGGTCATTACCTATGATGAGAATGTCGTCAACATATATCAATAATGCGGTAAAGGATTTGCCATTGCGACATGTGAACAATGAATAATCTGCTTTAGACTGAACATATTTGGCAGCTTGAAAACCATTAGCGAGAAACTTGCTTTAATCCATACAATGACTTATTGAGGTGACATACCAAACTCTCCCCCTGTCACTGAAGACCAGGAGGTGGACATACATAAATTTCTTCATAAAGATCACCATGAAGGAAAGTATTATGCACATTTAGCTAGTGAAGGGACCAATTCTGTGCTGCTGCCAGAGCCAGCAAACAACGGACAATAATCATTTTAATAGTAGGAGAAAAGGTGTCATGGAAATTGATACTCTCCAGCTGTGTGTAACCCTTGGCCACCAACCGAGCTCTATGACGCTCCATGGTGCCATTTGAATGACGTTTAATTTTGTAGATCCAGCGGCATCCAATTGGTGTCTTTCCAGGAGGGAGAGAAGTGAGGGACCAAGTGTGGTTAGCTTCCAATGCTGCCAATTCAGATTGCATGGCATCTTGCCATTGTGGAAGGGAAGCAGCTTTTGTATAAGAGTGGGGCTCAATGTCCTGACTAATGGTGGCAATAAAGGAGCAATGTTGTGGTGAGTAGCGATGGTAAGAAAGAAAATTACAAAGAGAATACATTGTACTTGTGGTGGGACCAGATGATAAAGTCGGCGATGGTTTGGGAGATGTTACTAGGTTGCAAATATAATCACGTAAAGCTCGAGGAGGGCTGTGATGTCACTGGGAACGACGTAAAAGCTGCACAAGAAGCATATAAGAAGGTGACTGAGTGATATTGTTGGGAATAGAGGGAGAAAAAATAGGAGGGACTGGAGTGGGAGACGTCGAAAGGGAGACTAGGAAGTCTGTATAAGGAGGATCTGATATGGAAAGAGGAAGGACGGGTATGGGAGCTGTAGATGCAGCTGATGGTACATGAGGTGGAGGAATGGTTGGAGATAATTTGTAAGGGAAAATGTGTTCATGGAAAACAATATCATGGCTGGTGAAAAATTTTTGGGTGGTAAGGTTGTAGAGCTTGTAAGCTTTTTGGCTGATCGAGCAACCGAGAAAAACACAACGTTTAGCTCTAGGAGCAAATTTATGTGTGGCATCCACTTCCGTAGCATATGCAAGACAACCGAAAACCTTAAGATGGGAGTAAGTAGGGACCTTGCTGTAAAGTCTTTCAAAAGGGGTTTGATGAGAAAGAAGTGGTGTGATACGACCAAAAGATTGATGTCTTCTTCTAAGTGTAGGAGTGCAAAACCGGGGTCGAACCACATTGAGATTAAATAATAATAATAATAATAATAATAATAATAATAATAATAATAATAATAATAAGTTAAAGAGAATTTTGAGATGTGAGATTAATGTGAGGATTAAACAATGATAAAAACAAATGTCAAGGTTAGAGGACCAACTAATGGTATTTCAAATAAGTATAATAAAAACTATTTTTATTATTCAACTGGAAACCACATACAGAGGAGGTTCCAATCAGATGATTTGTCATTAATAGCTCATTATAAATTATTAACACGATCTTATTTAATTAACACCAATACTTTTAAATATTATCAGGAATTCATGATGATAACTTATGTTAACAACAAATCAAGTTCCTTTCATAGCATAGGTATCGGTTATACCATACAGTTAGCTATGAAGGATCAAACATTTATTGTACCAAGTGTTATACAACACAAATCTAGATTAACATTTAACAAGAAAAGTATTAAAAATTAAGAAGATAAAAATGATAAGACATGTTAATAGCAAACTTTCTTGGATGTAAGCATTTAAGTCCATATCGAGTTTATATTATACATATCCTAACACCATTAGTGAAACCTTTTCACCTTGACATATTAAACTTAGCTAAACATTATAAAGAAGAGAAACTTAAATAAACAAGATGAGAACATAATTATATAAGTATAGTAAAGGAAATGAGAGGTATAAACAAGAGATTAATGAAAGCAAAACTTAAGCATTACAAAAATATAAAGAAAGAGAGCAAGAACATGATCTTGATCTGAAAACCAATATGCCTAAATGCATGGCAAATGCCTCCTTTTATAGGCCAAAATTCAGAACTATTGATTTGATGACTAATTGTTGAGTGGATGGCCACATCTTGACTTGGTGACAATCTCTATCGTCTTGTCTAAACAAAATGTCATTTTTAACATCAGAATTTGAACAAGTAGTCCATATGAAAGTTCTAGTAAACTGTCTCAGCTTTCCAATAAAACAAGAATTGGCGCATTTGGACTTCTAAAACTCGAGATATGGGCTGAACATTGAATAATGTCTTGGCTACAAGACAGATTTCGACTTCTCTATTGTTGCTACCATTTGAACTCGAAAATGACATTTTTAAATCTTGGACTCTCATGAAAGTTTTAGGCCTATGTCTTAGCTTTCCATACATTTAAATCAGACCTAAATCCAAGTTCTACAGCTCCAGTTATGATATAATAACCGAATGGTGTTCCAGTTTGGACTGAACCAACATCTCTTTTCTAAGCTTAGCCCTCTCTTTGTCTTCTCAATTTCAGTAGTTAAACTCATCAATCAATCCTTTCATTTATGTGATAGGCTTGCATTTAAGACGAACATTTACCATAAATTAAAGGTATCTTATATTATTAAACATGCTCTAGTTAAGGAGTTATTGATACTTCAAGTGCAAAATGATGATATAAAACCTTGATAAAAATGCACTTTTAAGTACTAATCAAACCCCCCAACCAGCTTATTACTAGTCCCTAGTAATCAAAGCGTTAAAATAGAAAAACAATTTGCAAGTTCCACAAAGCAAGGCATTCATCATTCAACTTCCATTAATCTATCCAAATAAACAAACTCTCATTAAATTTATATATCTGCTTCATACTTCTTAAACAAGATATTAATAAACCTTATTTTTATGTGCTAAATAAATCAACACATAGTTATGGGGCTTTCCTTGGATGAAAACATAATTTTGTTCTAATGTTTTTCTAAGGTTAACTTCCTTGGGTTGTGATTATTATTTATTTTCTTTTTTTTAATATATATACATATAACTTAAAACACAATGCATCTTTAACCCATGTAACAAGCTTTAGGCTAATGACTCCCAGACCAGTTGGTCTTAGGGCATTAGGTGTTGAGACACCCCTACAAGCTTAGTAACTTGGGTTGCAGATACTGATACGTAGATAGTGCAATGTTTGATTCCCTTAAGCTTTTCTCTCTAATCCATGTAACAAGTACTGGGCCAATACCTCCCAAGGTAGTTGACTTTAGAGTATTAGGTGTTAAAACATCCCTTCGGGCTTAATTGCTTAGGTTAGGGAGGCTATGAAACCAAACTTATCTATGTTTTTATCATCATCATTATTATCAATTTGTTTTTGTTTTTTTTTGTTGCAAATTATATACTATCTTTTTCCCTTAATTGTTACCTTTAACAAAAGAAAACATAAATAATGTAATAATCCAATGTGCAACCCACAATCATATGTTATAGTGTGTGTGTGAAAATGAAGGTTTAAGAATACTTGTTAAATGAGTATATAAAACCTTGGATATTTCATAAGAAAAGTATGATAAAACCTTGTCATGAATGTTGCAAATAACCATTGAAAAAGGTTTAGTAGGATACGTCTCAAGAGTCAATAAAATTCTCATCACCTAAAACAGCGACTACTGACAAACCTGAAACACACTTAAACAAATATAAGAAATAACAAAACACAAATATTATGCTATTAATAAAACCAAAAGACACATGTTCTTACAAACTAAGGCTTAAATTATAGTTGTGATTGTGGCTCACATCTTCCTTTGGTTTTACGTCTAAGAACGACATAAACGCCCTTTTATGGGTCAAGGATAAGCTTCCCATCTAGCTTTTTTAAAAACTGACAAACAAGGTCTTTTTTAGTCAGATTCCCATGACTATGATGAACATGTCCTTTATAAAAATGAAGCTATAAATCATGAATTGCACGATGCACATCTCCACCAGGATACATCTCAAGATTCAATAAAAGATTATCTAAAGACTCTCTATGTTTTGAAATAAATCCTACCTTTTGATAATTTTCACAGGTTTTGCAGAATGCATATGTGTCCTTGAACATAGTGGGCTAATAAAATCCATTTTGTAAGATTTTTGCAGCTGTCTTTTTTGACGAGAAATGACCCCCACATGCCTTAGAATGACAAAATTTAATAACACTACTTAACTTATTATTGGAAATGCTTCTTTGAAATATTTGATCAAGACAATATTTGAATAAGTAAGGGTCATCCCAATAAAAAATTTCTCTTGTCTTGGGTATTCCAATGAGCTGGAAAAAATCATGAAGCAAGAAAATTGTCAATATTAGCAGACCAAGGTATTGAAGCAATAGAAAGTGAAGATTCATGAGGAAAGTAATCATCAATTGGTGTGATGTTAAATATGGAATCTATTGTCAATCTTGACAAATGATATGCGACAACATTTTTGGTGCCTTTCTTGTCCTCAATTTCTTCCTGTTTGAAAGTTTTAAATATTTTAAAATCCTGATTGACATCCCTTTGTTTGGTTAGAGCATGAGGAAATGGAAGTACTGGTGGGGAATCAGTTTTTTCTTTGCAATGTTCAGGTTTAACCCCTTCCTTACTTTTAGAGATTGACTCATCATCTTTCTCACAAGGTTCAAGAATGAGTTTTTCAATAACCTTACCACTATGGAGAGTAATGACTGATTGGACTTGATCCATGTGTTGGTTTCCGGAGCTGCTTGCACTTGAATTGTATTGCCCTTTGGGAGTTTACTATGGTTGAGATGAGAACTTACCTTTCTCTTGAAAACTGAGAGCTGATGTGAATTTTGCAAGAGTATCTTTAAAATCTGTCATGGTTTGAGCAAGTTGAGTGTTGATTGTCTCTTGCTTTTCAATGAATGCATGCAATGTTTCCTCAAGAATTCTTTTAGGAGGGGGAACATAAGAGTGCATATCCATGAGAATTTTAAAAATTATGGTGTGCTTGAAATGGTGGCTGTGAAGTTTGTGTATTATTGTTACCACTCTTCCAACTGAAATTTGGGTGATATCTCCAACCAAGGTTATAAGTTTGTGAGTATGGATTCTGATTTGACCTTTGGAAACTGTTTAAAGCATTGGCTTGTTCATGAGACATTCCTTGAAAGAAAGGAAAAGTTGGGCAATCATTGGTTGAGTGTTCATTAGTTTCATAGATTTGACTTATAATTTTTTGAACAGATTTCAATTGACCACTCCTTTTCCATTCTAGTGCCTCGACTTTTCTAGCTAAAGATGTAAATTTGGCTTGGAGGTCATGATCTTCCTTAAGGTTGTACATACCTCCACTAGATGTATAAGGTTGAGTTTTACCCGGTGCCTCATAAGTACCTGTAGTGTCCCAATTTTGAGCATTTTCAGCTAACGAGTATAGGTACTCCATTGCTTCATCAGGGTCTTTATCTTCAAAAGTTTCATGGCACATCAATTTCACCATTTGCCTATCTTTAGGTATTAACCCTTCATAAAAGTGTGAAACCAATCTCCATGTTTCAAAACCATGATGAGGACAAGTATTAAGCAAATCTTTATACCTATCCCAACACTGGTAAAATATTTCTCCTGGCTTTTGAGTGAATGTGGTGATTTGTCTTTTGAAAGAGTTTGTTATATGAGAAGGAAAAAACTTCGTTAAAAACTGTTGTTGCATTTCGTCCCAAGCACGAATGGATCCTAGTCTGAAATTTAATAGCCGTGTTTTAGCTTTATCTTTTAAAGAAAAAGAAAAAAGCTTTAATCTGATGGTGTTAATGCTACAATTTAAGTCATTATAAGTGTTACAAACTTCTTTAAATTCTCTCAAATGCAAGTATGAATTTTCTAGATCTAAACCATGAAAAGTAGGTAAAAGTTGAATAATGTTTGGTTTAAAACTGAAGTGAGATGCATCAGGAGGGAAAATTATACATGATGGTGCACTTGTTCTTGTAGGATTCATGTGGTCTCTAAGTGTTCTAACTCGATTATTCTCATTATGAAGCGAGTGATTATCCTCTTCGGCCATGTTTTCTAAAAATGATGAGGATTTCCTAGAAAGTCTACCACTTAATATGCGTGACCAAACTCTCATGTATGTGTAGAAAGAGAATAAAAGGAAGAAAAGAAAAAAAAAAGAAACAAAAGAAAACAAAAGAAACAAAAGTTAGATAAAAGAAAAGTGAAGAGTGCAAATAAAATAAATATTATAATTTATACAAGAATTTACCTCCCCGGCAACGACGCCAAAAACTTGACACGATC
>Ga0307512_10007608_pt1 | contig 10693 bp, 12 predicted proteins | sample 14_EM_MG_FD_200267 | JGI IMG/M metagenome (GOLD analysis project Ga0307512, IMG submission 200267) | Populus trichocarpa ectomycorrhiza microbial communities from riparian zone in the Pacific Northwest, United States - 14_EM | ecosystem: Host-associated > Plants > Roots > Unclassified | place... | reverse complement strand
CAGAGTGCCGCGCTTTTTCATTTGGGGAATCACTGTAGGCGAGACTTTTTGCTGGCCAATCCGTTTGCCCGATATGACGCACCTAAGATCGGAATAGGAAGCTGTACGCGCCAGTGCTAGGGCGTAGTCGCTGCGCCACAATCGGTAGCGGTGGCTTGAGCACCCCCACTGAGCTAATGCATGATATAGTTTTTCAATAACCCGTCCGTCTGTGGATGGAAAAGCGGGGTTGGATACCGCATGTGGGCGGGGTCTCGATAGGTGATTTTGCGTGTGAGCCTGGGTTCTTTTTTTCTATCAAGCCCAACGACTCCGACTGTGCTCTCTTGGACCCCCTAACTGCTCCCACTCCTCCGAAAACCAACCGAGTGCACCGAACTACCAGTGGAAGCCCCAGCCATGGACGATGTACAATCTCATGACGGAGACTCGGCCTTATCAGTGGTATCGTCGCCGGTCGCCCTTTCCGAGGCCATTCTCCAACAATTTAATCGATGCGTGCCTAATTTATCAGCCGACACCTTGGACTGGTGGCTATCCGACACATTGTGTGAACTTCCACCTTCCGCCTTTGATTTGTTGCCATTCGTAACAGTCGACGTCAAAACAATACCGATTACCCCAAGGTGCGTTGGATCGCAATCTATAACTCCATCGCAAGGATTAGCTATAGGGACCACGCCGGAGACTAAGAAGCCGACCGCCGACGTCCCGGATGCCGAACCGCCGGGTAGCTATCACGGTAACCAGAAACCGATCTTCGCTGTCCATTTCGCCTGTGTGCAGTCATTTACGCAACTTGGGGATCAGATGCCCCAAATCCTTCGCGACAATCTGGGAAGATTCCGAGTGTGGACCGCCAACTCGGGTGCCCACCGGCGGGATACGATGTCCCTGGACCATCGTCTTCGAGAATCAACCAACCTGAAGGAACTGGTGATTGACCTGCTCGAGGACTTGAACTCGGCGCTACAAGAAGGTCAGCTATCCTGGGCATGGCTGGTGTAATAGCTAACCTTTCAAAGCTATTTCCATACTTCTCGGCCTCTCCAGTCTCGAATTTGAGGGGCCATATTTAGACCCACCAGACGAGGAGTGGATAACTGAGGGCCAAGCGGCGCCCCTTAGGTTCAAAAATCAGCTGGAGGGGTGCATATGGGAAGTCCAACACACCATTACATGCCTGTACCGATTCTCTGCCGCCATCCGCAACCCAGCGCCTCGCGATAAACTCGAAAAATGCTCCAAAATAGATAAGTCCAATTATCGCCCGTTTGATATCGCTATCGTACGCCAATTGTCGGGGAACGAGAACGAAATTCCTACCTACCTGATCAATCGTTTGGGCGATGCGAACACCACACGTCGGCAGTTGCTGGAATACTATAAGAGGCACCATGAGAAAATCGCTGCTCCTGATTTTCAGCCATTACCAGCTGAGAGAAGGCCTCAATTTCTACAGGAGAACACTAAAAGAGACCAACCATCGGTAACGCAGCATCGTGTCCCCACCGAGGATGATACCGGCAACGAAGACTCACCTCGTCGTACAGCGGAAGCGGCTACGGCAGTCACTACCATCTACGACTCATTTAGAGATGTAGTTGGTGAGCGCTCGGTAGCAGATTATACAGATACCTCCTACGCTCCCACAGAATCAGCTGTAGGCAATAAAGGTGAAGCCATCTGGATACAGGTACCGAGGATTCCAACGCAAAAAAATAGTGACGGAGAGGACCCGATTCAATGTCCGTACTGCTTAGGGTTCATAAAGGTTTCGGGTCGAACATCCTGGACGTGAGTGGAAACGGTCCACCCATCTATTCGATCTCAGATCAGCGCATGCGCCCCTCCGGGAATTACAACATTGTGCTGACGATACCTAGGAGTCATGTGTTCAAAGACCTAAGACCTTATGTCTGCACATTCCAGAACTGTCACAAGACGAATCATCTCTTCGCCAGCCGCCACGAGTGGTATGACCACGAAGAGACTTTTCATCGGCGAGAATGGTACTGCAAGGCCTGCGATACGGTTTCAAGTTCTCAATCGGATTTCGAAAGTCACCTACGAGAGAATCATTCGGACCTGCAATTGGAACTGGAACAGTGTGAGAGGCCCATACAAGGGAAACAGGAATGTCCTTTATGCTGTTGTAGCTTCACCCGCATTCGCTTCCGACGGCATTTGGCACGTCATATGCAAAGGCTTGCATTATATGGGCTGAGGTCACACCAGTACGATATTGCCAGCAAATCAAGCAGCGAGTGCACTAGCGACCCGTGGGATGGTAGTCGCGCAGAGCTCAACTCCAACTCCTTGCATTCCAGTGAAGGAAATGTTCTGGAGTCGCACCAAGACGATACGGACAGCATATCGAGCAGCAAGAAAAATCGTGACCCAGAGCCCGACTCAAACCCCCTGCGATTGAGCGAAGATGGCCAACTAAGAGAAGACTACACTGAGGCTCGCATCAGAGACCTTGATGTCTCGATAGCACCGCTGCTGGGCAGCTTCCACGTGACATGGCTTGGAAAGGAAATGGATCGGTGGGTGAACGAGGGCTGGATCACGCAGGAACACAAGCGCTTCCTGAACATAGGTGTTGGCTTCTGTCAGTTGCAATCTTTTCTCGTTACCGCGGATACTCCGCGCGCCCCCGACAATAGTACTGACGAAGAGCCGTGCTATCCAGTGCCTGCGTTTCCAAAATTGGGGAAGAAGAATAAAAACAGCAAGCGAGCCATCCTCGATGCCTTCATCGTCCCGAGGGGCGCCGGTGCACCCACGCTGGTCGTCGAGTGCGGCGCCTTGCCAGACGAGAAGGACATGATCAGCGACATGCGCACTTGGTTCAGGAAGGGACGCGGCCTCGTCAACAAGGTCATCCTCATGGTCTGGATCATGCTTCCGGGGGGTATCATGGGCGGTCGGATCGAAGTCTACGAATTCGATACGGCCAATAACAAGGAGAATCTGGTCCAGGAGTGGGTGAGTATTTTCGGAGTCCTTTTGCGAGTGACTGGCTGTAGCCGGTTCGGATTGGAATCGTGTTGGCTGATCGATGGTCTTCCCCCCTCCCCAGGTCTTCGTGCCCGAGAACGAGGACTCCAACGGCCAGTCGGTCCGTGTAACGCTCGCCGAGCTGTACGGCATCAAGGCCAACCTCCTTCCTGAGCATGAGCGCGGCATCGTAATCGACATGTTCATCGAGAACCTGTACGACGACGCCATCGAGGCGATCCGGACGTCGTGTCTGCATCCCGCAGACGAGCAGGTGCCTCTCGAATGCTTCCAGAACAAGAAGCGGCTGGCCATTCGCTTCGGTGGTGGGTCCGGATCAGGACCGACAAGCAATTGCCACGGCGAATACGATCGGCACACCATCCAGAACTTCACGATCGGCGTCTTTGTAAATTCTCCCTCCCCACCCCTCCCCTGAGGAGAGTCAGCTAACGGGTACGCTTCGCAGCCACAAACGCCTGCAGAGTTCCTGAACGTCATCCAGGAACTGAAGCACAAAAATCTTGCCTTCGCGGACAACACCCAGAAGAACGAGGCCGAGGCGCGCAAGTTCGCCAAGAACATCAATCCGGCGCTGGAGCACCTGCAGCTCGAGCGCGAGGACACCGATGATCTGGTGAACGTCGCGCTGTACGATGTCATCTTCCTCTGCGGTACGCAGTGCCCCCCCTCCTCCTTGCTGAACCGCTCCCCACTGACCGCCCGCAGATGACAGCGGCTCGATGAACCTCGACAACCGCAACGACCTGCTAGCGGAGACGATATATCGGATCCTTCCCGTGGCGACGCGACTCAACGAGGCCGGCGTGTCGCTGCGCTTCATCAACTACAACATGGACAAGAACTTTGACGACCTAACGACGCCGAAACAGGTGCAGAGCGCTCTCAGGATGGTCCAGCCCGCGGGAACAACCAGGATCGGAACCGTGCTCAAGCAAAAGATCGTGAAGCCTATCCTGACCAAGGCAAGAGCCGGCACGCTGCAGTCGCCGGTGCTTGTGGTCATCATCACCGATGGCGAGGTGCTACCTGAACCACACGTCTTCCGAGGGGAATACCGAGATAACTAACACCCACGACAGCCGTCCCGCGAACCGCTGAACACGCTCAAGAACACGATCCTCGAGTGCAAGCGCGCGCTCAATGAGATAACGAACAAGAACGGCTGTCTCTACGGGGAATCCTGTACTTACTCCCCATCCCCCACCATCCCAACTCGCTGCCGAGCTCGTGTGCTGACCCCAACAACAGCCGTGGTGTTCCTGATCTCGTGTTTGGGAGACAGCGTCGACGCCGGCCGGTTCGTGCACCACCTCTCAGTCGACCCGGAACTCCGGGGCATGGTATACTGCAACAAGACCAAGCTCGACGAACAGCTTGCTGGCAACTCGAGCACGCTCAAGAACCGATCGGTAAGCTTTGCCTTCCGCAGAGGAGGGAGAGTGTGAGGCTGACAAGACCGCTCTTGTAGTTGCTACAATTGCTCATGGCGGCGATCAATAACTGATCGCTCGCGGACGGTAAAGGCGGAAAAGAGGTAAACCCAGGAACATGTGATCGGCGCTTATATTGTGCCCACGACTTGACGACTTACGGGGGCAGATGGTCACGTTGACGTTGGCATGGCGCATAGGTACGTATGCGGAAGGCTTTGGGTCGTAGGGAAGGGTTTGGCTTTTGTCTAATGGAGGGTGGAACTGGAATAGGCGGGTGGCGGATGGGACTGGGATCAACGACATCACCACGGAAATACCGTTGCCCGAGTTGGCGGGGCGGCGGCGATGTAGATGGGCAGGGAGAGCTACAAGGGGTAAAAGCCTAAAGGGATATTCTGGTCTTCTGAGCGTCATTCTATTTTCTTTTCTGTATTTTTTCTGCTGTCATTCTACCTAATATTCATCCATCGTCCACCGTTCAATTCAATATTCTCCGTCCGTGAGGGTTGTCTCGCAGCAGAACCTCACTTCACTCGCACGTGATATATTCCCCGTACCTCGGTGAATATATATCACTACTCACCCACTACATGGAAACCACAGTTGTCGCCGATATGACCTGCAGGACACGATACAGGTCGCCGCCCCCAAGCGGCCGGGATTGGATCCTAGAGGGCAGTGTATGTCTACTACATACGTACATTTGTATGCACATAAGTAGTTTTTCTCGGTGGCTCTGATGAGGGGAGACCCGTGTGCCGGCTACATGTCTCCTACGCGATGGGGTTCTACCTCGCGACTGTCGGACCGTAAACCCAGATTATGAGAAACCAGATTCAAATTGTCACAAACCTCGAAGTACTTAGGAAGTGCAAAACCCCGTACGACCCAAACCATGAGTAACTCCGGACCGTAATCCAAATTATCAGAAACTCCGAAGTAGAAAATACTTACGTAACCCCGACAAGATACGGAACAGCACAGGCTACCTCCGAACAGTAGGATCTAGATCGTGAGAAACGCCGAAGTGGAATTGCAAACCCGACAAGCACACACCACCCGCGAACTGTAGAGATACAAAGTCGCCCAGAAAACAAGGTCCTGACACACACCTGCGAATGGCAGGATCCCAATATAAGGAACCCGAGGTTTCCTCTCCACACCTCAAAGGTTCTACCAACCTGCCGTGCTCTACACGAGGTGATATGGCATTTTCTAGTTCGCGGTTTCCCAGGGTTTGAGTCAGGAAATGTCCCGAGTTCGGGGCGGCGGCGGCTCAGACTTTTCCTTCTAGACACCGAGTAAAGAAACTAATAATTACAGGGTGTGGGCGTGATGAGTAATAACACACTTGGCTAAGGGTCACGCGAGACTAGTAGTGATTCGGGTTATCTATCAAACTGATACGACCAGAGAATCTGGAACAATGAGCTTGGCGCGACCCGCACACGAATGCGCTTCATTGCGACCGGCCACATTACCCTCGCCACCGTCCTCCTGAAATCCAAGCCACCCCGCCGACTGAAAGTCATAATTGTAAGACCACCTCTTTACCATATCATCCTTCGTCCGCAATCTTCTATCCTGATGCAGCAAATATGCGACACCAAAGTCCACCATCGCCACTGCCCCATCGTCGCGCAAAATGTAGTTCCTCCCCGCGTCGTCACCTTGCCGGACTCCTGCGCGTAACAATTCCCAATCTACCCTGATAACGGACGCCAGAATACGTCTCTTCTCCTCCTGATCTCTCGGTGGCTCACGCAGTGTAGTTCCGGGGATGTACTGCATGAGCAACACATAGACTGGCCGGCCAGAGAGCCACGACTCAAAGGATCCGTAATACTTCGGAACCGGCAATTGGAGGTGATGCTGCCGCTCAAGGAAGCGGTAGACGGAAACTTCCGTCTCTTATAGGTTGCGCGTGTATTTGACCGGGTGCGTGCTTATTGCTTCGCCAGGGTCGAAGAAGTAGGGGTCGTATATTTTGGCGACGATGAGGTCCGCCGAGCAGTTGATTCGGACAAGGAATAGCTGCGATGGTCGTTTGCCCGTGTGCAGATGTGAGATGACGGTTATCGATCGTGCCCGAAAAACCGAGTTGACTAACCGGGTGAAAAAGGGCGCGACGGCAGGACAGGCCTCATAGAACGATTCGTGACCGAAGACCGTCCGCCAGGCTCCTTCTTCCCCCCTGCCATACCACGCATCATCCACCAACTTCCCAACTCGTAAGCGTACGGAGCGGGGAAGAACGTACGGTCGCTCTCGTGGGTTGACTGGCCTAGGTGGGGGGGGTATATGAGGTGTTAGGAGTAGCCTTTGTTCCCTCGGCGTAGACAGTTTGCATGTTGTCGCAAAACCATGGAGCTGGCGCAGTGCGTTGACGATAGGCGGCGGATGCGACTCGGTCGCAACACGCGACCATCCGCGCGATGAATTTGGCCGGATGTCCTTTGGTCATGAGGATGGCGAGGAGGGCAGCCACCGCGATGGTAGACATCGCTGTCGAGACGATCTCGTATATTGTCATGGTGCTGAACAACGTGTTGACGGTGGATGGTGGATCGACTGGCGCGGCGTGGTCTGCGAGGGTGTGTCACAACCGTGCCAAGTCGCTAACGTTAGTTATCCGCTAACATAAGCGATAACTAGCTAATATCTACATAGACGATCAGCACCAAAATCGATTGTTCCTAAGACTTCTAATCGCCAACCTGATAGATATCAGAAACCCAGCCACCGCCCCCTAGTTCCGCTAGCACCGCAAGTTCTCTTGGGGTACGGATCCCATTCCTTAGGGTCACGAACTGTCCTCCGGATGGAGGAAGAACCTGTTACAAAATCTAAACTAGTTAACAAAGCTCTTGATTCCCGATACAACGCTCGCTGGGGCTACTAAATAGTTAAGTGGATGCCAGAGTGGGGGGCCGCATGGCGCGAGATCATCCTCATTTTCGATCAGCGCCACAGGGGCAAGGCAGCCTAAAATTCCAGATGCAGCGTATATCTCCGCCCCAGTCTGGAATCCCATCCCCGCCCCTCAGTCTTAACCCGATTCCCGCTCCTCATGTTGGCTATGTTTCTCGGGGAAGGGGGACGGCCCTCCTGGTGTGCAAGCTCAGCGAGCCACAAGGATGGATGTGGGGTACAGAACATAGCGCAAACACCATCTGGCACAAATACCCAGACCATCCGAGACGGTCCGGACAGAAAAAGAAAACGAACACACAAATGTCCGCGCAAACCAACCGGACAGAAAAGAGGAGAACAACGCCAAAGCCGTCACGACGACGCTCGATCAGGAGACGGTTACCCTCCCCGCCGCCATCGAGACCACGACGCAGCCGGCCCGTGGCGTCCATCCCCGAGACCACCACTCTTCCCCAGCGCGACCGTCACCGTCACCACCACGCTCCCTGCGAAGACGGTCATGCCCCCCGGCGAGACCGCGACCGGCGCGATGACAGCGACGGCGGCGGCGGCCGACGTGCACGGGGACAATCGGGGTCCAGAATGGCGCGTTCGGCGAAAAAAAAAAGAACATCGGCTGCGCCGGTCTGCGAGCAACTTGTCTTCTCCGCACGGGGGGATCAATGAAACCTCGTGCAGTCCATGGCGGAAAGAAGTCTTGCCTCTCCACTCCGGACGGCCGAGTGGCGGCCGACGGGAGGAGACGGCACACGTGTATTCTGCCTCAACGCTGACTTCGGCAAGAGCGCCCGCGAGGGCTAAGTGCGGCCACGGGGCGGGTGCTCCTGGCCGGCCGCCGCGTTCCGCCGACGTCGGAGCCGCACTGAGCTGGGCAGCGATATCTGGAGCGACGGTTTTGGGCGTACCGGGAGTGTCGTATCGCCACAGCGGCAGCGAAGTCCACTGGCCCGCTGTGGGTCCGCGATGCCGCGCCGGCGGGTAACACTTCACGTGATCGCAACAAACTTGCTGCCACGCCGAAGCGCACTCTTTTTTTTGCGTTTAATCATTACTCGCATGGGACCTAAGTATGTATCTAGATCATGGCGAGATTATGTACAGTCCTTTTTTCCCGTCCGCTGTCCACGCGGTAGCTTGCAAGCTCCCCCTTCGCCCTGCGCCCAGGCCTGTCCCAAGAATATGTGGTGCGCACCAAGGAAATCACAAAGGAAATGGAAAAGGAAACAGACAAATGAAATCGCCCATGCCTCTCCTACAGACACCATGAAGTCAGGCGTGGGCAGGAACAGTGGTGATTCCCCCCCGACGCCAGGCTCCTTAGCCTCCACCCTCCGCTCCTCTTCCCGCTCCTTGCGCTCCTGCAGCTTCCACTCTGACACCTCACTTCCCACATCTTCCTCAGCCGGGATCAGCCTTCCCACATCAGCAGTGGCGAGGAAGTCTAGGACCGCCTGACTGCACCTCACATCGGCGATGAGGCCCCAGATCTTGACCCGGCTCTTCCGCCTCCCGCTTTCCTTCCACACATCAGCCCACAGGACCTTGTGCTGGGCCTTCTACTCGGGGCTCGACTTTAAGAGGTGATCCCGCGTCTGCATCCGGCAGCGGCACTACCAGCACTGAGCAGTGGGCCGATCCTTCGCCACCCCCTGGTGAGGCGATGGCTTCTCTTCCGCTTGTAAAACCTTGAGGGGAGCCTCTCGGAGCTATCTGCAACCGCACCGTCCGGCTTCGGTTCGATGTCGGGCTCGCAGTCGAGGATCCTCGGAATTGGGCCTAGCTCATTCGGCGGCGAGTGCCTGAGTGCGGATATGATCTTGACCCCTCATCGACCCGGCACTGGCGCGGACGATGTAATACGCCGCACCCGACGTGTCCACAATCTGGAAAAAAAGTGAGTGGCATTGTGATCAGGGTGGCCAGTTCGAGTTCCGGCATCGCGGAGGTCTTCTTGCTGCACCAATCCTCTCGTCGGTGAGGCAGGGGTCACGTTGCGGTGAAAGACATAGGTGTTGCAGTCGATGCCGGTATGAGAAGGTCTTCTTCCAGCGGGAAACATGGGGGACTCGTTCGGGTCGGCGATTTCGAGGTCTGGTTGTGGCGTAGGAAGATGTGCTGCCCCTCTAGTGGGGTGCTATTGGATGCAATGGACGGTGACTTAACGGGAGCAATGACTTGAGCGATGGATATGGTTGTTGTGAGGAGAGAAGAGGGCTGAGCGGAGCGCGGAAGACAGAAGAACGTGGGGATGGGCTGTTGTGAAGGTGATTTTTTGTCGTTTCCGGTTATTGTAACTGGGCTGGACGTCGTACGACGCTAATCGGAAATGATTGTGGCGGAAGGGGAGCACTCGTTCTGCTACCCACCCACTCCCCACTTCTTTCTTCTACTCGGGAGGTATGTAGCCGACTCAAGCACAACAACACCATCAACTTCGTTTTCTGTCCCTTTTCATCACCCACCGTGAAAACCCATTGATCCTGCCGACATCAGCCGCACATGGAATAGTTAGGGTTTCCACGTTGCTCTGACTCGGAGTTTGAATTCAGCAGAGGCTCATGTGTTTTCATCAGTGTGTTTCCGAGGGGAACTTTTGTGTTTTGGAGACTCCGTTCCTATGTATGAGCGTATTGGATCATCAACCGTGCGTGTGTGAGAGCTATTACTGCTAAACCGAAAAACAGTCGAGTTTACCTTTCGTTAACAAAACTATCCAAGACAGCGTCAGCGGAGGTCGCGCACCACCGGCAGTCAAACACCTGTTCGCGCTCACTCCCGGGATGATACGATTCATCTTTCTTCATCGCCGAGCGTACCCTTTCTTCGGTGCCAATTGGATCCGGTGAAGACGAGTCTGCCAGACTAGACGATTATCCCTCTTCCGAAACATTAGTGCTAGACGACGAAGGAGAGATCGGAGTTGAGCGCCGACGAGGCTGGAAACTATCGTTTCCTTCACCGGATACTAGCCCCTCCAATATATCCCGTCAGGCGCCGGCCCCCCACTTACTAATCTAAGTTCACTTGAGGAAACTAGTATATTACCAGATCACAACAGAAACAACACCACGGTTACCTTCACGATCAAACCCTTCAGGCGACTGAAGGAAGGCACTGAAAATGTGGATGATTTCCTCACAGATGTCGAATTCGCCGGCGACCGCCTTCGACAAACCAGCCAAGACGACCGATGATACGAGTTTAACCCTATTCCGACAAAACCTTCAGGACTACGCGACCAAATGGTGGATGTTGGAATATAGGGATCGATAGATGTGAAGATAGTGAATTGGATTGAC
>Ga0307512_10007606_pt1 | contig 10695 bp, 3 predicted proteins | sample 14_EM_MG_FD_200267 | JGI IMG/M metagenome (GOLD analysis project Ga0307512, IMG submission 200267) | Populus trichocarpa ectomycorrhiza microbial communities from riparian zone in the Pacific Northwest, United States - 14_EM | ecosystem: Host-associated > Plants > Roots > Unclassified | place... | reverse complement strand
GCCGGTACAATCACGACCCGAGTAGTGAGCATATGATAACTCTCAAGCGCGTGTTTCGGTACCTCAACGGCACGAAGGACTGGCGACTGCGTTTCGGAGGAGCACTCGGAGGAGCACTGGAAGGAGAAGGCGCACTTAGATGTTATGTCGACTCGGACTATGCTGGATGCCCGGATGACTATAAATCGACAAGTGGACTGGTCATCACCTTCGGAGGAGCGGTCGACTGGCGATCGGGAAAACAGAAGTCAACTGCCCAGTCCATGACCGATGCCGAATACTATGCCTTTGGAGTAGGCTGTATGAGACTCACACAGATCTCGCATCTCTTGAACGAGCTCGGCATCCCGACTATCCCTCACGTATTCTCCGATTCACAGTCACTGATCGCGAGCATCAAGAACAGAATCTACCGCGGAACTGCAGTTGCACACATTGCGACCAAGTAATATCTTGTTGCAGATATGGCTAGAGTTGGAGAGATCGACTTGAGCTACGTACCGACTGCTTAGATGCTCGCCGACTGCTTCACAAAGCCACTGCCGAAGCCCGCCTTCTTGAAGCAGTGTGCTGGAATGGGAATGATCGGAAATGGCCTCGATATGCACGGAATTGGACTCGGGAATGGCCTCGGGAATGGCCTCGGGATTGGAATCGGTAATGGAATCGGAAATGGTCTCGGGAATGGTCACGGAAATTGTATCGGAATTGGAACTGGAAATGGCATTGGGAATGCCGTCGGAAAGTAAATTGATTGGGCACGTTTGTTTCGAGGAGATCCACAATGTTTGATTGGCTCCTCTTCTCCTTTGTTTACTGTTTTGTTTGAAACGGACGTGATAGCCGTCCTGGAGGAGTGTTGAGCTGATTGGAAGTACGGATATCACTATGCCAAGGACTATGATGTAACTTGCCTCTTTTGTAGTTAGCACCATTAGTCATCGATCGACCTTATGTCGATGCGACATGTCTCGTTACACGATACAATGGACACACTCTGGCATACACCTGCACACACTCGACTACTCGAGCACACGCCACCGTACAACAAAAGACGGATTCAAGAATACTTGATATGGCAAACTGCAAATCAAGCAAGAAGAGATCATTGGCTGCTGAATACGCGATTTTGATAAGAGACTATTATCACACTGCAAAATCGACAACATTATATGAATCTACAGATGCACCCGCTGGGCGACCTGCTGACAACCTTCCCAATCCAGATGGGTTGGGAGATTTCCATCAAAACGTACCCAAATTAACGGTTCTGGTATAGTGACAACCCACACCTCCAATTGGGCAATGTTTCAGTTCTGACCCGGACCTAGACGCAAAGCGACAGTCCCCAACCGTTGCTAGCACTTGCCACATATCACCAGCTTAGCAATCTGAGGTGCTAGGCATACCCATGCAGCCGTACCATGATATTGTTAGATTGCATTTATTTAAGTGCAGGGGCCATGATGTTGATTGGCATCATGGGTAACATTATGCTCTGCAAACCACAGGGGGAGTGCAGGTGTTAGCAGTGGACTGAGTTGAGCATTGAGATAATGTTGCAAAGATACAAGGATCTTTGGCTAGAGGGGAGGCATGTCCCGAAAAAGGTGGCAGCATTGTAGATAATGATGTATGGTTCGATTGCGCCTATGATGATCTACTGGACAGTGGGAAGGTAGTCATGCCATTCATCCTGAGAGTGGGAGATGGTACAGGGCTGCTAGAAGCATCTGTTGAAGACATCACTGGATGTAACTGACTTTGGCCCTACATGCTCAATTGGCAACTAGAGAGCTGTGGCGGTTGGAGGAGCAGAAGAGTAGCCACATGGGAACCTTGAATGAATTCAACTAGCTGGCAGAGATCGGAAGGGAGAATTGGATGGCAGGGCTTGGCTCTTCCCAATGTAGAAAATGTAACATATGGGATCCTGGATATTCCTCTAACACTACATATGCAGTATTACATCAGCGAAATGTGAAACAGTCTGGAAGCCACACGGAATCTTCCTCGAGACTCCAGGTGACCTCACCGGTGCTTCTAAGCACCTCTAGATGCTCGCAGACCCCCCTGGAGCTGAGCAAAGTGCTCTCAGACTCTCCAAGAGCAGTCTCAGGTGCTCCTGAAAGAACCTGCAGTTATGGAGGTGCATTCAGGATGCTACGTGATTTGACTTATAAAATAGTCATATTGGGGAGCTCCTGAGAACTCTGCGCTGATCTGCAGGAGACTTCAGGAGCAGGTGAGACCGCTGCGCAGCTCTCCGGGAGACTCCGAGAGTAGCCAAGACCCCTGTTGGAGACTTAGTGCCGTATTCTCACAGCAGTGGTTCTAACATAGCAGCAAGGCATTTCATCATATCATATTCGTCTTTGTTACAGTCAAAAGATTTGCTACATCATAATATGGCATGCATTAATTAAGTCTCTCTATATATATGTACATACGGTCAATCTGGCCACAGATTGTAGTCGAGAATAATCGGAGGAGCACCTGGACAAGCCCATAGACAGAACTTAGAGATGTAACACTTGGAGCTAGAAGGCTGAGAGCCGACCATTGACAGAGCGCCGAACCTCTCGGGACATCCGAACAGAATTCATGATGAAGAGCGGTGTTCCCTCGAGAAGCGCAGAAATCGGGTGAGAAGGTTTGATACTACCCGGCGTTGAGGATCCCTGCGATTGCTTGGATCCACGAAATCCCGGACACATCAAGTGAAACCAAAAGTTGTGAAAGATAGAGTGTGTATTTTCATTGTATGATGAGATGAGATGGAAATGAGATGATGTCTATCTACTCCAGGGTCTGCCGAATATACACTCCCCGTCACTATGTCCACCTCTGTTACCGCTGTATCTCTGTACACCTGCCGTCGCTGCTTAATCATGTACTTAGAGGCCATGATCGAGCATATTTGGAGATGCACTTGGAGGCCAGGATCGAGTGAGTGTGGAGATGGACTTGGAGACTGAGATCCAGTGAACTCAGAGATCCACTTGGAGGGGGTGATTGAGCAAGTTCAGATAGGCACTTGGAGGCAGGGATTGAGCAAGTTTGGAGATGCACTTGGAGACCAATGATCGAGTGGACTCAGAGATGTACTTGTAGGCCGTGATCGAGCGAGTGTGGAGATGCACTTGGAGGCCATGATCAAGGGAGATTGGAGGAGTACTTAGAGGCGGTCAATCTGGAGGCAGTAGTTTGGGTGAGAGGCGCGACGGGAGCTGAGACTCTATTCATTGGTTAACTCGTAATTTTGGGAATGTAGAGAATCGAGTACAACATGGTCTGCCGAGACATGACACTGGCTGGGAGCAGAAGACAGTCGATCATGGGATGATGCAGTACGCAGTGGATGCAGTACACAGTGTATGGTGTACTCGGCATTAACTCCTGATTATGGCATGGAGAGTTAGAGAGGCATGACTTAACTTTGTGTTCTTAGGTGATGGTAGAGTTGAGGACGAGAAAGAGAGAGATGAGAGAAGATGGGACTAATCAACATGAGAAACTGGGACTTGATAGAATTTCCTATGCTAATAAAATTGGTTTGCCCGATACGGCAGGAACAAGTGCTGATCCGGCGTATATTTACACCGATACGAGGTCTTCCCAACCCAATCAAGCATGTTGTACCCCTGCTTTCTCATATCTGCTAGTATCCTCCACATCGTTCTCATCTTCATTTCCCATCTCTCTCTTTCTCGTCCACAACTCTGCCACCATCGCAGAACACATAGTTATGTCATCCCTCTCTATCCCTCCATGCCATGATCATGTGTTGACACCGAGTACAGCATACACTGAGAGTACAGCATACACCAATACAGCATCCACCCAAGATTGATTGTCTTCCCTTCACTCTCATAATTACGAGTTGACCCCTGAAGGTACCTTCAGCTTCTGGAGTGCCTCCCTACACGATCGACCGCCATCTGCCAGCTCTCCATCAGAGCTCCAATGTAAAGTCACCTTGTCACATTCCCACAGTTGCGAGTCAACGAACTGATGAATAGAGTCTCAGCACCCGGCGCGCCGTCCATCCACCGCATCCAAGTACTCGTTCAATCTCGCTCAATCACGGCCTCCAAGTGCATCAACAAACTCGCTCGAATACCGCCGGCATGTTCGCACGATCATTGCCTCCAAGTGCATAACACCAAACTCGCTCTATCGCGCCATCCAAGGGTATCCCCAAACGAGCTCGATTACGACCTCCAGAAGTGCATCTCCGAACTCGCTAGACCACAATCTCGGAGTGCATCGCTCAGTGCACTCGATAATGGTCTCCAAGTGATTCTCCAAATACGCTCGATTACTGCCTGCAAGTGCATCTCCAAAGTCGCTCGATCACGGCCTCGGAGTGTATCTTTAAGTTGATTTGATTGTCATTTACAGGCGCACCTCAACTTGCTCTCAAGCACCGCCTGCAGCAAATGCAGATATACCATGTATAGATCGAGAGCTATATAGATACATAGATGAGAATACACACAGAATACCTGAGTTTTAACAATCGTTGAACAATAAGTAGTAGCTATGATTCCCAGGCGCACCAGCAGTGTTCCCACAGAAGATGCTGTTTCTCCCAGCCTGCTCTACTGTGATTCGAGGTGCTCCCAGACTTATTGCCGGCGCTCCGAGGCTTGTCGTTGGCGCACCCAGACTTGTCGCTGGTGCAGCCAGACTGGTGGCCAGCGCACCCATACTTGACACTGGCGCTCGCAGGTGCTCCCAGGTGCACCAAAAGTTCTCTCTGGCGCTTCGAGTTGTTCCCAAACTTATCACAATCACTCCCATGGTACTGCTGTACCAGTCATCAGAGATCTCAGTTACTCCGAAGGCCAGCTGGAATGCCCTCGTAGGGTCTGATACTCTCCTGAAATTGACACATCTAAGGTTACACTGTACATCCTCTCAGACACTCTTGGAGACTTCCAGCGTCTAAAATACATTTTGCTGATGTAAGTGAAACTAATGTTTGCCAATGGAGCTGCAACAGTAACAACGATGGTACCTACAGATGATACAGGACTCATCCTGGCCATAAACAGAGATCTCTTGGAGGCTATAAACAAAATAAAGGCAGATTCACTACCACCACATCGGTCAATCATCAAGGCATGTGATTTGTAGCCTTGGGACACAGTGCAAAAATGTAGATTTATAATCCCCCTGAGTTCGAGTTGATGATATTTGATGCTTTCTTCAAGGCAAATCTAGCCAACAATTTTATTCAATGGACATTATTGCCAGTGACAGCATCCATTCTATGTGCAAAGAACAAGGATGAATGAATAAGACTTGGTATTGACTATCATGCACTCAATGAGGCAACAGAGCAGGTTCTGTATCCCATTCAGCAAATCTCAGTAATGGTTGACCATCTATGCAAGGCTGGTATATTTATGAAGCTGCATCAGCAAAATGTAATTCGGTCCGGAAGCCACACGCAATCCTCCCAGACACTCCGGGCGACCTCACCAGTGCTTCCAAGTACTTCCAGACGCTCCCAGACCCCCCTGGAGCTAAGCTAAGTGCTCTCAGACTCTGCAAGAGCATTCTCAGATGCTCCTGAAAGCACCTGCAGTTATGGAGGTGCATTTAGGATGCTCCATCTAGGATAGTCAGGTTTTGGAGCTCCTGAGACCTCTGCGCAGATCTGCGGGAGACTTCCAGAGAACCTGAGACCGCTGCGCAGCTCTATGGGATACTTCGTGTGCGGCCGAGACCGCTGCGCAGCTCTGCGGGAGACAATCTTGATGCCGTATTCTCAAAGCAGTGGTTCTTACATAACCACAACGCATTTCGTCTTATCATATTCATCTTTGTTACATTCATAAGATTCGCTACATCATAATATAGCGTGCATTATTTAAGTCTCTCTCTATATATACATACGGTCAATCTGGCCGCTGATAGCACTCGAGTATAATCGGAGGAGCACCAGGCCACGCCCATTGAGAGAACTTTTAGAGATGCACCATTTGGAGGCCGTTGAGGTGAAACTATGGAGCTAGAAGGCAGAGAGCCCACCATCAACACTCCGCCGCACCTCTTGCGACATCCAAACGGGATTCATCAAAAAGAGCGGTTCTGGTTCGAGGAGCTTCGGAATCGGGTGAGAAGATATGATAGTACCCGACGTTGGGGATCGCACGCAATTGCGTGGATCCACGATATCGCGGACAGAGCGAGTGAGACAAAAAAGTTGGGAAAGATAGAGTGTGTATTTTCATTGTATGATAAGATGAGATGGAAATGAGATGATGTATATCTGCTCTGGGGTCTGACGAATATATACTCCCCGTCACTCTTTCCACCTCCGTTACCCCTGTATCTCCGTACACATGCCGTCGCTCCTTAAAGATGTACTTGGAGGCTGTGATCGAGCGAGTCTGGATATGCACTTGGAGGCCGTAATCGAGCGAGTTTGGAGATACACTTGATTGAGCGAGTTCAGAGGCTGTAAACGAGCGAGTTTGGAGATGTACTTGGAGGCCGTAATCGAGCCAGTTTGGAGATACACTTGATCGAGCAAGTGTGGAGGCCGTAATGGAGCGAGTTTAGAGATACACTTGGAGCTGTAATCGAGCGAACTTGGAGGCCGTGATCGAGCGAGTGTAAAGAAACTCTTGGAGACCATGATCGAGCGAGTTTAGAGATGCACTTGAAGGCCGCGATCGAGCGAGATTGGAGGCGGTCAATCTGGAGGCGGTAGTTCGGGAGGGAGGCGCGACGGGAGCTGAGTCTCTATTCATTGGTTAACTCGTGATTGTGGGAATGCAGAGAATCGAGTACAACATAGTCTGCCGAGAGATGAGAGACTGGCTGGGAGCGGGAGACAGTCGATCTTGGGATGATGCAGTACGCGGTGTATGCAGAACTCAGTGTATGCTGTACTGGTGGTATGGTGTACTCGGTGAATGCTGTACTCGGTGTATGCTGTACTCGGTGTTAACTCTTGATCATGGCATGGATAGATAGAGAGCGATGACTTAACTTCGTGTTCTTAGGTGATGGTAGACTTGAGGACAAGAAAGAGAGAGATCAGAGGAGATGGGGGAAATCATCATGAGAAACTGGGACTTAAGAGAATTTTGTGTGCACGTCAATTTACCATCCCCGATACAGCAGGTACGAGTCCCGATCCGGCATGTAATTACACCGATACCAGGTCTTCCCAACCCAATCAGGCAAGTCGTACCTCTGATTTCTCATATCCGCTCGTATCCTCCACATCATTCTCATTATCATCCCCCATATCTCTCTTTCTCGTCCACAACTCAACCATCATCGCAGAACACAAAGTTAAGTTATCCCTCTCTATCTCTCCATGTCATGATCATGAGTTGACACCGAGTACAGCATACACCGAGTACCCAAGATTGTTTGTCTTTCCTTCATTCTCATGATTAAGAGTTGACCCCTGAATGTAGCTTCAGCTTCCGGTGTGCCTCCCTACACGATCGACCGCCATCAGCCAGCTCTCCATGAGAGCTCAAAGGTAAAGTCACCTTGTCACATTCCCACAGTTGTGAGTTAACTAACTGAAGAATAGAGTCTCAGCACCCGGTGTGCCGTCCATCGACCGCCTCTAAGTACTCGTCCAAACTCGCTCGATTACGGCCTCCAAACTCGCACGATCACGGCCTCCAATTTTATCTACAAACTTGCTCGATTACGGCCTGCAAGTTCGCACGATCACGGCCTCCAAGTGCATCTCTGAACTCGCTCGATCACGGCCTCCAAGTGTATCTCCAAACTCGCTCGATTACGGCCTCCAAGTTCTCACGAGCATGGGCTCCAAGTGCATCTCCAAAGTCGCTCGATCGCGGCCTCGGAGTGTATCTCTGAGTTCACTCAATCGTGATTTTCAGGCGCACCTCGAATTGCTCTTAAGCACCGCCTGCAGCCAGTCCAGACATACCGTGTGTGGATTGGTAGCTATAGAGATACATAGATGAGAATACAAACTGAATACATGACTTTTAAAAATCGTTGAACGATAAGTACTAGCTATGATTTCCAGGCGCACCAGCAGCGTTCCCAAAGAAGATGTTTTTCCCAGACTGCTGTACTGTGATTCGAGGTGCTCCCAGAGTTGTCGCCGGCGCTCCGAGGCTTGTCGTCGGCGCACCGAGACTTGTCGCCGGCGGTCCCAGACTTGTCGCCGGCGCTCCCAGACTTGTCGCCGGCGCTCCCAGACTTGTCGCCGGCGCTCCCAGGCGCTCCCAGGTGCTCCCAAGGTTTTCTCCGGCGCTCCGAGGTGTTCCCAAACTTATCACAATCACTCCTGTAGCAGTCATCAGAGATCCCAGTTACTCTGAAGGCCGGCCGGAATGCCCTCCTAGGGTCTGATACTCTCCTGAAATTGACGCATCTCAGTTCACACTCCACATCCTCTCAGACACTCCTGGAGTCTTCCAGTGACTAAAATACATTTTGCTGATGTGGTCCCTCAGAGTGCTGATAACAACATCCAGATCACGCAAGTGGATAAGAACAAAATGGAATTTGTATCATGTTGTGGTCATTTTGGATGCCGGGGTATTCAGTACAGTCCAACTAACACACCAGCTACTTATCAGTCCAAGATCAATCATTGCCAAGAGTCTTGCATTGATGACTGTACTGTAAGCAATTTTGACAATATACTCATCAGGTCGGCAAAACAGACGAAACATGAGGAGCATGTGTGCCACTTACTACACCGACTGCAGCAATTGGGTCGCTATAGCAAAGTCAACATCAGCAAAATGTATTTCAGTCACTTTCAGCCTCCAGGAGTGTCTGAGAGAATGTGGAGTGTAAACTTAGATGCGTCAATTTCAGGAGAGTATCAGACCATAGGAGGGCATTCAGGCCGGCCTTGGGAGTAACAGGGATCTCTAATGACTGCTACAGAAGTACCATGGGAGTGATTGTGATAAGTTCGGGAACACCCAGGAGCGCCGGAGAGAACTTTGGGTGCACCTGGGAGCACCTGGGAGCCCCGGCGACATGTCTGGGAGCACCTCAAATCACAGTAGAGCAGTCTCGGAAATACAACATCTTCTTTAGGAACGCTGCTGGTGCGCCTGGAAAGCATAGCTACTACTTATCATTCAACGATTGGTAAAACTCATGTATTCAGTTTGTATTCTCATCTATGTATGTATGTATCAATGTATGTATGTATCTATGTATCTATGTATCTATATAGCTACCCATCTACACACAGTATATCCGGACTGGCTGCAGGAGGTGATTGAGAGAAATTTGTGGTGCGCGTGAAAATGACGATCGAGTGAACTCGGAGATACACTCTGAGGCCGTGATCTAGCATGTGAGGAGATGCACTTGGAGCCGGTAATCCAGCGTATTTGGACATACACATGGAGGCCATGATCGAGTGAACTTAGAGATGCACTCAGAGATTGTGATTGAGTGAGTTCGGCGATGCACATGGAGGCCATGCTCATGTGAACCTGGAGGCCATGATCGAGCGGGTTTGGAGATACACTTGGAGGATGTGATCGAGTGGGTTTGGAGATGCACTTGCAGGCTGAGACCGAGCACGATCAGAGGAGTACTTGCAGGTGGTCAATCTTGGGGGTGGTCGATCTGGACGAGGTTGATCGCACGCGCGCCTGGTGATAAGACTGTATTCATGAGCTAGTTGACTCCACACCGTGGGAATGCGACGAGAAGACTTTACCTTTGAAGCCCTTATAGAGACCTGGCTGGTGGCAGTCGATCTGTGGAGTGACATCAGCAAGAAACATTTCCGTCCGGGCAGACTGGCTCCGTCAGAGTGGACACGCTCCGTCAGAGTTGTCTGAGACACCCCGCTGCCGGATTACACCGCGCCTGGCGTCAAGACCACTCATCACATATCGCCCTCCGATCGCCATTTTGCCGTTTCTTCCCGCTCTGTCGGTCTCCTATTTTAAACAAACATTCAGGTTTTGTGGCGAACTGTGACCATACGTCGGAATGGGTTCGTTGGGTACACGCTTGCATCGGGATTGCAATGCAATGGGTGATGCTGCAAAAATCTCTCCTCGCGTTCCTTCTACATTCAGCTCGAGGAGGGTAGGAAGGGGAGAAGATATAATACTACCCGGCCGTGAGGATCCACGAAATCTCGGAAAGACCGAGTGAGACCAAAAGTTGGGAAAGATCGAGTGTGAATTTTCATTTTATGATAAGAGGAGATGGAAATGAGATGATGTCTATCTACTCCGGGGTCTGCCGAACATATACTCCCGGTCACTCTGTCCACCTCTGTAACCCCTGTGTGTCAGTACAACCGCCGTCGCTCCTTGAAGATGTACTTGATCGAGCGTGTTTGAGATCCACTTGGAGACGGAGATCAAATGAACTCAGAGATGCACTTGGAGGCCGGGATCAAGCGAATTTGGAGATGCACTTGGAGGCCGAGATCGAGTTGACTTAGAAGATGCACTCGGAGGCCGTGATCGATCGAGTTTGGAGATGAACTCTGAGGCTGTGACCAAGCGAGTTTGGAGATTCACTTGCAGGCTATGATCAATCGAGATTGGAGGAGTGCTTGGAGACGGTCGATTTCGAGGGAGGCGCGACGGAAGCTGAGACTCTATTCATTGGTTAACTTGTAATTGTGGGAATGTAGAGAGTTGAGTACAACATCCGCCGAGAGATGAGAAACTGGCTGGGAGTGGGAGA
>Ga0307512_10007604_pt1 | contig 10699 bp, 11 predicted proteins | sample 14_EM_MG_FD_200267 | JGI IMG/M metagenome (GOLD analysis project Ga0307512, IMG submission 200267) | Populus trichocarpa ectomycorrhiza microbial communities from riparian zone in the Pacific Northwest, United States - 14_EM | ecosystem: Host-associated > Plants > Roots > Unclassified | place... | reverse complement strand
AGAGCAGGCCCGATCGTCTCTCTGGGCCATCCCGAGGCGATTTCTCACGGGCCCCACCTAAAGCCCGGGATATACGAACAATATACAAACCTGGGTGGGTGGGGTAGCCTAGGGTTGATGCATGATGTACGAGACCGGTTGAGTAATTGTACAATTTTTATTGACATCAATCAATGTTCGTATAACAAATTGGGTAAGTACTGTTGATGAAAGAAAGAGAAAAGTACGTACTTCTAAAAGTTATGTGGTAAATCCGGAAAAGTTGGTGTCCAGAGATGGTAATTAAGCGTCAGATAAGCGATGAAAAGCGGCGAAAAGTGCACGTCAAAAAAAAAGTCGACGACCCTTTTCCTGCTGTGGTCCCCCCATTTCATCACCCAGTTGAAAGTCGACGAGGGTTGCGAGGTAGCTTACCGTAAAAGGGAGGCTGGCTCGTCAGGACGTCAACGTGAAGTCTACAGAGGTTGCGAGGTGACTTACCATAAAAGGAAGAAACTCTCGCACAGCTGTCAGACCGTGGATCTGACGAAGTCCACCCGGGTTGCGATGTAACTTACCATAAAAGGAAGAACATCTCGCACGTCTGTTAAACGGCAGATGGTCTAAAGGGGTTGATGTAACTTAGGATACGGCTGCTTATGTTTCGACAGGCGGTTTTCTATAGGATACGTGATAAATTTAGCATTTACCGTTTGATATTAGTGGGGCGGGACACGCCGGAATGGGGCATCTGCCGGGTGGCTCGTTGGCCACAGTGAGCATAACGAAAGCCCAGTTGGCTCGCTCGGTTTTCGGCGTGTGGGGTCGTCAGCGACTGCCAATTCACGTGGAGGCCGTGTTGTTGATAAACTAAAACAGGTGTAGCGTTTAATAAGAATTCTCCCTCAGCCTATGCTTCTCTGCAGCAACCCAACGCTTCAAAGAGGCAACGATACTCATTCCCGACATTCCCGCAGTGTAAGGGCCGTCGGTAACCCAGAGGGAAGTGGTGATGCCCCTCTCAACTTCGTTGATGAAGTAGGAAGCGGTATCAGGAGCTCGAGCAAGGATGCCCACATCAACCCGACAGAAAACCTGGAGGCTGCTGTTCGGTCCGTCTCTCGCCTTCAAATGTTTGAGAAAGTGTTTGACGAACTGTTCTAGGTCCCCAAGAGCCTTCTTGGCATCGTCGACCGACTGGTTGCAACCGAACACGACTGGTTCGTCGATGACTTGTTCACGTTTGACAAGCGACCTAAAAATCCAGCATAAGCTGCTAGGAAAAAGCGAGCAACTTGGGGGGGCGCACCTTATCTCGTGAAGGCTGAGCATCGTCTTGATGCCCTCGATGGTCCAAGCCTGACCAGCATCGGGGTGGCCTGGCTTGTGTTTGCCGGTGATCACAACCCGGACGGGATTTCCGTCAATACAGATAAAACGAAGTTCCCCAACGCTGGAAAGCGTGGGGACATACTCCTGGGCGAGCCAACTTCCACTGATTGGCTGATCGTGGTCAGTGGTGTTTTGAACGAACTCTGTAGCTCGTCGGAGCTCCGCAGCAGTTGCCTTCTGACCTGTGCCCAGAGGATATTTTGGCACGTAAACATGCCGAGCGGCATCGCTGAAATCTCGCTTCAGGACGTAGCCAAATGGGGGAGGCTGGGAACAAGGATCCCAGGGCATGGTTGCTGGCCGAGAGGTTTCCATCTTTTTCGAGATGGCATCGAGGGTTTGGACAAACTGGAGCTTTCTTCCGTGGTTTTGACACCCGGATGGGCTTGGAAAGACGGGAAAGATTTCGGCGAGAGTGAGAAGAGCACTACGGAGGTTACCACGGTCCAAAGAGGAATGGCTGGGGGGGATGTGTTTACTCAATGAGGCAGGAAAAGCGGTAATAAGGAGACTCACTGGATGGAAAGATCGACTGTACCGAAGACACAGTCAATCTGGTCACGGTGTAGCATTTTTGAAAGTGCATCAGGCGTTTCTGTAAGGAGGAGTTGAGAGAAATCCTCCCATGTCTGGAACTGCACGGTGCACATGCTGCGTTGTTCTTGAAAGCAGAAGAACGTCACATAGGCCTGGGCACGGTGACATAAGTTACAGGACTTGCGTGAGAGAGTGAAGTGAATGCAACCTACCCACTCGTAGATTCGTACAGCATTTTTATTTTCTGGATCAGAAAATACGTATCCTTGCAAACCTGGACAAGTCAAGACTTCCTTGACCTTCGTCGTTGGAATATCCGAGGCAGTGAGCCAGCTGACATCGAAATCTGTGTCGTCATAGGATTGTACCCGTCGGGTTGGATCGAGTATGCAGAGTAAGTTGAGGTTTAGTGTAGAGGGATCGGGACCGGGGGATGACTTCTGCCGTTCCGCTTGTTTTGTAGCGAACGTCTGGGGGGTTTCGATCCTGACCTGACGCTTTGCCACGTCATCGTAGAAGGGGCATTGTGGTGTACATTGGCGGTGTTTCATTCCAGTCAAAAGATGCTTTGACAGGTCGTTCTTCCTGTTGGTCGAATACTCACAACCACATTGATGCGGACAAGTGTATTTCTTGGAGGGCGCCATGGTTGGACGAGAGGGGAGTAGAGGGTGAGAGTGGTTGGGGGGAATTTCGGGCGGGGAAAAAGAACGTAAGCGCCAGCCGAGCAAAGTAGTGATCGATCACATTGTCTGAGGTAATCAAACTTTCGGCATGGGTAATAGGTGGGCTGATTGAAAGGAGGAATGAAATATCACCTGAAACGTTAATCTGGGATGTTTAGATAAAAATAACTCGATAACAGGGTTTTTTTTTTTCTTTGAAAATGGCTGAGGACGCCGCTGGATTTTTGTGGGTTTTTGTAAGGATGAGTTGGTGAGTGGAAAAATCACCGAAAGGCGACACGTAGACTACATACGGTGCGAAAGGTTGTTATGAACAAAGGGAGTCGGTGAGATCTAAATCGTCAAGGTAAAATAGAGAAGAAGAAGATGGGGATGTCGGAGTGAGGTTTGAAAAAATAAAAGGAGAGGCTAGTGACGAATTTGAGGGTAAAATCTTTTGCAGAGCCAATCAAAAACGGAAAAGAGTCTAAGTTCCTCCGATTCAGAACCATACGACATCACCCACTGAGAGAAACTTTGGGAGAGGTCATCACCAGGAATAAAGCCGAGTTCTCGTTTGAGAGGTTCGAGGAGAGAAGGAGTGTTGAGAACGTGCCAAGCAGCTGTGATTGGGGCATCAGCATACCGGCATTTAACCCCACTGGGCAAGTCAGACTTGTGTGTGGCAGAGAGAACCGAATCGGGGAGCTGGCAAAAGTAACATCGCCATACGTCCTTGGGTTGGAGAAGGTGTTTTCGCCACTCGATCCAGCCGTGTCGATGGGGTAGGGTGGTGCAGGAGAATGGAAGATGGGGTGAGAGGGAGCAGGAGGATATCCCAGTGTTCTGACAGCTGTCGTGACACGGCCGGTGTTCGGGTTGACCAATTCTGCAGGGAAAACAACCGGAAAACTTAGTGATGAGGTCTTTGGCGCGCTGTGCGTGTAGGGACCTGGATTGAGCTTTTTCTCGGGCAGACATGCCGTCAAAAAGTGCTGTGTAAGCAGGGGGTGGAGGTGAACGAGGAAGAAGACTGGTGGGGGTGGGGGTAGAAATAGGAGCAGGTGTGAAATTTTCGATGGCCTCAGTGATGATGGGAGTCAGTTGACCGTCGCAAACATCGCACAGAGGAGAACCAGGGAGGTCGGCACAGGAGGTCCGGCATCCGTCCATAACTTGGGATATAGCAAGCCGGCGACAGGTGGAAGCTTCAAGCATGGCTCGCATGCCCTCGTGACAGGTGTAGGGGTTACCAGAGAAAGGAGGGGGGATGGGAGGCTTGTGGATGACGACTACTAGGGATTTTTGACCAGCCCTGCCAGCTCTTCCGGCACCCTGAACGAAATCATAAAGGCCATACGGGCTCTCCAAGAAGATAACGGCATCAACCCTAGGGTAGTCGACGCCGTGCAAAAGTGCAGTTGTCGCGATTATCCACTTGGCCGTGCTTGTAGGAGAAAGCCAATCACGGAGGTTGGAGTCTTTGTCCTGGTCAGGCATTCGGCCGTGGTAGGTGCAGACGGGAAAAGGCGCAGAAGACCGGAGGTGGTCAAGGGCTGTGGTGGACCTGACAAAAATGAGCCCCCTTACGGAAGGGTCTGTTTCCCAGCTTTGAAGGAGGAGAGAAGCCAAGTGCAGGCCAACACGGAAAACGTCACCAGTTTGAGGATGGAGGGAGGCAACTTGAAGGTGGTGATTAGCCCGAGCGGTTGGAGATCGGAGAACCAGCGTTCGTGAGAGGGATATCCCGACAGAATCCGCCAAAACATGCTCGTGGGCAGGGACGAGGGTAGCAGTTAGAAATATCTTTGGAACGGTTGCAAGGTTCAGATGGCGCAGGGCTTGCATAGTAGGACGGTAGGACTCTGATAGATATGCCGAGTGTGTCTCGTCAACGAGGATTCGAACAACTGCTGAGAGCGTAATAAACCTTGGTGAAAGTCAGAGGAAGAGATGGAGGGGATATGAGATTTGCTCACTTTCTTGACTCGGTTGTAGCAAATTCATCGGAAATCATGATCACCAACCGTACCCTCTGACGATCAGGACTGTCAGGCTGATTCCTGGCGTTCCAAACAAGATGGGGTATGCCTAGCTGCGTTGCTTGGGCAGCAAGTTGGCGGCGGAGAGCAGAGTGCGGGGTTATAACAACAGATATACCCTCTTTCTCTACCAGAGTCGGAGCGAATATGGCGATGGACTTTCCGGAGCCTGTGGGAAGAACAGCGATAACGTTGTCGTGTTTGGGTTTGAGGACAGCACATAAAAGCCGTTTCTGATTGTCGCTGGTAAAAGAAGGGTTGGGGCGGCGGGTATAAAGGGACAGGATGGAGAGGAGCTCGTCATCCTGTGGAGGGGTGAACCGGAATGAGGGATTCAGCATAAGGATCCAGATGTGCTATCAGGTTTGAAACTCACGGTGCTCAGTTGTGCATGTGGACTGTCTGTACGAGAGGTCTGGGATTGAAAACTAAGCGTCGGATTTGAACAGTTCTATCAGCGGAGAAACTCACAGTGTCAGGCTGGACGTCGGACAGCTCTGAAACAAGTGCAGGTTGACTGCTGAGAGGGAGCAGAGGGTCTGAAGTAGCAACAGCCTGATTGTCGACAGAGGAACGGGTGGAGAGAGAGATGGCAGACGTGGATGATAACGCGGCGATGGCTTCAAAAGCGGCTTCACGAAGGGTCTTTTTACAACTTCTGGAGAGTTGATCAGTGGCAGCTGCAAGGGATGTCGATATATGGCGATGGAAGTTGTTGATGACGTTTTCTGGACAAACAGGCTGAGGGATGTAATCCGTAGGATTCCACCAGGTGGGAGCTGCAGGCGCATGCAGGTACGGGATGGGAGGGGAGGGAGGATCTGGACCAACTCCTAGGACGCTGTGAAGGCGCCTACACCAATGGTGGGCCAAAACGAAAGAGGAGGCCTCTTCACCTGGGAGGTGATCCATCCTTTGACCGTAGGTTAGGTTGGCAACCTTGGTACTGTGACCGGCCTGGGTGTCACGAAACTTTTGCACAGAGGGGTCGACGATAGGGGGAAGGAATGTGGCCTGGATGTTAACAAGGACGTGACGAAGGTCGAGACCGGAGAGACGGCAGCCAAAATATCGGTCACTGTACGTGGCGATGATGTCGGAGAGAGCACGTGGTGTGAGCTGTGAACCTTTTGTGACGTAGATAGATTGAGAATAGGCAGCATGCTCTTGCACCAAGCGCAAGTGTCCTGTGAGGAAGGTCTCCAGGGGACGGACAATGGTGAGGTAATAAACAAGCAGTTCGGCGACCTTGGGTGGTGGAAAATGAACGACAGACGAGTGGCAACCCCGTGAGGTGGACGTCTTAAGGTGAGTTCTCAGAAGAAAAACGTTTCCATGGGATATGAATAGATTTCGGGGGCTCGAACCGTTGCAGAAGCGATCTCCAACAACTTCAGACATCCGGAGTGGACCAGAACCTGTGACTTGGAGGAGGAAGGCGATCGATTCGACAATTGGCTTGACGGTGTGCAAAAACTCCTGAACAGAGGCAGGATCTACGTCAAGAGTTCGACCAGAACCAGAAGGAGATGGTCGAAAAAGGGTAAACTGTGACTGCTTTGACATCTCCCTGAGGAGGGAAAGGGTTGGAAGTTTGGCGAGAATTTCGCTGATGAAGGAGTAGCCGATAGCACTGGAACGGATGTCTTCAGACATTCCGGCAGGTATGTCTATCTGGAATTTTGTTCCGCCACTCAAGGCGAGTAGGCGTTGCCAAGTATCGGAGATGAGTTGGTTGAGACCGTGTTGGAGCTTGGACAGGGGAAGGTTCCGGCCGCGATAAGATAGGGTGGTATAATCGGGATCGTACAGTATCCGCAGGTAACCCGGCTCTCGCATAGCCAAGGAAGTAGCATACTTTTTTAAGGAAATCAACTCATCCGAGATTTTGCCTTCTCCAATTCCGAGAAAGTTGGAACAGATGTCTTCGAGAATGCTGTGGGGCAAAGGTGGGGTTAGGGAGTGAAGAAAGAAGAAGCTTGAGATCTTGCCTGATGAAACGCCTATCATCGGCTCCTGAAGCTTCGTCGAGGGCGAGAAGGAGGACCGAACAGCGCGATATATAGAGGAGTCGGGAGATCGGCTGAGTGACGAGCGAGGCCTTGGTAAACTGTCCAAGTGATCGCATAGAAAGAAGAGCCATAAAGGACTGGACTGGACAGGCAAGCTTTCCAAGTAAATCGATCTCGAGGTTTTTGTCTCTGAAAAGGAGAGAAGAGAGAACGTGTTGGAACGTCTTGATATCATCGTTCAACGATGTAGAGATGGACGTCAGATACCGTCGGTAGTCTGCCAATAAGCCTTTCTGTCTATCAGTAAACCGAACAGGAGTTGTTGCGGTAGAGGCGTTAACAGCCCTGAGGCAAAAGGATACAAACGATATGGCAGTCCCACAATATCGTCTCATACTGTCGGCCTCGCGTAGCATCTTCCAGGCGCCACGGTAGCTGACGGAGGGATAAACGAGGAGAATGAAGTGAGGAGAGCTGACACGTACTCTTGGTGGGATTTAAGCAAAACGGAAGCCCTGTGAGAGCAGTTTGCATGGGCAGACTCTGCCCTGACCCACCACTTGCATCCGTGGTCTTGGACTTTGACGAGCCAATCTGGGTCAAGGCCAGGCTGGGGAAAAGAGACGAGAGACCGAAGCTCATGTACTTGGGCATCGTTGCTACAGTAGGGCTCAAGGAGTTCCGGCCACCTTGTAAACCAGTGGACCGATGCTCTCTCTTTGTCGTTATCAGGAGCAGGTATCTGGGGAGCAGAGATATTTTGGAGAAGACGAAGGGCTTCGACGTAGGCAGAGTTGGAAGGGGGATCTGGCTGAGAGAGAGAGACGTCAACAGGAAAGTAACTTTGCAACCCACCCTGGGCAAATAGCGTTTGTATAGAGGAGGTGCAGGAAGGAGGATCGGGTTTAGGATAGAAGGGGTGGGTGGAGAGGTGGCGAACGAAGGAGGACGTGGCAGGGAATGCCTTGGAGCAGGGTGTACCGTCGGGGTTGTGTAGAGGACACGCGTAACCCTGCAGCACCTCTAGGCCATCGACGGGTTTCTGCCCGGGGGGTTGGGTGTACTTGTCGGAGGTGGAAGATCGGGGACCGTGGTTTGACTGTGCTTCGTTGATTTCCTTCTGTTCAGATGGGGAAGGGGCATCTCGGCCGCGGTGGTGACCCTTACAGTGTGACCGTATCATATCAACGGGGACACCTCTACTACACGAGACACAGATGACGGCGTTGACATCAAGGTTGATCGCAAAACCAAATTTTGACAGAGGGTGACCGTAGTTAAGGCCTTAAAAAGGTAAGGTCCGTAAGCTTCGGAGCGATCGAAGATACGGTAACACTTACTGCTTGAGCCGTAGACAATTTTTTGGGGGGTATCTTGGTCGTCGAGAACTTGAACAGGGTCGGGTTGATCATCAGTCGAAGGGTCGTCTTGGATTAGAGGAGAGGAGGGTAGGATGAAAGAAGCAGGTACGACCTGCTCATCTTCGGCATCATCCAACATATCCTCGGAAGAGTCAGAGTAGATAGATTCCATATCCCAGACTTCGGGTAAATCATCCTCAGGCTCAAGGAGACGATCTTCATTGTGAAAGTTTTCCAGGGGGCGATTGGTGGGAGTGGGACTATCTGCAGCCATAGCAGAGTCGGGGTCGTGGTCAAGAGGGGCGTTGTGACCGTAGGGTGGGACTGTGGGCACGGGGTTGTCGTCAACAGGAGGGGGATGAGCGGGGAGGGGAGGGTACTGGAGGACCGCGTGAACCACGAGGCCGTGCTTGCAAGAGTAGTGAGCTTTGATCTTATCACAGGAAGACTGCACGACGGATGGGCATATGTGGCAGAGGAGGGGGCCACCGAGCTTGTTTTTTTGGAGAACATGCGTTTGACCTTATAGAAAGGTCTATACAGCTGTAACGGAGGGCGAAGGAGAGAAAGTGGACGCACCTTTGAGGGATATATAATAGAAAGCATGTAGAGAGCGACGGTGGTCGGTGTACGCCTTTCGAGTGGGGCAGACCTTTCCACAGTATTCACATGAGTTTGGAGATGGGGCTAAAAGAGACGGACGTGAGCGAGGGTGCTGGAAAATAGAACGACGTTGAAGCACTCACAGTCTGTATCCATATTGTCCATGTTAAGGGCTTGGACGAGACGAACGAATGAGATAGATAGGTAAAGCTGAAGCGGACGAAGGGGGGGGAGAGAAGTTAGCGGACAGAAGAAGAGGAATGGATGATAAGGGCGGGTGATTTTTGAGGTTTTTGGAGAAGAGGGCGTTTTTTTTTCTAGGCAGCAGGAGCAGAGAAACGAAGGAAGACAGCAGCGATGTGGAGGGGATCCAGCAATTTTGCAGTAAGGGAAAAAGGATGGGATTGGACGTCCTCTTTATACAAGCCGAGAAGACGATAGGCGAGGAGCAAATAGGCGAGTTCGCTGTGAAAAAAAAAAAGAGCGATTCAAAACCGGCGGGTGAGATCGTGATGCGAAGGGTGTTCAGATTTTTGAAATACAATTCGATGGAATGAAAAAAAGAGGAAATGAAGGGAAGGCAGAAGTTCGTTTGGTGGGGAGGAGAAAGGAAACGTCCGGTGGTTCGGGGAACAGATGGATCGTATTGCAGAAGGGCCTGGAGGCGTCGAGAGGAACCGGGGCCGTGGTTACAGGGGAGGAGGGGTGAGAGATGTTCCCGAATGGACGAGGGCACAGGGGTTAAGCTACTTGCACGAGGCGTATGCCAGACGTGTTGATGGTTGAGAGGAGCAGGTGGCGTAATCTACAGTTCGGACAAAGCGGGTGGGGAGGTTGATCTATGACAAAAAAAACGATGGCATGAAGTTGAAAGCAGCAGAAGACCCTCTAATGAGTGATAGTACTTAACTGTTAATCGGGCGGGCGGACGGCTTGATGACGATGAGGGAGGTAGCAGAGATTACTCAGGCTCCTTCCCAGCCACTCGATGGGGCAACCGAATGTTAAGCGGACCGTGATTAACTTTGTTATATCCGAACGCGTGCTATGAGAACGTTGGTTAATATCATCACGGCTAAACTTCACCCTAGACTGTTGACGAAAGGAAAACTCGTGGGTAAACCTCTCAAGCCCCTCCCAGGAGTCTGTTCAACCGAACGGAGAGCCAAGAGTGCGGCTCTCGACGCTCAAGGTAAAAACGATCTCCTGGAACATTTGGGTTGCACCGGTCGCTCGTTCTCCCCTGGCTCCTATTGGCATGCGTATTGCACCCAAGACTCCCTGTTGAGAGCTGAAGCATGGATCTCTACCGCAGGAGTAAACTCAACGGTGAGGGAGGTGACCACGGGAATACAGGCAACGACGATCCGAGAAACGACTCGCCAGACCTCTACCGTTCGAGTTAACTCTACGGCGAGGTGGGTGACCACGGCGATACACGCGATGATGATCGGACAGACCTCTACCGTTCGAGTTAACTCAACGGCGAGTGATCAATATAGCAACCGAGACCTGGATGGAAAAACCTCTGCCGTTCGAGTTAACTCTACGGCGAGGTGGGTGACCACGGCGATACACGCGATGATGATCGGACAGACCTCTACCGTTCGAGTTAACTCAACGGCGAGGGGTTCGACATAACAACCGAGACCGTCCGCGATGGCAAAACCTCTACCGTTCGAGTTAACTCTACGGCGAGGGAGTTGGGTGGTGGTTGATGTTTCAACCTCCGGGAATCCCCGCGCGACTGATGAGTTCTGCCGAGCACTTGGTGACCGGCAACCAAGCCAATGATCGCGTTTTTGTTTACATCTGTTTGTCCCCACCAAAATCAACACCATCAGCAAACCCGCCCCCCTCCTACATAGCGCTACTATCGATCACGCAGAAGTCGTGCACCTCGAAAGGCGTGATCGTAGATGAATTATGGGGAGTCGTGTACTTGACTTCACCCCTTAGGATTTAGTAAATTCGGAGATAATATCCTAGAATACCTTCAGTAAAATTCATGTTGCCGTTGGGCTAAGGAGGGATGGATTATTTGCCTTCAAAGTCAAAACGAGAAGTCGTGCATCAATGTGACAGATTTTGGCTGGAGGGTAACGCTC
>Ga0307512_10007603_pt1 | contig 10700 bp, 11 predicted proteins | sample 14_EM_MG_FD_200267 | JGI IMG/M metagenome (GOLD analysis project Ga0307512, IMG submission 200267) | Populus trichocarpa ectomycorrhiza microbial communities from riparian zone in the Pacific Northwest, United States - 14_EM | ecosystem: Host-associated > Plants > Roots > Unclassified | place... | reverse complement strand
TTTCTTGTCCTCCTCCGCAGCCATCTGCAAGTACATCGAGAAGAGTGGTCCGGACCCATCGACAAATTCTGATACTCCTTGCGATAGGTTGTTTTGTCCTGACTGAGGTAGGTGACCTGTTCGTGGTATCAGTCAAGTCAAATGGCCCTACCAGTGGCATGAGATAATATTAGCACCTGTCCTCGCCCCCACACCCGGAGGTTCTGCCAAGTTGATTGCTTCATGAACAGGATGTGACATTGGGATTCGGAAATACCCTACGGAGTGGCACGAGAAAGACGGTCTGGGCGGCTGCTCGTGATGTGAAGCTGAAAGTGAAAGTGAAGCACCGATGAGGCGCCAACGGGCGCTTCGACTCCTGTGCCTCGAGACGGGGCGTGGCGTCACTTGCGGCGCGAGTTGTCCTATTTTTCAGTGAGAGTTGGAATTTGCACTATGTACCTTACGGTAAATGCCGTGCAAATGCCACCACTCACGAGGCTCGATCCATTTAGTAGGATCACCCTGTTTCAAGCCCGAGTCCGTAGACTCCGTGCATGCAGGACACAAAATGACAGCAGCAAACAGCAAAGGCATTTCATCCACACAGGCTGACTAATACCATCGACCCTTGATAAGGATAAAATAATGATAACATTAAAATACTCTTTGACACTTGATCGAAACGGGACTACTATATCACAAAAACCTACAAGAAACATCAATACCATTCCCCATACGACTACAATCCCTTTCTACTTTTAAGAGGCAAAGCAAGGTTCTCGGATTGATCATGGTCTTCCAGCTGCGGACGGTCTGCCGTTATATCAGGGAGGGGCTGTGTGAGTGACTGGGACACAAGGCGTCGATTCGGGTCCAGGGTGTCGTCGGGCGCGTCGAGGGGTCCAATTTCCGGATTAACGGTCAGTAGAGGGACCGGGAAAGGTACAGTGTCAGGAACGGGGGAAGGAGTGGCGGTTGTCATATTCCTGGTGGGTCAAGACGCAGTGCCATGGCTTGGCGTAGAACGAAAGCCCGTGTTGACCATAGACGAGATGGCGGAGGGGTCGGTGGTTCCTTGTATTGGATCGGCAGCAGTGCCGTCAGAGATTCGATCGTTTTGGAGGGGTCCAAGATGAAACGATGAAGCGTCTGGGGTAATGTTATCGAATACCCCATTGCGTGATTGCTCATCCACCAAGTGTGGGATCGCGTGATCCAGATTTGACGTTGGTGAAGGAGGCGCATCATATTTGGTGACAAGTGGGATGACGGATGGACCGGGGTCATGGTGGAGAGCAGAAGTGGTGATAGGAACACGAGTCGTCTCTGTTGTTCTGCCACCATGAACCTCGTTAAGATTGAATGCAGAGCGTATGCGGTGCTCGGGGATGCTGCACAACTGATACCCATAGTACGGGGTAGAATCTTGATGTAAAGCGATGTAGATAGGGTGAATCACTTCAAGGATATTCAAAAGAAGGTGATGGTCTCTGACGTGTGTTTGTCGAACAATTATATTCCAAAGGTCACAGAAGTCATGTTGTAGCCCGGGCAGGGTATTTTGAATATTGTAGCTTGATCCTAGCCGCGAAAGTATGCGTAATAGGGGGAACCCTTCCCAGTTGGCCCTGAGAAAGTTGCGAACGAACTGGTGAGTAAAGTGGATCAGGTTGGCAAGGAACACGCTGTCGCCATGACAGAGATAGTCTTGAAGGACGTGTTCCGATATGCCTAAGTGATCCATCGTGAGTAAAGACCAATGCGGATTGCGTTGCGGTACGTTTGCGATTATGCAGGCAATAATGCCTTGTGCAAACAGACTGGTTTTTCGGTCGTCGTTCTTGCCCCAGCTTATTAGAGAGCGTCCCAATTCGATGGATCGAAGCAACGCGGGCCGATGTTCAAAAAATTCATAAAGGATTTCATATGCCGCATCGGAAAGGTGGGCCGCATCAATGGCCCTGATGCAAATTACGAGCCGCCGTATCTTGATTGTTTCGGAGAGTAAATTCGATGACCAAGTGCGCTCCAAGAATCCTCCCAAAGCCGAGGCCACCGTCGAACTTCTCAGGCTGCCTAGACTGCATTGAGGGTCATCAACCACATTTGAGCTACAGAATCCAGGAATTCCAGCAAAAAATTGCTCTACTTCGTGATCCTCGTCCAAAGAATCGTATGTCCACATCAAGGCGCGGCCATCAATTTCCGATGGTGCTTTGAGAGCAGTTTCTTCGAATTCCATTTCCATAACCCGTAAAGTCCGTTGCCAATAAGTCCACCGTAAGTTGCGAGTACGTCGCGGGATTGAACTCCTAATGTTGCATCGATCTGCGATCCACCAGAGAATTTGGAACACTGTGAACCGTATCCCAGTGTACAGATACCATGCCAATGAAGAAAGCGGAGCGTAGTATGGACTGTCATGCCGAAACATCGGCATGAATGTGATACACATGTACACGGTTGTACAAAGACCGAGCCACGATATCGTCACGCTGAAAACCGTATGGTTGATATTGAAAAGGAACACAGCGAGGCCCGCGAAGAAGAGGAAGAGAGAGAGGTGTAACAACGCGGGCAACGCTTCGACTGCCCAAGGAAGACGAAGCTTATCGACGCCCTCCGCAAAGAATGCGCGAATTCGAGCTCGCTTGTGTGGACTGTATCGTGTCTGGATGAGTTTCATGTACCGACGAGCCCATTGCTGCAGTAATGTCGCCAAAAGTGCGCATGTGAGGCTGATGACCAGGCTGAGGAACCAGAGCGAATTGACCCACACGGCAGAGGTTGGTGGGGAGAATGGTGTGGACGGATTGGAAAGAGTGGGGGGGATAACGACCTGGAAGCCATTCGAGTCGGCGAGGATCTGATAGATGCTTGCGAGGTAGAATGCTGAGATGTCCTGGGAACTTGGCTTGAGGCCCTGCACGGACACCGCTACCAAGGCTGCGACGGTGGCAGAGAATAGACCAGTCTTCGGTCTCGGGGTCAGTGTATAGAGGTACTACTCGTAGACGGACGGCTCACAAAGATTAGAATACCATCTGCGTCTCCTTTCCAGTTCTCCGTCATCTTCTTGTCCTCTTCTCCAGCCAGCTGCAAGTACATCGAAAATAGTGGTCCGGATCCATCGACAAATACTGGTTCTCCCCAAGGTGGATGGTTCTGTCCTAGCTGAGGTGGGCGACCTATACATCGTATCAGTTAAGCCAATGGGGCTCCCACGGGTGTAGGGAAGGATTAGCACCTGTCCTAGTCTCCACACCCGGAAGTTCGGCCATGTGAATCGCTTCGTGAACAGGCCAGGACATCGCGTATTGAAATATTGAAGTATCGTGTGGGTAATGCGTGAAAAATATGACGATTGTTTAGGTGGCTCCCAATGATATGAGGGGACTGACAAAATGCTAAGCGCTGATAGTCAGACAAGCGACGACGGGCGCTTTGCGCCGCCGTGCCTTGAAACGAGTGTGGCAGCCAGCGTTTATGCACGTTTATGTGCCATGCAACGCCGTAAGGCGAAAACTCGTCATCAGGGCCCGAGGTGTGTTCCCTCGGATTCACCAATGCAACTCTGCTGTTGTTTGGAATATAATGATCACACTATGCATCACTCATCACTAATTACCACTCCCTGATGCCGCAAGAGAGTCATCCTTCGGAACCATCTCTGGATTCTTTCTTCTCCCAGTACTGTATGACTGGGACACACTGCATACGCTATATGTTCTCCCCCAGCAAGCTTCAAGTACATCGAGACGAGTAGTCCAGAGATATCGGTATATACGGATTTTCTTTGCGGTGGGTGGTGTTGGCCTGGCTGAGGTGGGTGACCTGGACCTGATGTCAGTGAAGCAAATGGGGCCTCCATGGTGGCGTAGGGCAGGATTAGTACATGTACTGGTCTCCACAACCGGAATTTCGGCCATGTTAATCGCTTCATGTTCATGATTCATGAATAGGCTGGGATATTGGGAATTCTAATATCGTGCGGATAGTGCGTACGGAGATGAGTCGGCGGATGACGAGGGTCTGGGTGGCCGCGGGCCGCAGTGATGCCCCGCGTGCCTGACAAGCGTGCCTCGCGACGAGTGTTATTTCATACCCCAAGGTCCCCAACCCATCCAGCGTTTTCTCCCCGACTTTTAAATCTCACAGGTGCACCACCCTTAGCTCCCGAAGAAATGGAAAACTCTCCTCCTAAAAAGCGGAGTCGCAATAGGGAGAAGAAAAAACAGACGGGGGACCAAGTGGCCGCCCCTGCGGGGTAACTGGTAATACCGGTAATTAGTGGTGCTCGCTGTCCACTGCGACCGTCGGGGCTTCATATTTTTGGTACGATACTTCAACACAACTTTTGTCCCCATCCACCACCACCACCACCACCACCGCTACTACTACGACCATTACCACCACGGTCCGCCCCCGCGCAATCGCAAAGATTTCGCGACAATGGCCCAATCCATCAACAAGAACGAGGCCTCTCTGGCCATCGTCAGTCACATAAGCGGAAACCTGCCGACGGAAGTCAAGCAGGCGATCGAGACGGTCTTGCACAAGGTCATGTCCAGATCTCCCGTCTTTGGCTCGTCGATCAGCAAGCATCTCGTGGTCACCGAAGCGTCGATTGTGCCGAAGGCCGAGGAGGCCAGTAGGACCGAGGCGCGCGTCGTCTGCGAAGTGACGGTTGGAGAAGGTGCGGCATCCTCGCTTGGCTAGCCCGCCTGGGCTACCATACTATGTCCCAAAAATCTCTGTAACTGGACGCACCCTTAGACATGCTCAATCCCGGAGGAAGCCTACACGGCGCCTGCGCTGCCTTTCTAATCGGCGCGTCCGTATTTTTTACTACCCGATGAGATGTGTGCATCTCACTATGTGTGTTATGTTCTTTTTTTTCTTTTTTTTTTGGTTATGTAGCTGCTCTACGCTCGTGTTCATCGCTGCCTCGCGCAGTGCTGGAGTGTCAGCATCAACGGACGTCGTGTACCATGCCCCAGTAGTCCGGTGAGTTAAATATAGGTTCTTTCGACATTCTGTTACTATCTAAACATGGGCCGAAACTGTAGGGGCGCCAAATTGCGGATTGTCAGCACGGTCATGGCCGTGGGTTCTCGGATCATGTCAGCTCGCACCGAGGCAAGTTACTTGCTCCTTACGATCATATGATTCGTGCTCATGTCGTCATCTTCGCAGATCTGGGACAACATCACCAAACGTTTATGTGTCACTGGGATACACGTCAAGATGGAACCCTCTGCTCTCAAACGCAAGCAAAAGTTGTAGCTTATCCGATATCCCGTGTATATACATTCCGCTCCTTTAGGTTATTCAGAAAAGAAAAACGCCTCACCCGGAAACGAGGTGGGTGCACCTCGATAATCAGACTTCCGGAGCTCCTAGCGCTACGCTGGCAGCTCCACCCCGGGCGCCTGCATGTAATCACGCAGCTTCTGCAGTGCTCATCCCTGGTGGGAAATAGCGTTCTTTTGTGTCGCCTCCATCTCCGCATAGCTGCAATAAAAACGTAACAAAACCATCACATCAGCATCCTCCGTACGGTGAAAATATATATATGCGATGATGATAGGGGGAACTGAACTGAAATAAAACAACATACATCAACCCAGTGTCCTCCGCTTCAAACACCGGACCCCAACCAAACTTGGCTGGGCCGCGCGCTGGCACGATCTTGCCATCCGTTCGGCCCTCAAAGAGAACGGGCTCGGTTCCTGCCACCGCCGCGGCGTCACTTCGGGCGCGTGTTGTGTTGGACTCTGCACTACCTTACGATAAATGCCGTGCGTGCAAATGCGACCGCTCACGAGGCTCGATGTCCACAAATCTCCCTTTTCTAGCACGAGTCCGTAGACTCCGTACAGAGAGTGACCCCATTAATAATGCACGCATTTCCCCATCGGTGGGCCCGGGTACCTCAGGCTAACTGATCCCATCGATCCTTGATGAGGATAAAATGATAATAACATTCAAACACTCTTTGACAATGTTCAGCCTGATCGAGAAGGGACTACTATATTACAAACCTACACTGAATCAATATCATTCCCTATAAGATTTTGATTCCCTTAAGGGCTAAGCAAGGTTCTCCGATTGGTCATGGTCTTCAATTCGTGGGCCATCTGCCGCTATGTCGGGGAACGGCTATGTGAGTGGCTGGGACACAAGGCGACGATTCGGATCTAGGGTGTCATCAGGTGCGTCGAGAGGTCCAATTTCCGTAGTAGCATTCGAATCGAAACCGGAGATTACTTCAGGACTGAGAGGGAACTTGAAAGGGGTGGGAAGTTGGGACGGAGACAGTGATATCGATCCATCATCCTGCGGACCGCCAGATTCGTTCACAGTGGGATCAGCAGATATGTGGCGCGCTGCAGAATCCGGACTAACAGTCAGTAGAGGGATCGGGGAAGCTACAGTGTCAGGAACGAAGGGAAGAGTGGTTGTTGTCATATTCCCGGTGAGTCGCGACGCAGTGCCATAGTTTGACGTAGGACAAAAGCCAGTGTCGACCACAGACGAGATGGAGGAAGGATCTGTGGTTCCTTGGACTGGGTCGGCAGCAGTGCCGTCAGAGATTGGATCGTTTTTGAGAGGAGCAAGATGAAACGATGAAGCGACTGGGGTAATGTTGTCGAGTACCCCAGTACGTGATTGCTCATCCACTAGGTATGGGATCGCGTAATCCAGATTTGACGTAGGTGGAGGCGCATCATATTCAGTGCCAGGTAGGATGATAGATGGAACGGGGTCATGGTGATAGAGAGTAGGAGAAGTGATAGGAGCACGAGCCGTCTCTGCTGTTCGGCCACAATCAACCTCGTTTAAGTTGGCTGCTGAGCCTATGCGGTGGTCGGGGATGCCACACAACTGATACTGACCATCCATGGCATAATCTTGATGTAAAGCGACGTAGATATGGCGAATCTCCCCAAGGATAGAGAAAAGAACGGGGTGATCTGTCTTATTACTTTGTAGAAGAATTTCGTTCCACAGGCCACAGAAATTATGTTGTAGTCCAGAGAGAGTACTCTGAACATTGTAGTTAAATCCTAGCCCCGAAAGTGTGTGTGGTATAGGGAACTCTCCCCAGTTGGCCTTGAGAAAGTTGCGAACGAACTGGCGAATAAAGTGGATCAGGTTGGCAAGTAACACGCTGTCGCCATGGTCGAGATAGCTTCGAAGGACGTGTTCCGATATGCCCAAGTGATGCATCGTAAGTGAAAACCAACGCTCATTGCGTTGCGGTACGTTTGCGATGATAGAGGCAATTATGGCTTGTGCAAACAAACTAGTTTCTCGGTCGTCGGTATCAGCCAAGTTCATCAGAGAGTGTCCTAATTCGACAGACAGAAACAACGTGGGCCGACGTTCAAATTCGTAAAGGATTTCATGTGCCGCACCGGCAAGGTGGGCCGCATCAATGGCCCTGACGCAGATTACGGTCCGCTGTATCTTGATTATTTCAGGGACTAGATTGGATAACCAAGTCCGCTCCAAGAATCCGCTCAAGGTCAAGAACCTGTCCACCGTCGGACTTCTCAGGCTGTCTAGACTGAATTGAGGATTATCGACCACCTTCGAGCGACAGAATCCAGGAATTCCAGCAAAAAAATGCTCTAGTTCGTGATCCTCGTCCAAAGACCCATACGTCCACATTAAGGCGCGGGCATCGATTTCCGATGGTGCTTTGAGAGCAGTTTCTTCGAATTCCTTTTGCAAAGTCCATCCCCAATAAATCATGCATAAGTCGTACGTGCGTTTCTGGATTGAATATCTAAGCTTGCATCGATTTGTGATCCACAAGAGAATTCGGAACAGCGTGAACCGTATTCCAGTGTAAAGATACCATGCCGCTGAAGAAAGCGGAGCGTAGTATGGACTGTCATGCCGAAACATCGGCATCAATGTGATGCACATGTACATGCCTGTACAAAATCCGATCCACGATATCGCCACCTTGAAAACCGTATCATTGATGTTGAAAAGGAACACAGCGAGGCCCGCAAAGAACAGGAAAAGAGAGAGGTGCAACAACGCAGGCAACGCTTCGACCGCCCACGGAAGGTGAAGTTTATCGACGCCCTCAGCAAAGAACGCCCGAATCCGTGCTCGTTTGTGTGGACTGTATCGTGTCTGGGTGACCTTCGTGTACCGACGGGCCCATTGCTGGAGTAATGTTGCCAAAAGTGCGCATGTGAGACTGATGAGCAAGCTGAGAAACCAGAGTGAGTTGACCCATAAGGCAGAGGTTGGTGGAGAAAACGTGGACGGATCGGAAAGTGAGGGGGGCATAACGACCTGGGAGCCATTGAGGATTTGATAGATGTTTGCGAGGTAGAACGCCGAGATGTCCTGGGAACTTGGTTTGAGGTCCTGGACGGATACCACAACAAATGCTGCGACGGCGGCGGAGAATAAACCAGTCTTCGGTCTCGGGGTCAATCTGTATTGAGGTAGTACATGTAGAATGACGACTCACAAAGATCAGAATACCGTCCGCATCTCCTTTCCAGTTCTCTGTCATCTTCTTGTCCTCTTCCCCAGCCAGCTTCAAGTACATCGAGAAGAGTGGTCCAGAGCTATCAGCATATACTGATTCTCCTTGCGGTGGGTGGTGTTGCCCTGACTGAGGTGGATGACCCGGATGTGGTGTCAGTAAAGCTAATGGGGCCTCCATGGTAGTGTAAGGCAAGATTGGTACCTGCCCTGGTCTCCACACCCGGAATTTCAGCCATGTTAAACGCTTCGTGAGCAGGCTGGGACATTAGGGATTCGAATATCGTCATGGTGCAGGTAGTGCGTGGGGTGATGATAATGACCTAGTGATACGAGGCGGCTGAGAACGCTGATGGTCAAGCGCCGACGGGCGCTTTGGGTCGCTTGTGCCTCGCGACGAGTGTGGAGGTCGGCATTTACTGAACGTGCTGTTGTTTCAAACCCGTTAGTCGAGAAACCATCGTAACAGTCTAACTTCGCTTGACATGTCGGCTGACCGACAAACTTTATACCTTTCACTCAGAGTCACTCAGAGTGCTCACCGCTCGCGGCACTCGATGCCCCCTTCTACTGTAGTTTATTATTTGTACTGGTACGACAGTAGAGAATGACCTCTTTCATTAAGCAGCATGGCAAGGCTGAGTCAAGAGGAACGGGCCTCGCTCGAAAGGGGGGAACAGGAAAGTGGGGAACCTCATTACAAATTACCCGAGACAATTAGGACCGACATCGACGCCACCTAAATCCATAACACCGCATCGACCATCAACGCCCTCGTCATTGGTAAATGCATTGCTTGCATTTATTTATTTCAAGATGTTCCAGCTCATGTGCGTCGAGGACTTGGGTCTGTAGAAACACAAGGACTCTGTGCGTACGAGCGTGTTTTATAACGACGTTCCATTCCACGATACTTCGAGAGCACCAGCATAGGCGAGGGCGGTGGCACCAACGCATTCACTCACTCACTCCCTTCCCTTGATATGCTGCTCTCACTATTCAGTACTTACAGTCTCAACTATGATGCCTGTAGGTACTGACATGCATATAAACTCACCTCCTCACTGTGGAGGAAAACCATCGAAACAACAATAAGAACCTTTAAGTGTTTCATTCAGAACCTTTCTTGTGCGCGCTCGTACCTTCTTGTTCTCACTTTCCCCTCTCTGTCTCTGTCTACCTTCCCCTTGGGTCGACTCATCTTATCGCAGTCGTCATACATACATACATGATACACGCATTTCCCCATCGATGGTGCTTCGATCTAACTAATCCCATCGACTCTTGATGAGGATGAAGTAATAATAACCCTAAAACATTCTGTGATAATGTTCAGCTTGATCGAAAAGGGACTACTATATCACAAACCTACAAGAACATCAATATCATTCCCCATACCACTGCGATTCCGTCCTACATTTAAGAGGCTAAGCAAGGTTCTCCGATTGATCATGGTCTTCAAGCCGCGGGCTGTTTGCTGTTATATCAGGGAAGGGCTGCATGAGTGACTGAGAAACAACGCGACGATTCGGATCCAGGGTATCATCGGGTGCATCGAGAGGACCAATTTCCGGAGTGGCATTCGAATCGAAACCGGAAATTACTTGAGGAGCGAGGGGGAAAGGCGTCAAAATTTGGGACGAAGAGTGTGATATCGATCCATCATCCCGCGGGCCTCCAGATTCGTTCACAGTGGGATCAGCAGATATGTGGGATGCTGCACGATCCGGATTCACGGTCAGTAGAGGGATCGGGGAAGGTCCAGTGTCAGGAACGAAGGAAGGAGTGGCAGTTGGCATATTCCTGGTGAGTCGTGACGCAGTGCCATGGCTCGACACAGAACGAAATCCAGTGTCGACCATAGACGAGATGGCGGAGTGACCTGTGGTTCCCTGCATTGGGTCGGCAGCAGTGCCGTCAGAGGTTCTATGCTTTTCAAGAGGAGCGGGATGAAGCGATGGAGCGACCGGGGAAATGTTACCGAGTAACCCATTACTTGATTGCCCACCTACCACATGTAGGATTGCATGATCCAGATTTGACGTAGGTGAAGGGAGGGCATAATTTTCACTGACAGGTGGGATGGCGGATGGAACAGCGTGAAGGTAATGGAGAGGCGGAGAGGTGGTGATAAGAGCACGAACCGCCTCTGCTGTTTTGCCACCATCAAATACGTTTAAGTTGGATGCAGGCTCCATGAC
>Ga0307512_10007602_pt1 | contig 10700 bp, 10 predicted proteins | sample 14_EM_MG_FD_200267 | JGI IMG/M metagenome (GOLD analysis project Ga0307512, IMG submission 200267) | Populus trichocarpa ectomycorrhiza microbial communities from riparian zone in the Pacific Northwest, United States - 14_EM | ecosystem: Host-associated > Plants > Roots > Unclassified | place... | reverse complement strand
GCCCAGGGTGAAACGACACCAGCCATTGCAAAGCGGAAAGCTGAGGACATCGAAGGCATAGAAGGTGCACGGCCAGTATATTCGACAACATTTTACGTTGGGCTCGGAATTGAAGCCAAGCAACGTGCGTGGATTGGCGGGTGCTGGGGCCAACCCTATTGCTCATGGTTCCTCTCTTTTGAATAAAGCCGGATCAACTGGTCCCCGAAGACTTGACATATCTTGGCCAACGACTGAGTTCACCAAGATGGTGAAGGGTTGGGATAAATTTGATGAAGTCAAGATGGGGATCATCGTGCGACACATCAAAAGGTAGGTGGAGGGTCACTCTCTTGGCTTGAGATTCACCACCAGAGTAGCTCTGGCCTTCCGGATAATGTGTTCGATCCCGGAGAGCGTCAACCGAAACCAGTTGTGAAGAAGAGGCCGAAGCAAGCTAAGGTGCGTGACATGCGAGGGGAGGGATTCAGCTTTTCTTATCCCACGTGGTCATCCCCCCACCTCAGCCCACAGAGAAGAGCAACAATGTGTCACCGGACCTCCCTGTCACTAAGAAGCCGCGGTACGCCTCACAGTGGGACTCTGTCGTGACCTAGTCTTGTTTTGATGCAGCTTCGAAAGGCCGTCGTCCTACAGTGGAGCCCCGGAGTCGACAACAACTACGCAAGTCGTGAAGCCCACTGAGAATGGAGTTTCAACCGCGCCTCGCGCGCCTCAAACTGCTGTTGCGCCAACAGCAGCCCCGGCGTCCATGTATCCTGTTGATCACAAAGATACAGTCAACATGAAGTCATCCCAAGTTCCTTTTAGCAAGAGCGTTACTGTTGAGCATGGCGTCGGTGTCCCATCATGAAACACCTGTGTCTCGCGGTTGTATTTGAAGGGCATCCATGACCGGCGGTCCATGATTAACCCGGTTCAGGAGCCTTCTTGCTTCTGGTTCGGGTTTGGTATTGACTTGGATTTATTCAATTGCATCTCTAGGGGCTACATCTGACACTTGCCAAGATTCCAATGGCCCGACGGTACTTGATTCTCCCTTGCTCTGGCTTGTACTTTCACTGTTTCTTCTTCGCAAGCGTTCGCTCCATAGGGCGTAGAGTATCTACCATGTGCTTTCGGTGTGACCAGTCATACATGTATTCCTATTCGTACGGATTTTATAAATAATATGAACATGATAATTCAAGTGTGATATTGTCCATGTATGTGAGTAAGAGTCAAGAAAGAGGGATGACTCGGGTGACATCTCAAAACACTTCCTTGCGAATATCCGAGGGTTCACCATATGTCGGTTGCTTGATGTCAGCCAAACCAACTTCGCGATGATACAATTGCTCGTTCGGGCTCTGTAGAGTTCTTGGACCATCGCCATCGGGAACACCCACGATCAATCTTGGACCTAAAGCAGTAAAGTCCAAGCAATTGCCGACTTTGAAACTATCTGTGCTCCAAATGCGTTGATAGATGAATCCGACAGTCGGCGATGACATTGACACCGCCTGAGCGGGTACACGAATCCAAAGGCGGATGCGGTGGGTGGCTCCTCGTGGGGTAGAGGTGACGGGGATAGTGCTGGAAACGAATTGGTTATCAAAGATAGACCGCATAATTCGAAATCGTACTAGATAACAAAAGCCAAGTCCTCGGGAGGGCAGTCCAGACCAATAATGAAGTCGTTGAGTAGTATGCGGCCAACGCCACAACCGTCATATTCGAGGCTCAGACTATACACGCGCTCAAAGATTTTTCGCCACCTGGGATGGGAGTTTAGATATAGCCGATGAGGTGAAATGAAGGGCGCATGGAGCAAACCTGATAGTGAAGTCCATGAGGGCCGAGCCGACGGGAATTTTGTAAAGGAGCGTTTGCGTGGTGACGTTACGAAGCCTTGCAAATGCCGCATCTTGGACAGAACTGAAGTCTGGGTCCTTGCCTATCCAGAATGCGTCCTCAGAGAATAGTCGATGATCGATTTCACCCGAGCGGAGCCAAACGCGTAGCGAATATAAACACCCCTGAGGAAGACATGCCCTGGGAGGGTAGGCACTGTCGGTCTGCCAATTCAGAACCCTGTTTCATCGCTAAATGCCACGTGTGCACCCACAAGACAACAAATTCCAAACTACGCGGGTCAACGGTCAACCGTAGGGTCGCCGGCTCAGATATCGGACGTTCAAGTACGCCAGCTTTCAACGTGAGAAAGAAGTTGTGTTCACGGGACAACTCGCGAACGGGTTCGATCCTATCAGTGGGCGACAAGTCAAGTGAGAGTTGTGTGGGAGGAGACAAAATTAGACAAACGTGATGAACAGCCGAATATCAATTTCCCCGATGGTCAAACAATATGTGTGGACGACTTTGTTTATGCTTGGCACCGAAACACTAAAAATGGATTAGTCGCATTAGTCTTGGGATGTAAGGTGAGCCCAAGACTGGGGGAAGACTACCCATCAGGAGGCCGAGTGAATGAGAAACGGGGCAATGCCGGTAGCCGCCTGTTCACCGGTCTGTACAAAGGAGGGGAGGTTTCGGTTAGTGGGTGGTCGAAAACGACAGATTGACGGTCTCTACGGGTTGACGTCGGGTGTTGTGAGGATGACTGCGGATTCATGGGGGGTGTAGATAGGTGAAGGGTCGTCGGATGGCATGCGAATCATTTTCAGTAAAAATAAGGAGTGGAGTGGGAAACCAGCCAGTTGGGTATATCGTGGACGGCGAGCTCAGGCCAAGGCCACGGCAGATGATGGTCGCGCTGTTTCGACCAAAGCTCCCATGGTGCTTCTTCGATCACGGCCTTCATCATTACGGACGCTTCGCAGACTGTACGGCACCACTCAGGCGAATCTCATCGGAAAGTCCGAGCAGGATGCCCGATGGCTGGGTTGGCAGGTCGTTATTGGCATCGAGGTCCACGCGCAGATGAAATCGCGCGAGAAATTGTTCTCCCGTGAGTGCTGAACGGCTGGCCACGGTCGACGCTCTCATGTCCGGTTTTTGTCAGAGACGTGGACCCCCGACCTCGCGAGCACGCCAAATTCACATGTGTCCCCCTACGATGCTGCCTTTCCAGGAACCCTCCCCGTACGCGACCTTTCATCCAGATTTTGTACTGCATAACACAACGTTGAGCACGACCGGTTCTTAGCGTCTCAATCCCGTATGCGTAAACCTCGCTCTCAGAACCGCAATTGCACTTCAATCAGACATCCAAGAGCGGTCGACGTTTGACAGGAAACATTACTTCTACTCAGACCTACCAGCAGGCTATCAGATTACCCAGCGCTATAGTAGGGACAGACCAATATTCGATGTTCGCGGCTCAACTCCTACAATTTAGATCCAATAGCGCGAGGAGGACACTTGTTTCTTCCTCAGAGCAATGCTTCCGTTCGTATCGAACAGATACAACTCGAACAGGTAATTCCAGACTCTTTCCATTTACGCCAAGCGGTAGCCCATAATATATCAGGATACTGGCAAATCAATGTTCGAACCTCGTCGCCAACTTTTGTCGATAGATTTGAATAGAGCAGGCATGGGTCTCATGGAAATTGTATCAAAACCAGATATGCGGTAGGCGTCAACGCTATACTTTGACAGCGCCCCACCCACGCCACCTACCTAGATCACCAGAAGAAGCCAGCGAATACGTTCGGACCCTGCAGGCTGTGCTCAGATCCGTTGCTGCCAGTGATGGAAACATGGAGCAGGTAAGTTAAACCCGTTGATGGAGTGTCGACGAGGAGTGCTCATTTCGTCAGGGATCTTTGCGCTGTGATGTGAACGTGTCTGTTAACCGCCAAGGCAAAGCGCCTGGGACACGGTGTGAAATCAAGAATCTGAATAGTGTCCGCTTTATGATAGCGGCAATAAGTAAGGCCGCATTTCCATCAATCTGATCCTCTCCACCAAGGTTCACACTCCCCGCCTTTCAGGGTCGGAGGTTCATCGGCAAATTGGTATTTTAGATAGTGGCAAAGCAGTACCACAAGAGACTCGTGGCTTCAATGAGGATACGGGAGAAACCTTCACGTTACGAAGCAAAGAAGACGCGCCAGACTATCGTTACATGCCTGATCCTAACATACCCCCCTTGCTTTTAACACCGGTAAGAAGCTGCACCCACGTCTACTCGCTCACTTATCTCTTCGTAGGAGTACATCACATCAGTCCGCAATGAAATGCCTGCGCTTGCCAACGAGATAAGAGAACGCCTAAAACGTCATGGCCTCGGTCAACAAGATATTGATGTGTTGATGGCGGTCGATTCAGGAAATGAAGTTGGCTTTGATGGTCAGCTGAACCCTGGGGCCGTGATGTACTTCGAGGCACTGACTAAAGGCCGCAATTCGAAGATGGTAGTCAACTGGTACGTAGTCAAATACTGATGGATCGTGATTCGGACCTTGGCTTACCTGTACAACCCAAAGGATTATACATGAACTTTTAGGGCAGCTCGCACAACGAAAAAAACCGTTTCACGACAATCCCATCTCCGTGGAACAGATGGGCGGCTTGATTGACATCATCCAAAATGGCATAGTGACTGGTAAGGCGGGGATCTGAAATCTGATGGCATGTCTCTGGGCTTCTGACAGCATTCTAGGATCATCAGGAAAATTGTTGTTACGACATATGCTGGATCACCCATCCTCCGACTTTCCGTCGCAACTGGCGGAACGTCTAGGAATCGTAGCTAATCGGGGGGACGATTTTCTCGAACGTTTGTGTGCGCAGGCAATAGTTGCCATGCCGGAAGAGGCTGATGCGATGCGTCGGGGGGTACCTAACGTTATCAACAAGCTCTTGGGTCATGTTATGAAATCCAGCAAAGGTACAGCGGACCCCCGATCAATTCGAAGTACACTCCAGAAACTGCTTTCTCCGCCATAAGATTTCAATTGCGATGTCATTGTTATTGTTACATTCAATTCAGGCACATTGGACTATCAATTTCCTTTCTTTTCTTTTGGTACCCCCCTTTCCTTTCAACCTCTTACACTGTGACTTTCTGCGCAAAGAATTGCGACCACTCAGCTTCGCCCCACGAGCTCGACACTTCGTTGACAAGAATTCCGTCCCACAGCACGGAGGGTGAAACGTGGACTCCGTTCTGCCGGGTGAATTTTACTGCAAGATAAAATTGTCGGGCTACGCGTTAATCAGTCGCAGTAGAACTTACTGGTGTACTTGAGCTCGTCGGTAACAGATACGCCGCCATTCGGTGTGCTCTTGTTTCTCAAGAGGTCCCTGAAACCTTCAACCTGATCACTCGTAACACCTGTCTCTGCGTATAAAGACGCTAGCTTATCGCGAATCTGTATAGGCGTCAGAGTCGAAGTAGGAATATCGTAGTATTCCTCCTGTCTTTGTAGCAGCTATTCGCGTCTTCTCAGAAAAGGGCGGGGCAGGTCAAGCTCTCAATCGCTCTTACGAGTAGAGAAAAGGGCCAGAATTTCGTCGGTGTGACGCGCGCCACCTGCACATCATATGTACATCAGGGTCATCAAAGAATTGAATCTCAGGAACAGTTTACTGCAAGGCTAGCCTCATGTGTGAGTGTCGAACTAGCATGCCAGGGCTGAACTTGATTTCGGAAAATTATCTTGATCTTGCCTTCGTATGGCCCACCGACTTCGACCCATGGCTTCACGATCTTGTCAACGGTTAACGCAAGCTTTCGGCTGACAGAACATATTCAAGACAGGGGATCGCTGGTGATGTATCAGGGTCACCTGAATGGACAGACATAATCCACTGTATACAGGACGTGTCAACTGTGAAATCATCGCATGAAAGAATCGCTTACAGAACACGTCGAGGGTGTGAGGGGCGTCTACCTTACCAGCGATAAGGAGAGGTCGAAGAGACGGTTGAAGAGCCATGTGTTACGTAATTGATTGAATGTCGTCATTTCTTTCATTTTGTCCACAACACATCCCACGCGTCTTGTAAGTCCTGAATGAACATAAAGTACATTTTAAGAGACAGGCGGGTACATATTACACCATTTTCATGTACGTTTGGCTTATGAATAATTTGTACGTTTGAAATCGGGGACAGGCGTCTTCCGCTCCTTATGAACCAAACCTGACACACTCCAGCTCTGTAGCATTGGGCAAGAATATCTCCAACAATCTCCTTCATCTCAATGAAACCTTCTTCGGAAAGGATATCGATGTCCCAGCCCCCTTCAAGAAGATCGCGGGGGAGATTAATGACGTCAGAGCCTGGACGATTTGTCAAACTGGGCTCAAGTTCGCCAGTAGCGACATGACCGACATATACGCGAAGGGAGGTTCCGAGCAAGCTCGTACAAGCGAGGGAGAGGGTAATCGTAAGCACAATATGGCGTTATGCCGCTTACGCATTTGGTCGTGTGCAAAGAAACGTGTGTGAGGTCCATCAACCCAACTTTGATTTCTGCTATGAGTATGGGACGACGGCTAGAGATGATACTGTGTAATCGACGGTGTCCCTGGCGAAATTTTTTAAGTGGAGGGTCGTTGGGAGCGACAAAGAAGCGACGAATGAATCTAGGCCATAAAGGCCAAGTAGCATCAGTTAGAAATGGCATGCCTAATCTATAGTGGCCGTGGATATGGTGTGATGGTAATAAGGCTAGTGTGAACGACGAAGATATTCAAAGTCCGTCCGAATAGTCTCGTGACCATCCACTCTGGTTGTGGTTGCTGTCCTCGCACACGGTACACCACTTTACCCGGTCTCATGGCCGTAACTTACACCCAATTCCTCACTCTGGTAGCCACTGCCTTGCGTGATGAGAATGGCCTTGATCTGGCCTACCTTATCCGCCCTGTTAGCCCCCACAGCAAAGATCTTATAAAAGAATTTCGCAATCCAACTGTGCGTCGAATCCCGATTCATTGTCTTTGATAATGCAACATCTGTGCACAGCGCCAGTCTCTCTCTCGGTACGAAGGCGCGATAGAGGGTCCCTGGGATGAAATAGCAATTCAATATGTCCTGATTATTACACATGTTACAAAACAGCGCTATGCTGACGCATTCAAGGAGCACACGCAACTGGTCAAGTGAGCGCACAGCAGCTCTCTGGTTTTATGTTCTTCAAAACGCGAGTCTTACGAGTTTTCTTTTGCTAGTTTGTTTCTCCGGTTCTTTACCAACAACAGCGGCTGGACTCTACCTGCACTGTTTGCCACCCTCCGCGACCTACGCGATCTGGCCTTCGACGTGAGAGTCCTCTCCCGTAGCCTAACCACAGCTGATATATCTGCAGGCCGACGTGCAAGCACGGGACGTGAGTCAGAAGAGTGACTGCATGGAGGAAGCTGCTAGGGTCATATCAAAGGCCTTTTCCAGTTGTGTCACGGACAGGTTGAGACCTTTTTTTCCACGCGTAGATGCCCCAGTCAACGCGGTCGTAGAACGTCCTCTTATCAGATGTCAAGGAAGTGGGGCGTATACTATGTCGTTGGCCTAGTTCTCAAAAGTTACTTTCGGGTAAGCCAGTGCATCGTCACATAACTTCAATGCGGACAATTCTCCCAAGGTTCGACGTATCTCGCTCTCGAAGAACGTCCTCAGGGCGTTGGAGGCGAACCGAGATATCCCTCCGTTACATGAATATCCAAGATCCCATCAGGTAAAGAGTCTATCTTTCCCTCCTCGCCAGAATCTGACCTGATATCAGGTAACATATAGGTATTACTTGGGCATGCTGAATTTTCTAAATGAAGACTACACCAAAGTAAGATACGTCATCTATGGTCATGATGCTTGTTGAAACTGCAGTTAGTCGGAGCAAGAATTGACTGTCGCATTCTACAATTGCCACTTAGAGGCTAAAAACAATCAAGAGTGCGCATCGTAACTACTAACTACTGGGAGCGTGGCCTTGCCTTACATCTTGTTTTTCAGGCGCATACTAACATACCTCATCCCACTGCGTATCCTACGTGGCCATCTACCTTCCTCGGACCTTTTAAGTCGATTTCCGGTTTTAGATGAACTCTATGCGCCTTTCATTTCTGCGATACGAAAAGGGGATATCCAAGGTTTCGACAGTGCCTTGGACAAGTGTGAACGTCGTCTAGTTGATCTGAATCTCTGGCTCACAGTCGAGAAAGCTCGAGAGATTTGCATCAGAGGCTTGTTCCGACGAGTGTACGCCACTTCCTACCTCATTCTTCGACAGTACGGTTGACAAAGCTGCAAGCTGGGTGGTGTCGGAAAAGAGTACCCGTATTCCTGTGGCAATGTTCCACAGTTCGCTGCGGGTATCAGGCATGGATGTTTCGTCTGAAGAGGCAGAATGCCTTGTAGCGAATATGATCTACAAGGGCTACATGCGGGGATATATTTCGCACGAGAAGCAAATGGTCGTCTTGGCGAATACCAATGCCTTTCCGCGACTTTCAGAGCGTCCAACTCCTTTTATGTTGTACTGATCGTGCTGGCGCAGGATTTGTCTATTTCCTCTCCGGAGACCCGGCCGATGAGGCACTGGACCAGAGGCCGGCAACAACTTACACAATAGTCTCGCTCATCTGGCGCCATTCCTTACACTTGGATCGTATTGACATACCAACCCCCTTTTACCATTGTCATCATACAGAGCGCACGTCGTAAGCTATGTTGTCATTACATCCCCCAGTTATACTGGATACACTGTCATATCATAATGTGAAGCACGTTCAAGGGTTGTCCCGATGCCACCCGAGTAGCTATCCTATCTATTTTCGAGAACAAGGCCGCTGAAAGCTGGTCTCAGGTGGTTGAATGAACTCACCAATGTGTTCCTCACAACCTCTGGTTGTCATTTCATTCCGTCTTCAGCTCACGGTCTTAAGCGCAACCCATTTTATGAATGGAAGGTAGAGTACAGTTGAGGTTAGGCGGGCGATACAATTATTATGTACGATCTGCGCGATGAACGATTTATACGCCTTCAAAGCAAAACCGGGAGCAGGCGCCGGTGCCTTCTGTCTGGAATTGATTATGAACTGAACAAGTGACGATGATTCTCTCTCGGGCTGCCGGGCTGCAGCATTGGAAACGATATCTTCAATAATCTCCTTCATCTTAGTGAGTGAGTGAGGGGTGGCGGGCTGCCCATTGTACTGCACTATAAGTGAATCTATGCGGATACCAACATCTACTATAAGCAATACTTTCCTCGTATGGGATGCGTCACTGGCATATAATTAATGTGATTACTTATAGTACTTATCTTTCGTTTCGGGCTGTGAGCTGTGAGCCCGACTCAGTTGTCCATGTCAGACCTTCCGGGAGGGCGCGGTTGTGTAGCTGGACCACCGCATGTTTGAAAACTTAAAGAGGGACACAGAAGGCTTTGGGAATAGGACCGAGGTTCTTTCATTCAAGAATCATGCACTATATACTACTGTATTACAGGATAAGCCAATCAAAGGGAATTACCAAAGGTCATCAGTGAAAGGGACAATGCATCAAAGAGATGGATAGGGATAATGGGAAACAAAAGGCAACATAAGTACTGGCCATAGTGAAATGCCTCGAGGCGTATTGCGGTATAATTGGGGTCAGTATTCGGACTTACACACGCCTGCCCTTTTGTTGCAGTAAGTCCATCTATATCTAATCGTCAGTGGGGCCCAAGAGTCATCAAAGGATCAAGGAGGGGAACCAGACAAAAAATTCCTTCACTCCACTGCTAGTCTGGTCATGGATGGGCTTACGACCCTAGACGTAGCCCTTGGAGATAGAATTGAATAAATCCCAGTGAATACTGAGTCAGAAACAAGAAATATCCTTAACCGGTCTAGGAACCGCCGGTCAAGTGTAACCTTCTGAAATCATCCACAAGGCTACTAGTACTCGGAACTGCTTCACTCTGGGTGCCATTCGCGATAGCAACGCTCTCGCTAAAAGGAACTTGGGATGACTTCATGTTGACTGGGTCTTTGTGATCAACAGGATACATGGACGCAGGGGCCGCTGTTGGCGCGACAGCAGTTTGAGGCGCGCGAGGCGCGGTCGAAACTCCATTCTCAGTGGGCTTCACGACTTGTGTAGTTGCTGTCGACTCTGAGGCTCCACTGTAGGATGACGGCCTTTCGAAGCTGCATCAAAACAAGACTAGGTCACGACAGAGTCCCACTGTGAGGCGTACCGCGGCTTCTTATTGACAGGAAGGTCCGGTGACACATTGTTGCTCTTCTCTGTGGGCTGAGGTGGGGGGATGACCACGTCGGATAAGAAAAGCTGAGACCCTCCCCTCGCATGACACGCACCTTAGCTTGCTTCGGCCTCTTCTTCACAACTGGTTTCGGTTGACGCTCTCCGGGATCGAACACATTATCCGGAAGGCCGGAGCTACTCTGGTGGTGAATCTCAAGCCAAGAGAGTGACCCTCCACCTACCTTTTGATGTGTCGCACGATGATCCCCATCTTGACTTCGTCAAATTTATCCCAACCCTTCACCATCTTGACGAACTCAGTCGTTGGCCAAGATATGTCAAGTCTTCGGGGACCAGTTGATCCGGCTTTATTCAAAAGAGAGGAATCATGAGCAATAGGTTCGGCCCCAGCACCCGCCAATCCACGCACGTTGCTTGGCTTCAATTCCGAGCCCAACGTAAAATGTTGTCGAATATACTGGCCGTGCACCTTCTATGCCTTCGATGTCCTCAGCTTTCCGCTTTGCAATGGCTGGCATCGTTTCACCCTGGGA
>Ga0307512_10007601_pt1 | contig 10702 bp, 10 predicted proteins | sample 14_EM_MG_FD_200267 | JGI IMG/M metagenome (GOLD analysis project Ga0307512, IMG submission 200267) | Populus trichocarpa ectomycorrhiza microbial communities from riparian zone in the Pacific Northwest, United States - 14_EM | ecosystem: Host-associated > Plants > Roots > Unclassified | place... | reverse complement strand
CAGAAACACGCGGATCGCGTGGGCCGGAGGGTTTGTTTTCGCTGGCGGGTGTTCCGCTTTGTATTTTCTTTTCCTCACCTTGATGTTTGAGCCCCATCGTGACGCTGATTATCGCTAGCAGACCTTATCTTGCTGTATGTTAACTTTAATTGCCCACTTTGTGGTCCTATATTTCCTTTGATTTCGTTTTCAGTTTTTATTGGAACGGGTAGATCACGAGTAGATCACCGTCAGGCCCACTTGGGCTGGCATTTTCGACTATGCAACTTTGTAATGCAGATCATCGGCTTTTGAACCCGACACGTTTCTAGCTAACATGGGGAGTCTGAAGCTAGGGGTTGCAATATAAGTGTGGGGGTCTATTCGGAAATCCGTGTTCCTCAGTCTCCGCCGCTGCACCGTGCAGATTCAGGAGCGTTCTCCCCACTGTGCCCCCCCCTTCTAAAATACATCTCTCCCGCCTCTGAATCCGAGGCTGGATTCCAGCCTATGCACGCCAAGGTTGCAGGGATCCGTGATGATGTCACGTGCTGCCTTTTCGACCAGCGAAATTTATGGATCAATCGCGTCGCCACTTCCCGTCCACTTTTCTCTGTCATTTTACTTGAGATAATCAAGGTCATGATTCTTTCCATGAGCTTTACGACGAGGAAGGAAAGGGGCAGGTCGCTAAGAAAATGAGCCCTCGTACCCATTCCGATGCCTGGTGACCTCCCGTGACGAGAGGTCCTTTACTGGACTATTGGCAACATTCGTGCAACATTCGAACTTGTGGAAGAGCATGGCCAGAAGGTGTGTGTTTGGAATGTGTCCCCTGTTTTTGCTTCAGGTGTTTCGGTGTTGACTTCTCTTCAGATATGTTTTGCTATCCGGACAGGCGCTTTCTCCATCATCCTCGACGGGAACCAATTTCGCGCCAGGTCCCCCACTCGCGGGAGAGTCGCTGAGCGTACGGATGCTGATGTGCATCGTTTTTTTCCTTTGACATTTGGGGTTTTGCTCCCCACACGATGAACTCGCACGTCATACGCTCTTGTCGCGAGCTCGATGCCCCTTGATGCTCTGCCTTCTGGTTGACCGAACCACCCTTTCCCTGAGTATCGGGGTCGAGTTTGGGAGTCGACGAACCCATCACGTCCTCGCCGGGGGCGAATCAGAGTTTACCGCGCTGAGCGTCCGGTGGGGCAAGCCGGGACGAACGCGGTGTATGATTGCTCGTGTTGATAACTTGAATGAGGACGTCGAAGAACCGTCACGCGTCACATGCTGAGGTCAGAAGATCCGCCCCTCTACGTCCGTCGGCGTACCGCTAATGACTCACGGACAGCACACTTCCATGTCCCAGGAAGCAGGATCAAGGGTTTTCCGGTCACCTGAGGTTAAATCGTGGACCAGAAGTTGAGCACGATAGCCTACGACTCAAACAGAGAGTGGCAAACTCCTCTCGAGAGGACGCGGCGAACACACGGACTATCTTGAGCTGTGGGTATTAGGATGTTGTATGAGGGCCAATCAGAGGCTGCCCCCATGTCTCTCATTTAAGGTAAGTATGAGTCTACGTAGCCTCCGGGCTCCAAAGAAACAAGTGGAACAAATCCCTCTGGTCAGATGGCTTTCGCGCACCCACCGGCACTCGCGACGGGTCATCATTTGACTCGAGGCCATGCCCCAAATTCCGGAATCGGATCGGATCGGTGTTGCGCAGTTTGGTGGCCGTTCTATAACGTTAACCTTCGTCGAGCTTGTCTTGTTCCGCTCGGCTGACTGGACGAAACTGTTGCAGATTTAGTCTGGTGATACGAAGGAGCTGAATCCTTTTGGTACCTGACGCCCACAATCCACATTAGGTTGGAGATCCAATGGAGATTCGCCCTTATGCGAGCGACAGAATCCTTCCGTTGGATACCCGAGAAACGTCCTGGCAGACAGAGCGTGTAGACATCGGTATGATCTCACTGGGGAAAATCGCATGGTCTAGGCCGTGACCGGAAGTGTCAGGGATAGCGATCAGACCCTCTTCTGACATCGCCCGCTGCCCCATCTGTTGTGCTGTGCTTATGTGGTGTGCGCCCTTCAAGCCTTATCTCTGCGGCGAACAATCAATTTGGGGGCGTTCAATTCCAACAGGTTTTGTTCTTTCCTACGCGTTCCCAATACAGTCACGCAGTACAGCGTCATGTCATGGCGGCCCAGGCACAATACTGGCGGGGAGTGACCACCTTGGTTTTCTGCAACCTTTACCTGGTGCCCAACTCATCTCACGACCCAGCGGAGTCAAATTTTTCGCCATTCCCTCTTCCTCCTGTTCAGTTGCGGCCTCGACCAGCTTGGCCCAATGCCTGACCGATCCCATGGACGGAAACGTCGCCGAGGGTGGAACCGATTACGGCTTAGGCCTATTGCGGATTCCCTTCTCGAGGGGAAGAAGAGTCCATGCGACCTGTTCCCTCAGGCGCGTGAAGGCGGTCCTCATCGTCTCTGAGTTTGCGCTGGGATCGTAACGGGGCACCACCGGCTCAGCGGTCATGATCATGATACTGGCGCCTACGGCTGGACTACATCCTCTATGGCATCTCCTCAACCATGACATGGCTGGCTCTCATATTATCCAGCTATCTCGCACGTTACGCCGAGACGGAACGCGGATGTGGTCACCCACACTCCGGACCCAACTCCGTCACCGCGACCAATGTCTCTACGTCAACTGTAAATATTTAATATTGGCCACGAGCTGCAACGCCGATTGGATCGTTGTTGTGCGTGTGCTCCAGTTCTCCAGATTCTACAGTACGTGCTACTGTAACTCGAGCATTTCGGGAAGGGGGCCCAGCGCGCGTACATCATCATTATCACCGGCCATTACTACCACAACGCGAGGGCGGCCTGGACCGGAAGTTTTGTCCTCGACGGGAGGTGCGTAGTCCCGGTTTTGTTCTTCCTATACTTGATGCTCGAACCGCCTCATGATACTAAAACTCGCTGACCGACTTTAGCTTGTTCTCTGTTCATTACGACCATCCACTGTGTTCTGTATCTCCTTGATTTTACGTGTTGTCGGTTAGAATTTGTTCAGTAGTGCACCTTATATTTAGAATCATCGACCTTGTAACATGCAACGTGAGGATGTTGGGGTCAGTTTCAACTGCATGGTATAATACAGGCATGAACTTCACGTTGAACCATTACCCAGGCCTCCTTCTCAACCGGGAATAAATGCCCCCATCCGAACTCTCCGAGGTACATTTCTACATCTGACACACCAAGACGGCCCTTACGTGTTCCTCGGAAGAAGCTGAAGCATGTGTCACATTCGGAAAAATTTACGAGTTACACGTTCGGAGTGATAAAAATGTCTCTGTTCGCTAGAAGCACGTAAACAAAAATACCTAATGCCGTCTACCTTATGAGTAGGTCATCGTCCGTTGATCGTGGCAGTCGAGTCTCGTCGAGGTTTCGGGGGAGATGGGTCGGGTGGTACGGATTCCGGAAGTTTGTTCGGGTGCTCTTCGATCTTGTCGATCTCCCGTTTAGCTTCCTCCCATGCCTCCAGATTCTGAGGAATGAACGATTAGTGAGCAAATGAAGGACTCCCGGGGTATCCCCTACCTTCTTCGCCCATTCACGATGTGTCCTAGCCATATTGATGCACATTTCCCGGACGTCGGCCACTTTCTGTCGCTGGAACCTGTCAAGATCGGCTTGGATGGTGGAGCTCGAATACTTGAGGTCTCGAGCGGCGAGGTGAATCGCATCCTCCAACTGCACGCGTCGAATCAGTGATACAAAGTTTACACAGCTGCAAGGACCCTACCTGTGAGGTCGTCTCCTTGTTCCTGCTGATCGCGTTTCTTCTGGCGGTTTCCGGATCTGAGTCGATCATACCGGACAAAGTGTAACCGAGGGCACTGAGGAGGCCCATTCCTGGTGCCCGCCTTCGGACAGTACTAGGGCCCGGATGAGGCGGAAGGCTAGGCAAAGACTGTTGTGTTGGATGGTCTTGTTCCTCTTCCTCTCCCTCCTCGTTTTCCCCCTCGCCCTCTTCTGGAGCAGCCCTACTGGGCAGACTACTGGACCTTTGCACACGCCCTCTTCCCAAAGCCTCCTCCAACCGACGAGCTTCCCGTTCACTCTTTTCCAAATCCTCAAGTTGCTCCCGTTTAGCTACGAGGGCGTCTTGAGTCATCTCGTATTGAACATGTTTCTGATGGCGGTAAGCAAGGAGTTTCTTGATGATACTCGCAAATTGGCTATACTCTTGAACCGGTTCTACCCAGTTCTGTTCGAGGTCTTGGACGAGTTTGGTGGTTGATGCGTATGTGGTGTCGTTTGCCTGTCCAGTCTTCTCAAGTGCGGCGGACAGATGGCTCTGCTGTTCATTTGGGTGCTGTTCGGTCAGACTGAAGCCATTGAGAATTGCTCCCAGTTCCCGATGATCCTGTGCCAATTCTAGAATCGAAGGTGAGGTCCCTCTGGCGGACACAGAAACAAAGAGAAAAACGAACCGGACCAACGTTTCATAGTACGCCTTGAAACCTTCTCCATGGGTCCGCTGATATGGGCGGAAAATCTGTTGGTGAACACTTCAGAATCGAGGAACCTCTGGTCAGGGTTGCGCAGCGGGTGTGCTGGTGATGGGTTCGGAAGGGCCTGGTAAGCAGGAAGTGATTCTTGATCCGTGGGATTATGTGAAGGGGCTTTCAGAATGTTCTTAGGTAGTAATGTTATAGGGGGAGAGTTCAAAATCTCCGTCTGTGACCGAACAACCGTCAATTGGTGGGATATCCTCGGCAATGGTGGCTTTTAACGCACCCAGGAAACCTCTCCATCTAAGAATCGATGAAACACACGCTCATTAGACAGGATAGGGTGGCGGGCGATACGGTTGAGGAACGTTTGGAGCATCCGCTTTCGTCGAGCGATCATGACGGCATCCTCCTTGGCTTTTTGTTGCTTGACCGCGTAATCTCCGATCGTATTCTTTGAAGGTATCGGAGGGATTATGAGCGTAGGGTAGAGCTTGACCAGGTGAGTTCTGAGGGACTCGAACTCGGAATAGCGATGACGAGCTTCGTGGTTCTAAGATCACGGGGCTCAACAGATGTTTTGGACGAGGTGAGGGTAACGGGAGTACGCACGCCTGCTTTGATGACATAGGTAATGTAAGGAGAGTTGGACCCTATGGAGGTCTTCTGCGCGTCGACGATCTACCACGGCGGTGAGCATGGTCGCCTCGAATGCCGAGTATGAATACACGCGACCACGAACCAGAATTTCGACATCATCGCCAGACTGTAACCAATGGTCAGCCTTTTGCTGCTGTGGGAATGCACCGTAAGGCGAGGTAGGGAGGGAGTAGTGGTCAGTTGGGGGCGTAGAGGATGGCTCAGAGATGTTGAGTTTTGTGGACGAGGAGGCTTGAGAGGACAAGTTTCTGTTGTCATCAGTGTCAAATGGGTTCTCTTGCTCTTCGAACGTGTCCATGGCTCTCCTGGGCTTTACACCTCTTCGTCTATGGTCGCTTGGGCGTCGACGGCTGCGTAATGGCGTAGGGTGGGTAAACGGGATCCGGTGATCGAGGCGCCAACTTTCCCCACGTGAGCCGCCTGTCCTTCATTCCCGTCGTATCATCGGAAATGTTACTGACCTGACCCGCGCACAGGTCTATGCTGGGGGTTATTCGACAATCGATAAAGTGTCGTTTCTAGGTCGAAGTGTCACCTAGAATGATTCCCATCGAAATAAAAAGCGGAGCCCAGGTTGGTCACCGACGCTTTCGAAACCTTCCGTGACTGTTGTAACTTTCTCGTACAGAGACACGGAGAGAGGCCCGCTTCGGAACAGCTCAGGTACTCATTCCCTCGCATAACTAGGTTGACTCTGAGCTCGTTAACTATCAGAAAGACCGAATATGATATTTTGGCTGGGAGTAACCCGCGACCTTAGGCAGTCTTACGTTTTACACGTTGGATTTAAATTTGTCCCTCGCTCGTCTTGGTTGCGGCCTCGCGCCGTACTTTCTGATTTTTTCGGGAGCGGATCAGCCCTTGTTAACGATCTTATGGTGGGTCTCGGTTTTATCGAGACACAGGTTATCGCGAACCGCAACGGCAGGTTTTCAAAATATTGTGTCGATTACGCCCCCTTGTATGCATGCACTGTAATGTGTCCATACTTGCCCTATCTAACCAATTCACCTGGTTCCATCCCCGGCGAGAAGATGGACGCTAGAGGGTGACCGGACATCGTTCGGCAAGGGTATGTGCGTGGCGTGATCCACAGGTAAGATGGTTTTTCCGCAACGACATCCCGGTCTCACAGATACGTCTAGTGCTTTGGAGCCCCGAATCCATCGCTCAATAGATCTTGGCTTATCTTCTGAAACATTACACTTTGCCGTTTGTTTCCGCGCGCGTAATCGGGACCCGTAGACGGTCGTGACCGGAATCGTCTGAATGAATTCAGAATGTGGTTGGACGCCCCATCCAACTGCAATTATGTGAGCCGTGGGTCTGGTACCACATACCCACCCATTTCAGTCGGCCAAACGTGCGCTCACTTCCCTTCTCGTGAGCCTATAAATGTCCGTCCGGTTTCGGTGGAGTTTCATCCTCCCACCTCCCTCCCTACAGTCATTTTAGCCCGATGAAGCCGGTGTTCCCGCAGGAAGTCATCGACGACTTGATTGACTGGGTAGACGCCACCTCTGCGGGGCAGAGAGACTCCCACCTACGCTCCTGTTCCCTCGTTGCCCGCAACTGGGTTCAGAGAAGTCGTCAGCACCTCTTCTATAGCATCGAGCTCACCTCGACCTCCAACATCAGTAATTGGATTGGGAAAATCCGTCCCGGCGTGAGTGGGGTGTCGAGATACGTGAGGGAGTTGTGGATGGGTTGTAATTGGGACCAGTGGTCACGGAGGTTCCCATCGGCCGAACATCTGAGGTCATTCACGCGTGTCAAGGAGCTGCGACTGACGTACTGGCGCGGCGGACAGGCGACAAAGGAGGAAGTCGAGGAGGCATTTGGAGGATTCGGATCGTCAGTCAGGTCTTTGTCGGTTTCCCTTCCCCGTGGAGACCCAGGCTCTTTTCTCCACCTTCTATCGCTTTTCCCACACCTAGACAACCTATCGATCTGGACGTCGTATCTGGACGAGAGCGTTGGCCCTCTCCCCAGAAACGCAGTGACCGTCCGCGGAATGCTGGTACTGGATGGTGCACAGGAGCATTTTGCGGACGCACTGATCGGCAGTGGGCTGAAGCCGAAGACATTGAAGATCTCCATCCCCCGCCTGATTTCGTACGACGGCCTCCTGACAGCCTGTGCACCGAGCGCGGAAACCATTAGTCTCTCGCCCACTTTTGGTCAGTGTTTGCTCATCCTGTTGTGGGCTTAGCCGTTAACCTTGGTCCGAATAGGTGCATGTCTCGACCACACTTCCCTGGCCGGGTTCACAGCGTTGAAGCATGTGGAGATCAAGTTGATGCATCCAGTGTGCTTCTTTGCGGACGTCCACACCGTTCTGCGGCCGGTTCCGTCCCCTCACTTGGAGAGGGTAACGTTCACCTTTTCGCAGAACATCCGACAAACCGACTTGGAAGGACCGGAGACAGCCAGGACGTGGGTGAATGCCGACGACGTCTTGTGCGACCTTTCGACTCGACAGCCGCAACGCAGGTTGTTGTTGGTCATCAAGGGAAAGTTCGACTCAACCTCTCCGATCGAGAATTTAGTTGGGACGATGAAGAACTTGTTACCGAGGTTTATGGATGTGGGGATGGTAGAAACTGAGGTCTCGACAGATGTCGTTCGATGGCCGGAACATGGAATATAGTGAATAATGTACAGTGAAAGCCCTGGTACCCGGTGCAAATCCCACAAATGTCGCAAAGACTAGCGCATAAGTGTATTTCGTCTAGGTGTCACATGGAGCGACCCACGTCTCTAACGAACGATCCAGCGCGAGCTACACCAAGGAAATTTGAATAGTATACTGTACATATATTACCGAAGAGAACACATGAGCACAGACGGAATGAAATCAGCCGAACACTCTGAAACCAATCAAATCCACGGGTACTTGAGCCGGCTGTTCCTCTTGGTCAGGGATATCGCCGTCCTGGAAGCCCTTTCCTAATAGAGAACTGAAGAGTTCATCAATTTGTTCATCGTGCCAACCGTTGGTCACGGGGATGGGGACCATGAAGTTTTGGAGTTTTTCCTGAACTTCGTACCTGTGTCGCCCACTAATTTTAGTCCAGCGGTTCGACAAAATTGGGATGAGAAAGGTGGTCACCTGATTTTGCGACCCTTGCTAGCTTTCGTGTCGACGACTTTCTTCTTCTTCCTCTCCTTTTGGGCTTGGATCCAGTCTTGGCTGCCACTTCCTTCGTTACGGGCGTCGATTACGTCACGTAGAAGCTGTTGGTAGAAATCGGTATCGTCAAACACTTCAGGGTCGTGTTCGCTCGCTTGGGAAATGTTGGAACGCATCCGCTCTCCCTTGCCTCGGTATACCCTCGTGCGGTCAACCATCTTGGTCCAACTGTTTTGGTCGGAGAACGATTCGGAGATGAGTTGGACAGCATTCTTGAGTTCATTACGTGAGGCCCTTGAGAAGGCATTGCGATTTGAGGGCAGAAGGACGGATGGCGTGACGGATTGAATCTTATTGGACCACTTAGAGAGGGTGTGCACGAGGTGGGGATGATACCTGGTACGGGGGGGTGAGTGGCTATATGCGTCAAATCATGAGAGAAAAGAAGACGTACGTGCTCTCCATGTCTGCAAGCGCTTGCGAAGAAGTTGAGACTGCCGTTGCATAGTCTCCCCCGTGGTGGATCTTAACGCGTTTGCGGGGCGGAGGGGTGATCTCACCGTTCGTCTCAAGTAGATACTAGGAAAAGTCTCAGCGGGTGCAAGGCCTGTGCTGAAAGCAGATGAGCAGACCTCTTGCAGCTGGAAGAGGTCTTCAGACAAGAGTAAAGCCTCGTCGAGCAAGGCGTGGATCGCATCTCGAGTGGAAGTTTGTTCCACAATGGAGTCGAGTTCCGTGTGCGCAGGAAGAAGGTTCGAGGCAATAAAAGCCTTTTGGAAACGAATACGTGCGTCAAGGAGTGACTCCCAGAGCGACTGAGAGATCAGAGAGTGAGACCATGATTGTAGCTGAACTGTCTGACAAGAGTCGTACGAGCTGGCGGGAAACAGCAAGACCCTTCTTCTGGTCTTCCAGGCGTGTCTGGTTTATTGTCTGTGCGGCATCTGATTGGAGCTCCTGCCGCTGCAGGGTGGGCTCTGAGGTGTCCGATTTGTCCTCTTGAGCTGCTTGGCTCTCATCTTCCGACTCCGAGTCTTCGGCTTGAGAATTGGATGGGGGGGATTGCTCGTCGCCCTCATCATTTCCGAGTAGCTGTGCCCTCGACACACGCTTTCCGAAATACTTCGGGTCAGACAAGCTGTCCTGAGCCTTGCGGAGAGCGGAAGGGCTAAGATAATGAATAATAGAGCGAAAATGAAAATGAAAATAGACAGGCATACCCGAGCTCCAGAAGATAATGTTCGGTAGCAGCGGTCTGGTCATTCTCCTGCTCCTCCGGTTCGGAATGAAACTCGTCCGGGTCAAAGTCTTTGGGTGCGACTTGGGATATTTCCCGAATTTCCTCTGCGAGTGAGATCCTCATATTGGGAGATGAAAGAGAGGCAGAAAAAAGTACAAATTTGATCCGTTGATTAGACGATTTGAATTTCCGATGGATCGGAACACGTGCTTACCGATTATGGCACTACTAGTACATCCGCCACTTTCGCTTTTTTCTTCCCCTCTTCTTCTTTTTCTGGTCCACTTCTGGTTGGAATGTCGGAGGCGAACCCGGTTCGCAGTCACCTTCTCGATCCGTCGCTTCCCAAGAGGAGAGGTCGACCGCCCAAGGCCGTGGTCGCTGCCAGGACTGCGATGCTTGCCGCTGCTCAGGCAAAGGCCCAGGCTCAGGCTTTCAAGAAACAGCAGCTCGCTCTCGAATCTTCCGCGTCCTCCTCATCCGAAGACGACATCGACGACCTCACCCCCACCACCGGCTCAGACCGCATCTGCAGAACGAAGCTCGGTTTCGACTTTGACCCTTTCTCTTCTGACGATGATCCTTTTCGCTCGATACCGTCTACCAGTCAGCTGCTTATCCAAGACGACGACACCTCACCCGCTCCATCACCGCACAAACTCTCCTGGGAGGACAGTCCAATGACATATCCTGACGACGATTACCACCAGTACGAAGACACCTCCGCCGCGCTCGTTACCGGGTCTGACCTTGACGACGACCAGGATCAATCGACTCCCATGGATCTCGAAGAAGTCCTACACTCCGCCCTGCTCGCAGAAAACGACACCCAGAACGACACCCAAGTCCCTCACAACCTTAAAAAATGGGATATAATTCCCCTTACCTCTTTCCGCTGGACCAGAGAATCGATGGACCTTCCCACTTTCTCGCCCAGGAGATACGCAACAAAGAATCTACAAAAGAGGATCATCATGTCTGCCGGTTCCTATTATCCTTCTTACCCGGCCCATCCCCATCACCATCTCCATTACCGTCAGCCCCATTCAATCCCCCACCCTCCAAAACCGATATCAAAGACCCGCCCACTTCCTCCTCCCCTTCTCGTCCTTCCCACTTCAAAGTTCCGTGGCCCAGGCATGTATC
>Ga0307512_10007600_pt1 | contig 10702 bp, 8 predicted proteins | sample 14_EM_MG_FD_200267 | JGI IMG/M metagenome (GOLD analysis project Ga0307512, IMG submission 200267) | Populus trichocarpa ectomycorrhiza microbial communities from riparian zone in the Pacific Northwest, United States - 14_EM | ecosystem: Host-associated > Plants > Roots > Unclassified | place... | reverse complement strand
TGCTACCTGGTCCCCGCGTTCTCGGGCCTGTTCGCCCCGTACTGGCGTTCCGACGCCCGCGGCGTGCTGGTCGGCCTGACCGCGTTCGTCAATCGCGGCCACCTGGCCCGGGCCACGCTCGAGGCGAGCGGCTGGCAGACCCGCGAGGTCGTCGACGCCATGAACGCCGACAGCGGCACCCCGCTCACCACCCTCAAGGTCGACGGCGGGATGACCGCGAACGGGCTGCTCATGCAGTTCCTCGCGGACGTTCTGCGGGTGCCGGTGGTCCGGCCCATCGTGGCCGAGACGACATGCCTGGGCGCCGCCTACGCGGCCGGGCTGGCCGTGGGCTTCTGGCCGGACACGGACACGCTGCGGGCAAACTGGCGACCGGACGCGCAGTGGCGCCCGGAGCTGGAGCCCGGCACGGTGGAAGCCGAGCTCGGCCAGTGGCGCAAAGCCGTCGAGCGCACGCTGGATTGGGCCTAACCGGCGGTGATCGAGTAGCGGTCGCCGTGGACCCGCCAGTTCAGCGGCAAATCCAGATCCAGGTTGCTGCGGTCCAGGAAGACCCGTTGCGCGGTGTCCACCCGGCTGGTGTCGCCGTGCGCTTGCCCGGTCTTCATCTCGCGCACCCGGGCGTCCAGGAAAGCGCCCAGCCAGACCCGCTCGTCGCCGCCCAGCTTCGGCGTCGTGGCCACCGCCAAGGTGGCGGTGCGGATGCCGCGCAGAGCGTCCATGCCGTGCCTGACCGCCGCGTCGTAGTAGGCGAACTGGCCCAGCGCGCGCAGCCCGTCCCCGCGGGCAAGCTCGACGGCCGGGTCGAAATACGCCCGGTCGCGCTCGTCTTCCTGGGCTTTCTGGAAGACTGGGTCGGCGGCGGCCGCCTTCCAGGCGGCCGGGAAGCCGGGGTCGAGGCCCGCGTGTGAGTCCGACCCGTCGACGGTACGCAGCGCCCGCAGATATCTCGACAGCACGTTGCCGGGCTTACGCCGGGTGTAGTCGGCGACCAGGGCGAGCATGTCGGAGGTGCCCGAGCAGAAGCCGACGATCCCGCCGGTGTAGCCGCACCCGTCGCCGAGATCCTCGAGATAGTCGAACTCGCCGCGCCAGTTCAGCGTCGAGTTCTCCGCGCTGGAGACCAGCTCCATCGCGTATTCCTTCGTCTTCGGATCGTCCAGCCCGACAGCGCTCGGCGCCGGCGGGCTCGCTCCGGTCGACAGCGGCGCCGCCGGCCCGGGCCCGTAGGCGAGCACCTCCCGCAGCGAGTAGCCGACCGGCGTGCCCGGCTGGGTGGCCAGCACCCGCAGGTACCGGCCGATGCCGGTCAGCCGCTTAAGGTCGTCCGTGCCGCCGTCACCCGACCTGGTGGCGTAGACATCCGCCCACGACGCGCCGTCGCCGGAAACCTGGATCTGGTACGTCTTCGCGTACGCCTTGTCCCAGAAGAGCTTGACCCGGTTGACGCTCTGCGGGCCGCCCAGATCCACCCGGAGCCACTGGCTGCCCGCCCCGGCCGCACTGGCCCAGCGGCTGCCGGTGTCGCCGTCCACGGAGCTACCGGCCGGGTAGGAACCGCTTGCCACCGAGGAGGCGAGCACCGGGCGGTCCGGCGAGAGCAGCACGTCATCGGCCGCGCTCGCGGTGACCGAGATGACCAGCGGCACCCCCAGCACCGCGACCACCCCGGTCGCCAGCGCGACTGACCTGGCACCGATGCTCACGACCCCACGCTAGGTGGGCCGACTCAAGGTCGTTTGCGCTTCCGCGAAATCAGGACGATCACCAGCACGATGACGCCGACCACCAGCAGGCAGCAAAGCCCGCCGAACAGCCCGACACCGCCGAAGCCGCGACGCCGCCGATACTTCACCGCCTCGACCGCGACGTCGGCCACGCCGTTGCTAGCCGCCCACGCGTGCACGGGCACCACCAGCGTCAAGACGATGCCGGTCACGGCCGCGGTAACCCGTGACCACCACTTCACTGCAGTTGACATGTGACCCATCGTGCCGGACCACGGCAAGGGTCGCCGCCCGAGACTGCCGCCGGACAGGGCAGGGTAGACGGGAACGACGGGAAACTTTGCTGCGGAGGAGCGGAATGGACGCGGATCTCGAGGCACTGGCCGAGGCGCACGGCGTGGCCACCTGGTACGAGGACTGGCACCGGGAGCGCAAGGACGTGTCCGCCGCATCCGTGATCGGCGTGCTGGGCCTGCTCGGAGTGGACGCCACCACCCCCGCAGCGGTGAGCGCCGAGCTCGCCGCGGTCCGCGCCGCCCGCTCGCAGCGACGGCTGCCCGGCACTGTCGTGGTCCGCCACGGCGAGAGCCGGCCGCTGGCCGTGGCCGGGACCATCGTGCTCGAGGACGGCGCCGAGCTCGAGGCGGCCGAGATCCCCGGCGACCTGCCGCTCGGCTGGCATCGGCTGATCTGCGGCGGGCAGGAGGTCACGCTGGTCGTGGTGCCGACCGAGCTACCCGAACCGCCCGAGACCTGGGGCTGGATGCTGCAGCTCTACGCGTTGCACTCGGCTGACTCGTGGGGCATCGGCGACCTCGGCGACCTGCGCACGTTCGTGCAGCACAGCCACGGCGCCGGGCTGATCCTGCTCAATCCGCTGCACGCGATCACCCCGACGCTGCCGGTGCCCCCGTCGCCCTACTCGCCGTCTAGCCGGCGCTTCGCGAACCCGCTCTACCTGCGGGTGGCCAACACCGAGGCGTACCGGCGGGCCGGGCAGGAGCTCCGGGACCAGGTGGACGCGTTGCGGCCGGGACCCACGCCGGACGGTTTGCTCGACTACAGCGCGGTGTGGCAGGCCAAACGGGCGGCGTTGGAGCTGCTCTGGCCGCTCGCCGGCGAGGTGGACCTGGCGGCCGATCCGGGGCTGACCGACTTTGCCGTCTTCTGCGCGCTGGCCGAGGAGCACGGGGCGAACTGGCACGACTGGCCCGCCGAGCTGCACCGGCCCGATTCGCCGGCGGTCCGGGCGTACCGCGGCGATCGGGTTGCCTTTCACGTCTGGCTGCAGAACCTGCTCGACGAGCAGCTCGAGGCCGCCAACGCCGTGGCCCGCGAGCGAGGCATGCCGGTCGGCGTCGTGCACGACCTCGCCGTCGGCATCGACCCGAGCGGCGCGGACGGCTGGCTGCTGCAGGACGTCCTCGCCGAGGGCGTGCACGCCGGTGCGCCGCCGGACGCGTTCAACCAGCTCGGGCAGGACTGGGGGCTGGCGGCCTGGCGACCGGACCAACTGGTCGAGACCGGCTACGCCGCGTACCGGGACATGCTGGGCCGGATCTTCCGGCGGGCGGGCGGGCTGCGGGTCGACCACGTCGCCGGGCTGTGGCGGCTGTGGTGGGTGCCGCCAGGCATGGGTCCGGCCGAAGGCACCTACGTGCGGTACGACCCCGAGGCGATGCTCGGCATCCTGGCGCTCGAGGCACAGCGGGCCGGCGCCCTGGTGATCGGTGAGGATCTCGGCACGGTGCTGCCGGTGGTCACCGAGGGCCTGGAGCGGATGAACATGCTCGGCTCGGCGGTGCTCTGGTTCACCCGCGATTGGAAGCATCCCGACCAGCCCTACCTGCCCGCGGCCGAATACCCGCGCAACGCCCTGGCCAGCATCTCCACCCATGATCTGCCGACCGCGGCCGGCTACCTGACCGGCGAGCAGGTCAGGGTCCGGGCCAGGCTGGGCCAGCTCGCCGGCAGCATCGAGGACGAGACCCGGCAGGCCGCCCAGGACCGCGCGCAACTGCTCGCCCTGCTCACCGAGGAAGGCCTGATCACCACGGCCAGCACGGACGACGAGATCATCGTGGCCATGCACGAGTTCCTCGCCCGGACCTCGTGCCGCTTCGTCACGGCGTCGCTCTACGACGTGCTGGGCGAGCTCAACCAGCCGAATCTCCCGGGCACCACGGACGAGTATCCGAACTGGCGGATGCCGCTCACGGCCGGCCTGGAGCAGATCGGCGCGGATCCACGGGTGCGGCGGGTCGCGGAGGTGCTCAGCAAGCAGCGCGGCCCCGCTTCCCGGTAGGCACAGATCCGCGCTTCCGGCGTGGTTTGTCAGGTCGCCAGTGGCGCCGGTGGCGGGTCGTCGTCGACCGCGTACAGCATCGGGTGCGCGCGCAGCCGCGAGTCGGGCTGCCGGCACCTCGCCGGCGGCAGCAGTGAGGACCGATGGGCCGGGTGCTCGGCGCAGTGCCGCATCGCCCGGCTGACCGCGTCCGAGTGGTGCCGGCCGCCGCCATACTCGCCGCAGCCGGCGCAATCCCAGCGCCAGTAGGCCGGGCCGTCGTCCCAGTCGTGCCGGCGAATCCGCAGCGGCGGCCCGGCCTCGCTCTGCGCCGCCGCCAGGATGGCGGGCATGTCGGCGATCGAGGGCGGATCCATCGGTCGCTTCGGGCCCTCGCCGATGAGCTCGGCCAGCAGGCTGCTCGTACCCGGCATCGTTCACCTCCGCGTCTGCGTCCAGGTCGGACCCGACCAGTGTGGAACGGGTAAACCGTCCGGTATGAACGTTTCGCGCTTTTCACCCGCACGATGGCTCCAGTTGTGGGATTCCCTGGGGTTTTCCGCCGTAGGCTGGCTCCGCCGCCGGACGGGGCCACCCGGCATACTGCGGCGGTGGCGCAACGCAGGCGGTCGGAACGCAAGGTTGAGGCCGTCGCGTCGGGCCTGGCCGAGCTGGTGAACGACCCCGACCGCCGGACGGCCTGGACCTTGCTGCTGGACGGCGCCCCGCAGTCGCACGTCGACCTGGCCGACCCCACCCACCTCGAGTTCGAGTACGTGCGCCGGATGGCCGCCGCGATCGACCTGATCGCCCCGCCCACGGAACCGCTGCGGGTGCTGCATCTCGGCGGCGGCGCGCTCACCCTGCCGCGTTACGTGGCCGCCACCCGGCCCGGATCGGCGCAGCGGGTGGTGGAGATCGACGGCCCGCTGGTCGAGCTGGTCCGCACGGCGTTGCCGTGGGACAAAGAAGCCCGGATTCGGGTACGGGTAGCCGACGCCCGCGAAGCCCTGGCCGGGATGCGGGACGCCGGGTACGACGTGGTCGTGGTCGACGTCTTCGCGGGCGCCCGGACGCCCAGGCACCTGACCTCGGTTGAGTTCGTCGGCGAGGTGGCCCGGGTGCTCGCCCCGACCGGCTGGATGATCGCGAATGTCGCCGACGGCCCGCCGCTGCGGTACGCCCGAGCCCAGGTCGCCACAATTCGGGCCGTACTGCCGGAGGCCTGTCTGATAGCCGACTCGACGCTGCTGCGCGGGCGCCGATTCGGCAACCTGGTCGTTCTCGCGGGCCGCCGAACGCCGCCGATCGCCCAGCTGACGAGGCGCGCGGCGGGCGACTGGTTCCCGGGCCGGGTGGAGGTTGACCTGGAGCGATTCACCGGCGGGCTGCCCCCGGTCACCGACGCGCAGGCGGTCGATTCGCCAAACCCGCCCGAGGGCCTGTTCAGCTCACGCACGTAGTGGGTGGTACGGCCGGCAGCGAGCAAAGGTTCAAGTGACTTCGGCCGCAAAGCCCGAGGTCCCGTGATCCGGAAAAAGTCGGCTGCGCTCACTTGTCCGGGTCTAGCAGGCGCGGCTCTAATCGACTTGGTCGCGTGACAGGGGCGCGGCGTCCGGCGGGAGGGGCCGTCCATGATCGACCAGTACTTCCCGCCGTCTCGAACATTCCCAGAGTTCACGGCCGACGCCCTCGGGCCGCTGCAGAGCGGTGAACGGGTGCTCTGGCAGGGCCAGGCCGGGGTCGCCGAGTACGCGTTCGACCAGCATGCCTCGCTGCCCCGCTGGACGCTCCCCGAAACGACCACCTTGATGGTGACCGACCAGCGCGCCTTGTACGCGCACTCGGTGTCCGACTCCCCCGACGACCGTGCGGTCGCCTCCGGCGAGCTGAGCTGGCTGTGGCCCCAGCACGTGCGGGTGCAGCCCGGCGCCCGGGAAGCCGGTCGCGCGGCCGGCGTGACCCAGATTCAGCTGGTCTGCGGCGGCTCCGACGGCAGCTCGCCCGCCCTGGTCTTGGCGGGCGGCGATCTGCGCACGGTGACCGACGCCGACCGGCTGGCGAACCTGCTCCGGCAGGCGATCGCCCGCTTCCGCGTGGACCACGCCGATCGGCTGGGCCTGACCTCCGCGCAGTCCCGGATGCTGTCCCGGCTGGTGATCGGCCCGGAGTTCAGCAACTTCCAGGGCGGCCCCGGCGAGACGGTGTCGATCCAGGGCGCCTTGCTGGTGACCCCGCCCGCCCCGGCGCCGCCCGAACCGGTGGCACCGGACTACCCGCCGCTGGACCACTCACAGCTGGACTATGCGACGCCGCAGTATTCGTCGCTGGACTACCCGTCGCTAAGTTATCCGGGCCCGGCCGACCCCCTGTCGGATTCCCCGATCGCCGCAGCGCTCGCCGCGCCGACACCAGCACCCGTCTCGCCGGCTCCCGTGATCTCACCGGCCCATCGAGCCGCCGACCCCGACCCAACACCGTGGTCAACCAGCGGCCCCGAGCCAACGCACTGGGCAACCACCCAGCCCGAGCCATCGCAGTGGTCAACCACCGAACCCGAGCTGACCCAGTGGACAACCACCCAGCCCGAGCCAACCCAGTGGACAACCACCCAGCCCGAGCCAACCCAGTGGACAACCACCCAGCCCGAGCCAACCCAGTGGACAACCACCGAACCCGAGCTGACGCAGTGGTCAACCACCGAAACCAGCGCGGCCACCTGGCCAACCGCCGAACTCACCAGCCCGGCCACCTGGCCAACCACCGAGCCGCCTGCGTCCTGGCCGATGCCGAGCACGGCCACGTCGCCGCCGACCGCCCACGAGCCCCTGCCGTTCGTCGACGCACCGTGGCCCGGCGGATCGCTATCCGACAGCCTGCGATCGACCGGCCCCCTACCCGAGGCCTCGTTCGCTCGCGACTCGCCGCTATCGGACCGGCGCGACTCGCCGCTATCGGACGACCAGCGTGACTCGCCCGCTCACGGCGATCTGCCCGCGCAGCCCGGCGGGGAGGCCACCCGGGTGATCCGGGTCCGGCCCGGCGCCGCGGCCGACATGGCCCGCGCGCTGCAGGCGGCCAACGCCGAAGCCGCCGCCCACGAGACAGAGCCCGACCTGGCCTCCCGCGCCGCCGACCTGGCCGCCCGGGTGGCCAACTTGGTGTCACAGTCGGCATCCCGCGACGGGGACCCGGGGGCCGCCGATCACGCCCACCGGTATCGGCCGCTCGCTTCGTACCTCGACCCCGCGGAAGCCGAGGATCTTGCGGCGGCCGACCGCTTCGAGGCGCCGACCAACGATCTCACCGAGCGAGCCGCAGCCCTGCGCCGGATGGAAGCCCGGTTTGCGGCCAACTCCGCCGGCAACAAGTCCGCCGCCCGGCGCCCGGAGCGCGACTTCGGCGCCACCCGAGGCAACCGCAACCCCTGACGACCCCACAAACACGTACCGCCGGGCAATCTGCCCGGCGGTACGTGGGGGAAAGCCGTTCAGCAGGTGGTGGTCTTCTTGTCGCTGGTCCACTTGCACGAGTCGATCGTCGTGGAGCCCTTGCGCAGCGTCGCCGTGTCCCCGGCGTTGTTCCAGACGTAGCCGGTCCGCCCCCAGTAGCGGTGCTGGGAGTCGGGCTTGCCGTTGGTGCCTTGGCCGGTGTGCACGTAGACGACCTTGCCGGCGCCGAGCGAATAAGTGCCGTTGAAGGTGTACGTGGTCCCGCTCGCGTCCTTGATCGTCCAGCCGGAGAGGTTGATCGTCTTGGACGTCTTGTTGGTCAGCCGGACCCACTCGTTGTTCAGGCCGCTCGGCCCGTGGTACTGGATCTTGGTGAACTGAACATCGCCGGCCTTCGGCGTGGTCGAGCTCGAGCTCCCATAAACGGTGATCGTCTTGGTGGACGAGTAGTTCGCGGTGATCGCGTTCTCGGGGTCGGCTCCGACGTACGCCCGATAGGTCTGGGTTGTGCCGGCCCCCTGCCCGGTCAGCGTGGCGTCGTAGACGCCCTCGTCGTCGGTGTAACCGCCCGAGATCGTGGTCCAGCTGCTGCCGTTCTGCCGCTGGATCTGCACTGGCAGGAAGGGCTGGTTCGGGCTGGGCGCCACGTGCGCGGAAACCGTGCCGCTCGAGGTCGAGGTGACCGTCAGGTAGGGCAGCACCTTCATCGTGACCGTGACGGTCTTGGACCGCTCCCCGCCCGCCTCGACCGCGAAGAGGAAGCCGCTGTCGACATACCGCTTGATCGAGTACGCCCCGGAACTGTTCGCCGTGGCCGTGAGCGGCTCGCCGGTGTCCCAGTTGGTGGCAACCTGCAGATCGTTGAAGATGTACGCGGACTCGTACAGGGTGACGGTCGCGTTCGCATCGGCCTTGCCAGTGATGGTGATCTCGGAGAAGCCCGTCGCCGAGGACGGAGCCGAGATGGTCGGGGTGGTCGCCGCGAACGCCGGGGTCATGATCGCGGCGGCGACGACGCCGAGCGCGACCGTGGCGGCGGCCAGGATGGCGCGTGGACGCATGAGTTGCTCTCCTTTTGGCAGCTCCGCGGAGCCAGCCCGGCGGAGTGATCGGTCGCAGCCTAGGTCGGGTGACTGAGGGTGGTCATCCATCGCAAGGCCGCGCTCCTTGGCTGCTTGGCCGAGGCCCGGTAACCGGTCGGCGGCCCGCAAGAGAGGGTCCGGGCAGGTCGATGTCCGGACCCTTCACGTTAAACGCCGAATAAGCTCCGCCGAGGACCGGCGCAAAAGCCGGGCCAGCGCGATCCGCCGATCGCCGCGGACCAACGAAATAGGGCTCGGGCGATCTCGGAACCGCACCCCGGCAAAGCCGAACATCGAAGATCGGGACGAACCCGACCATCGCGCCGATGAGGCCCACCCTCACTCACCGTGAACTCAGGCACCGGCGAATACTTTCGGGGACGAGGCTCATGGAGGAGGAACGCCCGGTGGAGTTGGAGCTGGAGCTGCGCGCGGATTGTTCGCGTTGCGCCGGTCTGTGTTGCGCCGCGCCCGCGTTCGCCAAGTCATCCGATTTTGCGATCGACAAGCCCGCCGGTCGGCCGTGCCCCAACCTGGGCGACGACTTCCGCTGTGGAATCCACGAGCGCCTCGAGGAGCGCGGTTTCCACGGCTGCCAGGTGTTCGACTGTTTCGGGGCCGGGCAGCGGATCACCCAGGAAACGTTCGGCGGCCGGGATTGGCGCACCGAGCCGGCGCTCGCGGCGCCGATGTTCGCGGCGCTGCCGATCATGCGCCAGCTGCACGAGCTGCTGTGGTATCTGACCGAGGCGCTCAAGCTGCCGGCCGCCGCCCGGCTGCACGACCGGCTGCGCACGGCGGTCGCCGAGACGCAGAAACTCGCCGCGTCCGACCTCGGCGGCGTCGACCTGGACGCCCACCGGCAACGGGTCAATCCGCTGCTGCAGCAGGCCAGCGAGCTGGCCCGGGCGGGCGCCGGCAACCGCCCGAACCATCGCGGCGCCAACCTGATCGGCCGCAAGCTGCGCGGAGCCGACCTGCGCGGGGCAAACCTGCGCGGCGCGCTGCTGATCGGCGCCGACCTGCGCGACGCCGACCTGCGCCGGGCCGACTTCACCGGCGCGGATCTGCGCGGAGCCGACCTGCGCGGGGCCGACCTCACCGGTGCGCTGTTCCTGACCGAATCACAGCGAACCGCGGCCCGGCTCTAGCATCAGCCCGAGATCCACCGGCCCTAAGCTGGATCTAGCCGACCGAATGAGTGGAGAACGGCATGGGCGTCCCCGGCCTGGTCTGGCTGCTGACCGTGATCGCCCTCGCGGGCCTGGTCGCCTTCGACTTCTACTTCCACGTCCGCCGGGCCCACGTGCCGACGCTGGCCGAGTCGGCGCTCTGGTCGGCCGTCTATGTCGGCATCGCGATCGTGTTCGGCCTCGGCGTGCTGATCTTCGGCGGCTCCGACATGGGCGCCGAGTATTTCGCCGGCTGGATCACCGAGAAGGCGCTGTCGGTCGACAACCTGTTTGTCTTCCTGATCGTGCTCGCCAGCTTCAAAGTGCCGCGCGCCGAGCAGGAAAAAGCGTTGCTGTTCGGCATCGTCTTCTCGCTGATCGTGCGGACCGGCTTCATCTTCCTGGGCTCGGCGCTGATCACCTCGTTCGCGTGGGTGTTCTACCTGTTCGGGCTGATCCTGCTGATCACGGCCGGCAACCTGCTGCGGCCGGAGAACGAGGAAGAACGCTCGGCGGACAACATCATCATCCGTGGCGCGCGGCGCTTCCTGCGTACCTCCGAGAAGTTCGACGGGGACAAGCTCTTCACGATCCAGGACGGGCGCCGGGTGCTGACCCCGATGCTGCTGGTCATGGTCGCGATCGGCGGCACCGACGTGCTCTTCGCGCTGGACTCGATTCCGGCCATCTTCGGCCTAACCCAGAACGTCTACCTGGTCTTCACGGCCACCGCGTTCTCCCTACTGGGCCTGCGGCAGCTCTACTTCCTGCTGGACGGGCTGCTGGACCGGCTCATCTTCCTGTCGTACGGGCTGGCGGCGATCCTCGCGTTGATCGGCGTGAAGTTGATCCTGCACGCCCTGCACGAAAACAACGTGCCGTTCGTCAACGACGGCGAGCCGATCGAGGTCGTCGAGATCAGCACGGGCGCGTCCCTGGCGGTGATCGTCGCTTTGCTGTTCGTCACGGTGATCACCTCGCTGCT
>Ga0307512_10007599_pt1 | contig 10703 bp, 14 predicted proteins | sample 14_EM_MG_FD_200267 | JGI IMG/M metagenome (GOLD analysis project Ga0307512, IMG submission 200267) | Populus trichocarpa ectomycorrhiza microbial communities from riparian zone in the Pacific Northwest, United States - 14_EM | ecosystem: Host-associated > Plants > Roots > Unclassified | place... | reverse complement strand
AACCTTGTCAATCGCATCTTGCAAAATCTCCTCGGTGTTTGCAGCAATGTGGAGGTACAAAGGCGGGTCCTTATCCGTGGCTTTCGAACGATCAGGATACCATGTTCCTTTCGTGCTCACGGACGCCCCAGTGTCCTCGTGAATCTTGAAACCAAAAGCAAATACGCGTGAAGGAAAACAGTGAGCCTCCAAAATAAAAAATCAGACACGCAGTTCGTGCGTACCTGTTGTTGAGTAGACCCCTTCGTCAGCAAGTATCGGTTCCTCAAGTCGTTAATGTCGATATCGTGCGTGAACTCTCCGTCGTAAGGGTCCTTCCCTCCGCCACCGGTACCCCCGTTGGCAAACTGCGCGGCGATTTTTGCGGCAATGGCTGCCGCGGTGGCTGCAGCCTCTGAGGCGGTCTTGGTTTCCTCTGTTTTTGTCGCTTTCGAAGGCATCTCGGGGTCAACCTCAGGCGCAGCTTGATCCCATTTTCGTTTCGATGAGGACATCTTGTGAGATACGAGGGGCGTAGAGGTTAGAGGAATAAAGAAGACAGGTTCAACCGTCAAAGCCGTCAACGGGGTGTCGGGCCAAGTCAAGTTGCCACGTGAGGTCGGTAAGCCTCCGAAGCCGGCTAGGTTCCGAAGTTCCGACTGGCTCTTTTTGGTTCGCTCTGATTGAGTACGTTTCGCAAGTTGTATGGACAAATAACTGTGCATTTTATAGACGAGCTAGTACTAACCAAACTATCGACGAAGCTATACAGCATGATAACAAAGAACAAGGCATGGACAAAAGTTTGAGAACATATAACACATACGAAAACGTCGAATAAACAGGATCACGATAAGATGTACGAAGACGAATCCTCCTAAAATACTTGAGATGACGGTTTGTGAGGCGTATGAACATGAGGGGAACAAAGGGTGTGGGGGGAAGGGGTTCCCCCATCGCAAGCTACTCAGATAATATCATCAAATCTTCCTCAGACTCTCGGTCCCACCGGACTTTGTGTGCCACCTTCCTGAATTGTGGCGCAACGCTGCCGCCAACATCAGAACAGGAGTGAAAGTTGAGGTTCTCGATACGCTGATCCCCGTCACTCCTCTCCCGCAAGCACTCCAAGAGGGCCTCGTGGAATCGAACCTGCTGGGATGTCTTGTGCATGAAGGACACTCCGGAGAACGTGAGCAGTTTCAATTGCTTGGCCACGAATGAGGGTGTGTCTGGGATGCGAGACCCAAGAACGTGGGAAAGGTTGACTGCGCCAGCGAAGTAGGCGTCAAGGACGCGGACTTCCGACATTCGGTTTAGAACGTGAGTCCAGGCAGCTTCGCTGATGGAACACTTGCTGCGGACATCTAGGCGCTTGGTGACTGCGGCGGGGATGGAATCGAATATGATTGGGCAAACGGTCGAGGCGCGCCTTTCGAAGAACTCCGCAATCCTTGGATACATTCCCAGAGACACAATACGCCTGGACTCCGTGTTGGAGATGGCATCGATGTTAACAGAAAATTCGCCGACGCCAGCGTCCATGCGGACGCTGAGTATGGAAGAATCATCAATGGTGCCGTTCCGCGCAAAATTGTCCCTGACGAAGCCCGCAAGTACTTGGACTTGAGAAATGCTTTCGACATTGGTGCAGTGAACCTCGAGGTCAACGAAAGACGAAGGGATGATGTGAGAGATGATTGTGGTGCAGTCATAGGCTGTACCGAAAAGTTGTAGTGTGGCGAGGTGAGGAAGTGAGACAGACGGGAACTCTTCGACTGGAGTGTTGTTCAGAGGATGGGGTTGTTCGAAGATGTTTTGGTCAACAAGGTGGAGATACTCCAGGCGAGGCGCGCTTTTGAGTGTGGTTAATACTTGGGAGACCGATGGTCTCGGAGAGTTGGTGTTTCCATTATGGCTAGGAATAGATTTCAGTAAACATTCGCCGGCAAGCAAACTCGAGAGCGACTCACTGAATGGATAGATGGGTCAGAGAAGGGAAAAGAGAGGCCGGCCACTCCATGCGGACGTTCTCGAGTTGCAACCTGGTCAAGGCTGGTGCCTTGTAATCGAAGATCGTGGGGGGGAGGGTGTACTCGGGATAGTTGTCAGAAACCTCGAGCACGAGAGACTCCAAAACCGGAGCGTGGATAGGAGAATTGAGGACTTGGAGAACATTGGGTCCCAGCTGCCCCTCCTTGGCGCGAAGATGGAGTTCGCGATAACGGTAAGAGGAGTCGGTGAAGGTATTAGGGAGATCGGCCAAAGAACCGATGAAGGATTGTCGGATGGCGAGAGGGGCTCCGTTTGAATGATCAACGAATTCCCTGGCGCGGTCAGAGTTGGTTATATCAACCTTGCCCCAGAGGCGACCATGCTGGAGAGCAATGTTGCGCCAGAGGCGACAGACGTGGGCGACGGAGATCCACTTGAAGTCGACCTTGAAACGCTCCTGAGCCTGAAGCTGCTCGGCCAGGTCGAGGAAGACTTCGGAGAGGACCTCAGGGGGTAAGCGCGAGATGGGGCAAAGCGAGTTCCTGCGTGACTTGAGGGAGCAAATCACATCATTCAAGCGCTGGATCTCGCTGTCGATATCATTCTGGGCAGCGTTTATAGCGTCAGGCTGGCTGAACGCGGTAACGGTGTGATGAACACGGAGGAGTTGTTCCATCGGAGTGTGGGGTAGGGGGTCAGATGAGTGGGCACAGTGGTTGAGGATGAGGGTGGAGGGGGAAGAGGATGAGGAGCGCAGCAGCTTAAGATGCTTGGGTTAGGCGGGGGTGAGTGTTCGTCGATGAGCTGGCCAAGTGGGCTTATAAACGAACGGGGGTGGCCTCTACCCGACGGGTATAGGTCACGCATCGGATCTTCTTTGGTTATGGTTTTGAGCTGCCGAGGATGGGGATTGGCCGCATCAAAACTATTATACCCACCTCGTATCGCCTAGCGCCCGCCACCCTTCTTCCTTCGCCACGCAGCAAAGAGGATCGGATGTCCTGCCATCATGGACAAACCTTCTGATCAGTGGCAATCAATTCGCCCATGGATCCACCGCTTTGCTCTCTCCGTCGACCAGGTGTCTTCAGTTTCAGTAACTTTTACGCTCAAAACTGCTCTCCCCGCGAAACTGCTTGATCCGGCTCTCGAATCCTTTTTCGAAAATGAGGGAGACGATCTCCCCTGCGCTTCCACGGAGCATCCAGATTCATCCACGCGCTCTCGCGCCGTATCAGACGCCCTCACGCAAGGCTTGTCCGTAAAAGTCAACTCTTCGCCCTGGCAGCGAGTTTTACTACGGGTCGACGAGGATTCCGACGAGGCTATTATTATCGTCTTCGGTTTGATGCCAGGAAGACAATACGATATCGAACTGGGTATCACTCACACTCATGAATCCCTTCGAAGCCAAATCACCACCGATTATACCCGTGTGTATTTCCCTCGCACTTTCTCCCATCACTATTGAACTTTTTTTCAATCCAGCGTCCGATCAGACAAACACCAATTCAAATCCACACAACCAAAGTAGCGGATCTACCGCCACATCCTTCGTTATGTCACCTTCAGACACTACCGTCTCCAACATCTCCAAGTCCCACACAACGCCCCCGCGTTCCACTCCATCTCCATCTCCGTCTCCAAGTGTTTCTCCCACGCTGTCTGCGTCTACTTCTGGGGATGCCGTTTCCTCCGTCCCAACCCCGTCAATTACCCTCGAGGATAAGGTTCAGCAGCTAAACCAGACCCTCTCCCTTCTTCAGTCCGAACGCGACTCATTATCCATGTCTCTCAAGACGACGCGTCGGGATGCCCAGAGAGCCGATGCGGCTATCCGTGCTGACATAGAAACCCTGAAGCGTACCTCGGATAAATTCGTGTCTGTCGAACACCGTGCCCGTCAAAAGGTGCTAGCCCTTCAGGAGACGGTGAAACAGACCCTGGCTGCTGCGGCGGATATCAACACGGCTGTCACGGATGTCGAGAGTTCCGTGCCCGCATTACGTGAACAGCAGTCCGATGCCGAAAAGGAATTCGAGACAGCCAAACGACAGGCGGCTCAGGCACGAGAGGAACGCGAGTCCCTGGAAATTCGGGAGAAAAGGCGGATCGACAGCCTTCAAAATGAGCTGGCAGGCCTGGGAGGTAAACTGGAAAAACTGAACGGCAAGCGGGATAAACTGGAAAATAGCGCCATTCCGGATCTTGAGGAGGAGCTGAGGGTGATTGAAGAGGAAATTGCCAAAGCCACTGGGCCGTTCCCTCCCATTCCGGATCGTTTCGATGACGCCCACTGTTACGAGCCGGCCTCGTTTGGGATGAGCAACCAATCCGGAAGTATACCCGCTCTCCCAAACTTGGGCGGGTTTCCCGATGATCTGCATTCGACGGGTCAGGACACTCCCCCTGGTCCGATTGAGAACCCGAGGAGGAGGAAATATCTATCACATCCACCGCTGACTACGAAGCATCAACAACCTCCGATACAGCAACCAGTACAAATCCTGCGACCATTACACCAGCAGCAGGTCAGACCCACCGCGACCGGTGGCACAACCACCTCGACGTTGTCGGGCCTTGCCGCCCCTTTCGAGCCATCACCTAAGCGACAGGCGCAACTCCAGAGCACGCTAGGGGCATCCCTCAATTCGAACAACATCACCTCCGCATTGAAGGCAGAGCTCAATTCTACGAGCAACGTTTTCGCTCCCAGGATGGGGTTCACGACTTCTTCTACGTCTGCCATTCCGATTTCGACTTCTACGCCACGTAAATCTACAGGTGCGAGTTCGAATAATTCAACTCTCGGCCATTCGGCGTGGTCAAGAGGGAACCAGAAGCCTCGGAGGTCGGATATTGAATAGACGACCCATGGAACACATGTATTAATCGCTTTAGACATGCCTTTCTGTATCCATTGACCCACCTTGTTATATTTACTGCGTAGTACGTTCATTCACCCTTAACAATTGATAAGTAGCAACTTCTGACCCTCTTCGAACTTGCACAATTTCGAACGCAATTGCCTGCGGTTTCTGTGTGTATTGATCGCACCCGGCTGGTCAGGGCGAAGGTTGAGCCAACTACATAGAGTGATCCGGGTCTCGATCTTCTCTTCTGATCGCGAACGTCATTAGGATGGTGGCGGTGATCCGATAAGACGCGAATGAGCGGATTGGTTGAAAACCCACCAACCCATAACAATTCCTTTGCCCTCACACGACACGTGAGATGTGGTCAACTCGACGGCATCATCCACATCGCCCTCGTGATCGTAGTCCGCCATAGAATAGAATTAATTCGATCGACCCACCATTGAACGCCGGCGTTCTTCTTGTGGAGTATCAGCTGCGCGTGCACGGAACTCAATGGGCTGTGCTCGCCTTATCACGAACAAAGAAGTCCAAGGCAATGCAGATAATCAGGGTGCATCTGGAAAACCCCGACTACTCATTCCGAGGCTTCTCAAGTCGGACCCATCTAAAAAATCAAAGGCGCGGGCGTCGAGAAGGCTTCCCTGATAATTAGGGGGGCGGGTTCCACACTGCTAACCGGACGGCTCAAGTTCTTTTCGTCAGAAGGAATGTCATGACCGTCCACGAATCCTTGTAACCATGACGTTGACAGGCAGACCGGGTTAAGGATGAACGTCCCCCCCCCGCCCCCGCACAAAGGAGCCGATCTCACCCTGCTGATAATCCGGGACTTGCACTGACCGGATGACCGCACTGGCTGTGAGCTCACCGTGAATAGTTGGGGTGAAGTGGAGACCAGTCCGTGAGGTGCATCGCATAATTGCTGCTGCGGATGTCATTCGAAGCACCACGAAGAACGTAATTGCAGCCTTATAATTTACGATTCCGAGGAACTGTCTTTGTTGTCAAGCAGTTGACATATAGATCCGAGCTAGGTTATCGGTCCTCATGACCACAATAGCTTTAGTTATACAACAAAAACTGACATAAATGATCGTGTCACCTCCCCCCGAGGTTGCTAAGGAGTGAAACAAGAATGAACTCACTACTTCGTAAGACATAAACCTCAGTTGTGACCATTATTTTCACCAGTCAATTCCTTTGGGAAACACCATCGGGCCACTTACGGCCCTGCGCTTCTCGGTGCCACACAGGAGTTCAACTAGCGTGAGTGCGAATAGGAAAGAAGTTCCGGGACCACGACTAGACGCACAGACGGTTAACTCGGACCGCAATGCATGCACTACAATACACAATACGAACCTAGTGACCAGATGACCGGAAACCACAACGCTATCGTCCTTATATTCAAAGTCTATACATCCCAGTGAATAGTATACCACCTGAGAAGCTCAAGCAGGGTGTACCTTTTTCCAACTGGCCCTTGACACTGGGGTGAGAAGTAATTGGTTGCTTCGGCAAACCGGAAGCGTGCGCAGCGAGGGAGCCTGATTGTCTAATTCTTTAGATGCTCACCGATGACGTCGTTGTGGGTGCTAACCAGCGCAGATCATCCCAACGTATTTGTTGGCCTTAATGTACTCCCGAATCAGGTGTTGCACGTGAGGGCTCTGCGAGAGCGTCTCTGACCCCTTTGCGCCACCAGGGATAATCAAGAGATCGAAATTGTCCTGAGCGAAAGCATCCTTAGCAGGAATACAGACAAGGGTGGTGAGCACCGACCGGTCCATGAGCAGCTGAATCGAACGCGACATCAGCGACGAATTTGATCCCACGCGAACCAGTAGCGATAAGTGATGCGGGGGCTTCGCCAGTGGGAGTCACGAAGGCAGATGTACACTTCACTCCCGCTCTGACGAGAGTCTCATAGGAGATCGTGCTGGAGGGGATCGATCAGAACGTCTGCGGTGAACATTGTTCTGCATGCAGATGCGCACAACTCCATTTCTTCAGTGCCATCGGCAATCAAAACCAAAGCTGCAACCATGGCTATTTGTTGCTGTGAATGTCAGTGGTACGGGGCTTGCGTATGTGTGGTCGGTGGAGATGAACCTCGATCGTGATTCCTGCTCTGCTCAGCGTCCGCCAATCCGCTCCCGTTGAGTCACGTGTGCCCACCCCTCTGATAAATTTCCCCTCCGATCAGTTTCTCGTTCCGTCCCAAACGGAAAATGGTCGCTGACCCAAGCACCGTCAAGGTGTACACTGTTAACGGCCCAGCTGCTGGGGCTTCGTCATCTCTTCCTGACTGGTTAATCCGGAAACGCGCCTCGAAGAAGGGGAAACGGGAACAAAGAGAACATGTCGAAGGGACCCTCGAACTCATACAACATTTTGAATTCCCCGAAGCTAGCAACAAAATCAAAACTACTAGGGACGGACACCATGTTATTGCTACTGGGACGTATAAACCTCAGATGCGGGTTTGGGATCTGGACCAGTTGAGTCTCAAGTTCGAGAGACATTCTGACGCTGAAAACGTCGATTTCCTTGTGAGTGAGTTGTTTTCGCATCCGCTTGACGATAAACTCTCGACGCTAACTACTTTATGTGACCCTAGATCCTTTCCGATGACTGGACGAAGACATTACACCTTCAAAACGACCGTTCTATCGCGTTGCACAACCAAGGTGGTTTCTACCACAGCACACGAATACCTAAAGCCGGTCGAGCAATTGCTTATCACTACCCCTCATGTGACGCGATCGTCGCCGCTTCCAGTCATGAGGTTTATCGACTGAATCTCAACCAGGGTCGATTCCTCAATCCCCTTGACCTCCAAGACAATTCTCCCGACGAAGTTACCGGCGTCAACTGTATTGATATCAATCCTGCTCATCAGCTACTAGCCTTCGGTTGCGAAAACACCGGCACGGTTCAGCTATGGGACCCACGGTCACGCTCGAGAGTCGGTCTCTTGAGGCTTCCCACCGCGAGGCTGCTGCCCACGGGGGTATCTCTTCTTCCTGGGGTTGATGAGAAGTCAACGATTTCTGTCACAGCAGTCTCTTCACGGTCGGATGGGTTATCATATGCAATCGGAACTTCAACGGGCCATACTCTCCTTTATGATATCCGGTCTGCTCGACCTTTTGCCACGAAAGACCAGGGTTATGGCCTACCAGTGAAGAAGGTCGCGTGGATTGACGGTGGACATAATGTGGTACACGACGGGCTCGTTCTTAGCGCGGACAGGAAGGTCATCAAATTATGGGATCGTGAAAAGGTACGCGGCGTGACATTCATTACCCTTGTAATATATGCTAATATAACCGTTCAAAGCCTGCGGAGAACTTTGCCTCGATTACCCCCGCCAACGATCTGAACGACGTTCATCACGTCCCAGGAAGCGGTCTTGTCATGCTTGCCAACGAAGGCATCCAGATGAATATCTATTACATCCCCCAACTGGGCCCCGCCCCACGATGGTGCAGTTTCTTGGAGAACCTTACGGAAGAGCTGGAGGACCAAACTACAAGAACAGTTTACGAGGACTACAAGTTCGTCGACAGGAACGAACTAGCGACTCTCGGCTTGGACCACCTTGTCGGCACACCGGCCCTCAAACCCTACATGCACGGCTACTTCCTCTCCCTCAAACTCTACGACACCGCACGGGCTATTGCGAATCCCTTCGCGTACGCCGATCATAGGGAGAGGATTTTACGTGAGAAGATGGACAAGCTCGCGGAGAGCAGGATCCGAGCACCGAAGAATGCGGGGGTCAGTGTGAAAGTGAACAAGGGTCTGGCGGAGAGGATCGCTAAGGAGGAGGCTAGAGAGAACGCAAGAGCGGAGAAGAAGAAAGCCAGGAAGAGGGCGGTTGCTGCTGAGGAGGAGGAAGCCGAACAGATGGACGTCGATGAGAATATCGCCGAGAAACCTGGATTAATTAATGATCCCCGTTTCAAAGCGCTGTTCCAAGATCCTGACTTTGAGGTTGACGAAGCAAGCCGAGAGTTCGCTCTTGTCAATCCTTCCTTGGCGGCGAAGAGGCGGGAAGCACTGGAGAGATCTGAGAACAGTGACAAGCATCAGAAGACAAAGACCGCCACGGAGCAAGAAGAAGGAATGGAGGAGATGGGCGACTCGTCTTCTGATCCGGAAGTGGAATCTGATGAACACCCAGAAACAGACAGTGACGACAGTAGCGAAGGAGATGGTAAGTGATCAGGCACTGATTACCGTGATTTTAATAACTGACCCAACGTGTAGATCTATTGCGCGATCATGAGTATATCAAGGCCAGGCGGCAACAGAAAGCTGCAAAACCGTTCACCTCCGTTCGCATGGCCCCTCTCAGAACCAATCACGGCGGTTCGCGTGATTCAGGAGGAGGACCGACATTCGGCGCCAGGAGGAACGGGGCGTCGAAATTCAAACGACCTCAAGAACACGTCAAACGGTCGATGGACGGTGGTATGGAGGTCACCTGGGTCCCATCTTCGAAGAAGGACCGACCACGGGCGACTTCCGAGGGAGGTAAACAGAAAAAGTACCCAGGGGTCGAAACGTTTGGTGCGGGTATGGAGAAGGGAGGTCGACCCCAGAATGGTGTGGAACTGAACGAGGCTCAGCGACACGGAAGGACACACCGGCGGCAGAACGTTCGAAGCGGGAGCAAGAATACTTTCCGGAGGCTTTAACGGCGCCTCTGTTCAGCCTTACACGGTCGTACATTATTGTGCACCCTCCGTTCCGCTAGTATCATCTGCTCTGCGGTTTTTCTGTTGATCTACTTTGTCCTGTTGTAGTACCTGCGTCCCCAGTACCTTTTGAGCCCCCACCTCTCATCCTGATCCCATCTCTAGCCTTCTGCTCTTGTACCAATTGGCCCTCTCTCCTCCATTGTGCTTTTTCCCAAACATCGTACTCCTCTCTCGCATCTAACCATCTCTCTTGTACGTCACGTACGTCGCTCCTGGGCCCGTGCATAGGCCCGGCAGCCGTGGAAATTAGTGAGAGGGCGTTCGGTCGTGCTAACGCGGCCCCGTCGGAGGTTTCAACCGTTCCCTGAGGGGCTGGAGCATTGGAAGGGGGGACAAAAATATATCCCGTCGCTTTGTCGATAGCTCGCGTGAGATGAAGCATTGATTCTTTGTCCTTTTGGTAAGGGTTGCGTGTTCAGGTCAAGGGGAGCCCAGAGTAAGGCGTTTACCCACCTCCACAGCGAGCGTTTCAAACCCCACGAGACCAAAGTCCTCGATAAGCGAGCATATAGCCATGTTCAGATCTCTATACCGTGGCGAACTCTGGGAGAGTGAGTTTTCGAGGTATGAGAGGTCTTGGACTTCGGTATAAAAGTCCAGATTGAAATCTAAAGCGAGAAAGATGGGTCGACGGCCAGTCAGCAGAGCAACCGTTTCGAGGATAATGTACATGCTAGTTACCGAGATCACCGTACTGCGTGATCAGGTCCATCTTCGAGAGCACGTTGATGTGTGGAAGTTCAAGATGCAGCATTACCCTGAGCGAAGCCATGAGCACTGCGATGTACTTCGAGGCATCCGTAACGTAGTGTGCGTCGCAAAGGTTCACGGCGGCCAGCTACGAGAGACATTCGTGAACGACCAGGGACGTAACAGACATGCCTCTTACTCTAAAACCACTTTTTGAGAGCTTCCCGATGATCCTTTTCAAGCTCTCGTGGTTCGTGCTGAGCTCTACCTGACCCGGGAGATCGAATACAACATAAGCATCCTTTCCCAACGTTTTGAGCTTCTCATCCAGCCAGTCAAAGTTCTCGTCGAGGTACTCCATGCAGTATAGCATCCCCCCGTTAGGACCAAG
>Ga0307512_10007598_pt1 | contig 10708 bp, 2 predicted proteins | sample 14_EM_MG_FD_200267 | JGI IMG/M metagenome (GOLD analysis project Ga0307512, IMG submission 200267) | Populus trichocarpa ectomycorrhiza microbial communities from riparian zone in the Pacific Northwest, United States - 14_EM | ecosystem: Host-associated > Plants > Roots > Unclassified | place... | reverse complement strand
CAGTTCGAGTCTCACAAATTTCAAGGCCACTGGAGGTTTACATGGTTGTTAACTTCAAGACCTGTGGGATTAGTCGATGTGCGCACAAGCTGACCCGGACACCTACATTAATCAAAAAAAAAAATCCTATCTAGATTCATTTTCTTCAAAACATTTCAAGCATGATAATGAAAAGATTCACTAGCACGACCATGCCCTTCAGGAAAATCACTATACTTTTCTCATCTCATGATTCAAGATGGGATTCATGTATCTATCACATTCTCTATTCTTCACCCTTTACCCTTAAAAGAGAGGGGAAAAAAACTATATGAAATAAGACAATGTAATTGACTTTAGAAGCCTCAGCCTCCAAGAGTTTGTGACTCTAGACGAATGACAAATGTTTCATTGGTCTGATTCTTCTTGTTGTCACAGAGTCGACAACTACCATTCTTTCCCTGTTTAGAATTTTCCAACTAAATAGAACAAACAGTCAATTACGGGTGCTGTTAACGCAGAGAAATATACTTTTTATGTCCTGTGAACTAATTAATGCCATTTTCCCAGATGGATAGTTAGTAAGCTGTTCAGTTTCATGGGAATCACCTTCATTTGCACCAGATTGAAGAGATTTCAGTTTACTTTTGCCCTGTTGGCCCAGTTTTTCTTGGAAAAAACATGCAAATTTCCATCTCGACAGTACACTATAGGTTCTGTCCAAAACCTGAAGCGGATACACTGTTCAGTTCCTTGTAAAATTTCACCGACGAATATGGCTACAGAATCATTCAGCTAAGAGATAATCAATATGAAGCATGGATGGTGCCAAATGGACTTCATTATATCCAAGAAGAAACTAAGAAGGACCCAGCACGCAATGCCTAGTGACCACGAATAAAGCCTGCACGCCTCCCTAATTTGTCTGTGCATGAGGTACTACGTACCCTATACGCTAGCAAAAAAAACATGTCATGTCTTTATTCCTGGAGAGGGAATGGATTAGAAACCGTGATTCAAAACTTTTGACACGGCCCAATTCAACAACTAGCCTGTCTACCTTCAATAATTTGAGACAAAGCAAGCTGGAAACAAGAGCGTGTATCATCCCAGCAACACAGCCACTCAAGTATGAAGTCAACTTGTAGCTTCAGTCACGATCGTGAAAGAAATGAATCAATCCTTGGCCTTTTTAAAATGTTGAAAATGCAAATTTGTCACTTTGAAGAGAAAAAACACGAAGTTTCGCTCCAGCACAAGTTTTATGACTCGTGATACACGACAAAAGGCAAAGCAGTAATGGAAGAGAGAAGAAAAATGAAGCTGGAGGGTAAAACAGAGTCACTAAATTCTTTATCAGATTAAACATTGATGAAAATACAAGTGACTGTTCAATTGGGTATCACATCACTTCTCTCATTCTCAATCATTCAGCTGAAACAAGACACCTTAAGACTGAGATGAAAAGAAAGCCCACTTTTTCACTGGAACAAGCTCTGTGATAGCAGGCAAGCATTTTAGCAATATACAATTGACCGACAAATAAATGGATGCCCCTAGACATTGTCCTCGCCCTTTCACCAATTTTAAAAGGCAAAACTGACTTCAAACTTTTGTTTGTTCATTTACTAATTTAAGATAATCATGGCCTGCATTTCATATTGCCGAATTTGAGAGATCCTAACTCCACCTTCAACACATCTTTTCTCCAATGAAGAATAGCATTGACACAGAGGACCTAGCATCATTCGTTTAGTCTACAAATGAAGTTTTACCTATTATTCGTGATTTAAATATGGCCCCCATATAAATGAGAAATAGCTCTTGCCCTTCGGATGAATTATGCCAAGGAATCAACTGCAACACCAGAAGGGCTACATACTGCTGTTATTGAAATCCTACTAGTTGCCAAATAACTTCACCAATCATATTTGCAACTAATCAATATCTAGGCTTTCTGCATATTTCAAAAACATCCAAGCGAAAGATGTATAACCAGGGGCAGAGTGTATATTCCTACCCAGTGATTGGACCGGGCACAAGATACAATCAAGAAATTTTAAATGATTTTATCATCATAATCCAAATTATGAAACTTTTATTTGCAACACTCTGTACCACAACCAGCGGGAATGAACAGAAGAAAGCAACTTCAATCACATTTACAACACAAGTTAATTGAACACACAAGTCACCACTGAATTGCCAAGATCAGCAGAAATAAGTACTTCATTCTTCGATTAATCTACTATCTCTCAGCAGAAGAAAAGAACATACAACATGTATTAGCATCTAATCCCCTAACTGACACAACAGAACATCAAAGAAATCGAAAATACATTTATGTATGTCATACAAAAGCTTATGCAAGTAGAAGTAAAGAGAAAAGCATACCCTTTTCTTTTCTCTCTCTTTCTCTAATATTCAGAATCCGATGGTATATTTGAAACATCGATAGGAAAGGGATCTATAGGAAAATGTGAAGAAGCGGTAGGAAAAGGATCAATAGGTAATTGTGAAGAATTGGTAGGAAAGGGGTCGAAAGGTAAATGTGAAGTATCGGTAGGAAAAGGATCCATAGGTAATTGTGTAGAATTGGTAGGAAAAGGATCCATAGGTGATTGTGAAGAATCAGTAGGAAAAGGATCGATGGTGAATAGTGGGGATTCCGATGGCGCAAGAGCAGAAGTAGCCACAGAAGCAGCAGGTGCTGCCTCAGATTCCTCCTGCATCAACTTCTGCAATCCAGGTTTCAATTCCCTGTTACAAAACTCCTCGTACTCTCCTTTATCCCCTCCCTTCTTCTTAACCTCCACCACAACCAATTTCGGTGTCAACTCAAATATCTCAGCTGCAATTGTTAATGGGCCTTTCACACCTTCTCTAGACCCTTCCAAACTCACTCTACAATCCTTTTTCCTAACTGTAAAGCTTACAACTTTAGCAATCTCCTCCAATTTAGATATAATCTTCGTCACAGGAGCCCCAGAAACAAACCTTGCTCCCTCCCCACCCTCCTCAAACAACCCAGATAAATCAAACCCAGGCGAAAACGATATAATATCAAAAGCATTCAAACTTGCAGGTCTAGGCAAAGTGGTAACCCTTCTTCTAGTTTCGAATTCCGATTCCGATTCAGATAATGATTGATCAGAAGATGAACCCACATCATCCTCGTCTTGAACACTACAAACTTTATCATCTTCAATATAAAATTTAATATGTTTAAACCCCTTTTTGAACCACCTATTCTCCATAATCTCGGGGATTGTAATTCTTGTGACGGGGTTAGTATCAAGAAGTTTAGAAAGAAGCCTAACTAGTTCAGAAGAAAACCATCTAGGACATCTAAACTCACCCTTATAGATCTTTTTATACATAACCATAATATTTTGATCTTGAAATGGTAAATAACCAGCCATTAACACAAACAAAACAATCCCACAAGACCAAATATCAACCTTAGCAGCATCATACCCTTTTTTCGCAAGAACTTCAGGAGCAACGTAAGCAGGAGTCCCACAAAAAGTATGGAACAAACCATCTTGTCTAATCTGATCAGGCACTGCACTCAATCCGAAATCCGAAACTTTCAAGTTCCCATTCTCATCAAGCAACAAATTCTCTGGCTTCAAATCGCGATGAAACACACCTCTGGCATGACAGAAAGACACAGCAGATATCAATTGCTGGAAATATCTCCTGGCAACCTCTTCTTTTAACCTACCTTTGGCAACTTTATTGAACAATTCACCGCCTCGAACATATTCCATGACAAAGTAAATCTTGGCCTTTGTAGCCATGACTTCAAAAAGCTGGACAATATTGGGGTGGCGAACACGGCGAAGAATGGAGATTTCACGTTTGATATGAGCCATAAGACCAACCTTGAGGATCTTTTCTTTGTCAATAACTTTGATGGCAACACTTTCGTTGGTTTTAACGTTTCTAGCATGGTATACTTTAGCAAAAGTACCATGTCCAAGAAGTTTGCCGATCTCGTACCGACCGAGCAGAGGACTTTGGCTTTGGTTGCTAATGTTGTTTGGGGTTTTGCTGGTTGCCATGGAAATAGGAGAGATGAGATATGAGATGGTGAGATTTTTATTTTGTTTTTTAGGTTTGTTTTCTTTTGTGTTGTTGGTGTTTTTGTTTTAAGAAAGGAAAAGAGGAGGACGAGGAGCTAAATGGAAGGGTGGATGAAATTGCATTTTGGCTTTCATGATTAGACACGTGTCAGCGTGTTTTCTTTTTCTTTTTCTTTTTTTTTCAATTTGTAAAGGTGAGAAAAGATAGGATTTTGTAAGGAAAGGGTATATGCTCTTTACTTCTTGTGTTTTTTAAGTGAAAAGAAAACAGATCATCAGAATTGTCTGGACGTAGCTGTACTTATTACTTCTATTTATGTGCTTTTTTTCCTCGGAGTTTGAATTATGTGATGTAATGATATATATTTCACAGTGATTATTTATTTATCATATTTAGTTGATGATAAATAAAATTTATTTTTAATATATTTTAAAAAAAACTAGTTAGATATTTTTTATATTTTAGTGTATATTGATGGTTGAAATTAATAATATTATAATAATACTAGTTATAAAACTCGACCTGACCTGACCACTCGACTTAAAACCTGATCAACTTGGAGCCTAGAACAGTCCATGTTTAAGAGAAAATAAAGGAACAATTGATTCGATCAAAAACTTTGATCGACCTGTGACCTGGTTGATGAAGGGTAAAACTCGAGTCAAAACTTGTTAATTTTTTTTATCAAAATGATGTGGTTTTGGTTTTTAAAAAAAAAAATTGGGTAAACCTGGGTTGAACCTGTCAACCTATAATTCAAATCTTGTTCTGAATTGACCTTCTAATAAATTTTAAAAGTATAATAAGAATCATTTCAATCATAGCATGTTTTATTTGTACAAGTTCTATTTGTCTTGGAATCTATAAGTTATATAAGGAAATATTGTTGTTGATTGACACAAGCGTTTCTCCAAGTAATTGACAATAAAAATAATAAATCTCAATCAAAATCTTAACTACAACAACATGGATGTGTAAAGAAATAAATTAAAAGTAGCGTTATATTTTTCAAAATAAAACTATTAAATCAACTCTTTAAATAATAAGCTCACTAATTGTGGTAACATGAATTTGAGTTCCACAAAAATCTAGCATCAAATGGTTGAACTTCTTTTCTTTCTTTTTTTCAAAGAAAAAAAAAGAAAATTCATCCAAATAATTAATATTTTTTTAAAAAAAAAACAATAGTGGTAATTACCTAATTATAAGTATCAATTGGGTGTAAAAACAGGGAAAATAGTCTCTCTTTTTTTCTTTTTCTTTTTCTTTTTTTTTGCCTATTTTAAGTTAAAATTAAGTTATATTTCAATAAATATAGGGTGCTTGAAAGTGTTGTAGCAATTGTTTTTAAAATGTTTTTTTATTTAGAAATGCATTAAAATATTATTTTTTTATTTTTAAAACAAATATTTTTAACATCAGCACATTAAAATAATCTAAAAACATAAAAAATTAATCTTAAACAAAATATTTTTTAAAATTTCATGAAATGTCTTTTAAAACACAATTCCAAACAACATCTATATTGAATCAGTGTATTAAGATGACTTGTAACTTTATATCTCTATTTTTTTTTTAATTTTGAGATAATAATTTTTTATTTGAAAGAGTAACTAAACTATATAATAAATTGAAGAAAAGTAATGGCTAAAGAGATTTTGAAAATCTAAATCTAGAGAAGAAAAGAAGGAGAGTAGTTTTTAAGGCAAATACGCAATAACAGATTTGCCTCCCACCTCACATTCACACGTGCCACCACGTGTAGTCTAGCCACTTGTTGCTTGCGTGTATTGATGGCCACGATTTTATGATCAACGGTTTCAAGGGATGGAGTACGTGGCAAGGAGAGGGATTTATGGTGTTGTGGTTTTATCTATGATGATAAGGTTGATGATAAGTCAGCTTAATGTCGGTGATCGGTGTTCACCACCTCCACAATCCACGTATCAAAATTTAAAAAATGTTGACCTGGCTATTACTTAGATAATTGCCGAGGACTCCGCCGCGAGGTGGAGGATGAAACAGCAAGATCAATTTTAATTATGATATGTATATTAAATAAAATAAGTTGAGAATCATGAGCAATGATAATAATATAGAACGAATTCTTATTAATTTTACTAACTTAATTATATGGTAGTAATCATTTTACAAGAAGAGTAATAATTAAAATTTCATTGAAATAAAATAATTTATTAATAAAAGTTTTTCTTTTTTCATTAATATTTTTACAGGTTGTTTGGAAGTGCGGTTAGATTTTACTTTTCTAAATTTTTTAATATTTTAAAAAAGCTTCAAATTAATATTTTTTTATTAATATTTGTTGTCGTTTTGATGTGCTAATATTAAAAACATTTTAAAAAATAAAAAAATTATTTTAACGTATTTTTTATTAAAAAAACACTTTGAAAAGTAATTTTTATCACACTCTTAAACAAACACTTAATATATAAAAAAATATAACATTTTTTTATATGTCATTTATTTAATAAAAATAAAAAGCATCAAGAATACATAAAAAAAAGACTATTTAACTAAGGATAAAAAAGATATCTCTCAAATCAAAACTTCGTTGCCTAATTTCTCACTAAAATTATTCGAGGTAAATGGAATCGCGAGCTATTATCTTTAATATTCACTGACTCTGGAGTCAAGAATATTAATCTTCAATATTCACAAATGTCAGAGTCAAGAATATTAAATTTCAAACAATATCCACCAATACTAGAATTATAAATAACCTTAGCCTAATATTCATTGAAAATAAAGCCATGAAAATCATACTTTCTTTATACAATACTTATTAACACTATAATTAGAAGTATTTTTAGTTGAGTATTCACTAACGCGAGAGTCAGGAATATTATAGGTAGATCATAAAAACACAACACAACATACCCCTAGTAATTTATGACAAAACTAACAATGCATCATACCTCAGGTAAGACACTTTAGGGGTGATAATATCTTATATTTAGTGCAACCAGTCTCGTATCATAGATCTTTATTGACTAGTTAGGGTTCCTAATGACCACAATATTGTTGGTCATACATTTATGTTTTTTATATATATTTTAATGATAACAATAATATAAAAATTGAACTAATAATATGCTTGATTGAAAATAAGTTTTAAATAGGTTTATACAAACATTATATCAACAACCATGAAAGATTTCACGAAGAAATCAAGAAGAAGTCCAAGAAGGAAACATATTAATGACTTAGGAAACAAGTATTCATTTTAGTACTTTAAGTAAAATCTTATATCTTATATTGAGAGCACAAAATTAAAATGAATGCAGACACTTTACTATGCATATATTTAAAAATATTGATAAAACGTTTCTAAGAATTCATCTAGGTTAAAACTGATAAATCTGAAATTCTGCATGAATCGATCGACCGTTTGACTTGACCAAATAAACCAGTATACTGCCTGTTCATCCATGATGAACACCTAAGAATTTTGCAGGAACCATTCAATTGATTCGTTTTACCAATTTGAACCGGTCAACCATTTTAACTTTAGTGGAACTGTAACGGTTATAAACAACTAGTTTTTGCAATACACACACACACATGTCTAATTGTAAAATTAAGAAGAGAATATAAACATATATGATATACAAGCTATTTCAAGTGCAAAAACACATCAAATTCATCGATCATTGGTTATACTTTAGTTGAGGCTATTAAACCTTTATATTCTAACACAAGAGTATTTAATCACATACTCACTACACTCAAACACCTTCAAATCCTTTAATTACTATCTTGTCAGATATAAAAATATCATAACTTTGAATTGTATTATCTACTCTATTGAAAGAGTTAATTGTGATAACAAAATTATTCTTTTAAACATTTAATAGTTAGGTAAAAACTCTTGAAATTGGTTAGATGTTTTCACTAAGAGGAAATCAATCTTGAAGAGGGCATATTTTTATGTAGGAGAAAAATCTTGAAGAGGACATATTTTTAAGTAGGAGAAAATTTTTGAAGAGATAATATCTTCAAGTGGTGTAAAAAGCTTGGTGCAAATTCATCAAATGGTAATTGTACTCTTGAAATTGGACTAGTGAAGAAATACAATACTCAAGATCAATTTGGTACTTGACGTATGGATGTATGCTTGTTGAATCACGTTAAAAATCGAGTTTACAAATTCTCTCCATTACCTATTTATTTTTAGCATTTTAATTATATTGTTGGTTATTGTGTTTAATTGAATTAAATTGTATTATTTGTTAATATTAGTGTAACATGTAATTTACCCCCAGGTGTTATTATTGCCTTAATCTTAGAATAAAAAATAATATATGACTACTCCTTAAACAATACATTTTCTCTTTAAAGAACAAGATGACATATATTTGTTCTTTTTCTTTTTCAATGGTCATTTAACTTTTATTTTGGTGTCTATAAATAGAAACTTAGTGGATCTAGTTTTCACATTCAATGTCATTAAATAAGTATATTAGGATTCAAAAAATAATAATTTCATATTTTATTTTGAATTTCTAGACCAATTAAAATGTGTTTTCTTATTGATATTAGGGTTTTAAAGGTCCATACAATATTTTTTCACATTCTGTTTTATTTTGGATGAAACAAACATAATCAAAACCACTCGTTTCCTTTTTTTGTGTTATTTTAAAACTCTAATACTTGATTTCAAAACAAAATCTTTCTTGGATTTTATTTTCTTTCTTTTGATTTTTCATGAGCATTGGATTATGTGTGACAATAATTTTTAGTAAAGGTTTTTCTATAATATTTGAAAGTTATGCAATTGAATTCATGGAGAAGTTAATTTACAAGGAAAGGTAAGGCAATTATTACATAGTGAAGAACAAGGAGTGAAAGGGAACAAAGTCTCTCCTAAAAGCACATTTTAGAGAAATTCAACAAAGAGAGAGAATTCATGTAAAGTTTTTAATTTAACACTAGCCTGACATTTAGTAATTTTCACACTAGTCTCTCCTAAAAGCACTTTCACCTTGTCGTACTTTTGAAGCCTGATATTTAGTAATTTTCATTGTTCTCAAGCGTGACAAGATAGTTATCACGCTTTATAAGAGCGATAACTTAACATGTTGCATTTCAGAAACGCAACATATCGTGAAATTTAAACCCCTCCCCGGATTAAAGAGCATAGATAGATGTAACTCCTTTTCTCTAAAAAAAACTGATGTCCATATCCTTCCTCTCTCTCTAAAACACTCACCAAACTCTTGTTTGGTTGCCCTTAAAACATCCAAAAATCAAACCCATCTTAGTCTTTAAGCATCCTAAGATGTTTTTCTCTTTAAAATCCATCGTTGTAGCCTCTGCCCCTAATGCCCCAGCCCTATTTCTAGTCCTACAAGTAAGGTGAACATATTACATTGCTATGAATTTATCTTTGGTTTAGTTAAAATCAAATCATTGTTTAGGGTTTAGATTGAATTTAAGGTTTTTGAATTAATGATAAATTAGCTATGAATACCATCAATTAGAGTTGATTTGGTATAGATGAACATGAAAATAAGTTAAATTAATTACAAATTAATTATTTCAATTAATTATGCATTGTGTTGAATTAGAGGTTTTGTGTGGATTGTTGGAAACAAATAATAATGTTATCAACTATGCTTAATGATTTCATGCAATAAAGCATGAATGCAGTAGAATTATGAGAAATCACATGTTACATTGAATTGTGCATAAGTTGCTGAATTTGATATTTTCTTTGAATTGTTTTAACTTGCTATGAATTTAGGTTTGATTTAATGCAATTGAGCATGAAAATATTAATTAGATTTGATATCATGAATTATGTTTAATTTTGGTCAAGTATGCTTTTGAATTAAATTTTAGAAATTTGATTAAATTTGCTATGAATTTTACCAATCAGGGTTGAGATAATTCAATTTAGTTAAAATTACATCCAATTGACTAGAATTTAATTTTTTTTATAAAATCTCTTATAACATATTTATATTATGTCATTATGAGGACACTATTATTTCTGATATAAATAATAGTATCACATGTAATGGCGAGAGTAGTTCTTTTTGTTAAATAAGAATTTAGGCATGTCATATGAGAAAATAAAACTATTTGTAATGGATTTTTGTGGAATTATAATGATATTCATGTTGAAATAACTTAGGTGTCAAATTAATAAACATCAATATTATGTTACACCAATTGTATGTGATGATAATTTTAAGACAATGATTGATTTCTTTATCCAAAATGGATTGAACATAATGGTATTATATGTGAATAGTCAACCTAAATCTTTGTGTATCCTAAATTCTACCAGTCTTTAAAAGTCAATTAGTAGAGGTAAAAATAGTTTAATATCAGATGATTTGCTACAAAGAATTCATGCTATTATGTTTGACAATTCATTTGTTAATCAATATAAATTTGACTATTCTAAACCTAGTGACAATAAAGATGATGAGATGCTCGACCCAAATGTGAAAGTAAATGTTGATGATAAAATAATACCTTATGTTTCTAAATTTAGAGATGTATCTGGTTATAGTTTTGTTGTTTCTCACAATTAGGCACTTAATCATAAATGTATGTTAAGAGGGTTTGATTTGGAGATTGAACAAACATTTAGAAGCATGATTGTCAATTC
>Ga0307512_10007597_pt1 | contig 10709 bp, 14 predicted proteins | sample 14_EM_MG_FD_200267 | JGI IMG/M metagenome (GOLD analysis project Ga0307512, IMG submission 200267) | Populus trichocarpa ectomycorrhiza microbial communities from riparian zone in the Pacific Northwest, United States - 14_EM | ecosystem: Host-associated > Plants > Roots > Unclassified | place... | reverse complement strand
TCCCAGGACACAGATGAGTTTTCATCTGACATCCGAGGTCGCTTGAAATTTAACGACGTCCTATTTTCGGGAGAGCACTTCTGCAGGGGATGTGTTTTTAGTTAGGTTCCCAGAAACGGGGTCCAGCTCAGAGGTGTCACGCATTTTCCCTGGTACTCACGGGGTCTGTTCGCACATTTCCGCGAGAGCCGTGGCTTCACGCGTCCACCCATGACGAAGCAAGAGGCTCTCTCGTCGATATACGTCTCACTTGGCCACCGCTGGTCCCATCATCCTGGAAGTTTATATGAGGCGAGTTTAAGGACTTCCCGGGTCCCAATATTCATGAATGCACGTGCATCTATGGTACTTCTGTACGATACACGAGAACACGTGATTGTTAGTGTGTAGGATATTTATGAAAGTATGTATATGGTATGTATCTACTTCTGTACAAGGAGAAAAAGCAACCATGCAGTTCCTAGATCCCCCGCTCAAGTCGGTAATGTGGTAATACTATTCCGCTGAAAGTCTCCGGCCTTGTTCGGCCCTTCCGCGAAGACGGTGCTATCTACATGGAAACCCGATCCGACGTGCGCAGCCCGCTCTCCGAGCCTGGCGGTGGTATCATCCACATGACTATCACGCCATTTTCTTCCTGACCAACCAGCCAACTGACCGACCAACCGCCTCACATGGGACAATCTGCGACTTGTACAGTACAAACGTTGGGGGGTGGCCATCGCATCGACGTTGTGACCAAGGGGGGTCACAACCCGCACCACACACATATGTACCTCGTCGATGTGCTGCTCAGTGCTGGGGGTGCTGGTGTCAGATGCAGATGCAGGACCACCTCTTCAAAGTGTGCCCCAAGCGGAAGGCTCAGCAGAAGATCCTGTGGGCCGAGGTGCGGAAGGAAAGCGGGAGGGGGAAGGACCGTTTCAGGATCCAGGACCGTTTCAAGATCCAGGGCCGCCTTGCCGATAGGAGACGCAGCCAGGCGGGACCAGACTTCCTCTCCACTATATACATACGGATGTGGGAAGGCTGGCCCCGGCTAGCTGAGAAAGACGCGGGGAGCGAGGTGTTGGAATGGGAGCTCATCAGGGAGCGCAGGGAGCGGGAAGAGGAGAGAAGGCGGAGGCGGAGGAGCTGGGCGCCGGGCGAGGTACCGTTGTTCCTACCCACGTGCACGCCCTCTCTCATGGCATCTACAGACGAGGTTTGGGGGGCGGGTCGCGGTTTCCTTCGTTCTTTCTTTCTTTTTGTTCGGATTCTATTTCCTTTGTGATTTCCCTGGTGCGCGCCATATCTTCTTGGGACAGGCCTGGGCGGAGGGTAAAGGGGAGCTTGCAGCGTGCCGCCTCGCGCGGACAGCGGACGGGAAACCCCGTTAAAAAGTGCGCCGCCATAGGATATCTAGGCAGGCTGTATATTGAATAAACAAAAAATAAATAATACCTCGTCTATGTACGTGCGGTACGAAGCAAGGAGCAACGACCGCGGAAAAAAAGGAAAAAGAAAAAGAAATTAAGAAAAAAAAGGGGAGCACTGTACTCGGAGCCCTGCCGGCACGTGTCAACAAGGGTATCGCGTACGGCGAGTGACGTCCCGTGCTCACCCCACCGTGGAACAGCTTCTTCCTTCCTTCCTTCGGTCTCCCTCGGCGGCCAATGCGGGATATATGTAGATACGCGACCCGGGGTTTGGGGGGAGGCTTCTTGAGCATGTACGCGCACACTGCCGGCGCAAGAGGGGGGGCGGTGGAAGCTCGAGGTGCAATTCCCGGTTACAGATGGCAAGAATCGCACCGAATCGACGACGGGTTGAGATGTGAAAGGGGTGCACTCCACACATACTTTAGATACGTAGAAGAACGAAATTCGGAGAGATAGAGATAAGTTTGAGGGAGGAACATGATCCTCGAGGACGGGACGGAATGCAATAGAGTGGAAGCAGTAGTTGGGTGGGATACGGTGGATATGTAACGTATCGCCCTTGCCAGGGCATAGTGTGCGCAGCCGAAACGTCGATAGAATAGTCTGGCGGACGGCGAGTGCCTACAAATAGAAACGGGACTGTCCGAGCTGGGAGCCAAACAGACAACGGCTGAGCCGAGATAGTGCGGCCTCTGCACTCTACCCTAGGTACTCCAAGTGCTCCGCACCGGAATGGTGTGAGTGATACATAAATAAAGATAGTATGCTATGTATGATATGGTTCCCTCCTCCATGCACTTCCCATCCCGTAGGTGCGCGCACATAACTTGCAAGAAGGAAGCTACCGAAATAAACACATCTCTCCCCCACTCTCTGAAATAGAATAACCATAATGGGAAAAAAAAAGAAGAAAGAAAGATAGAACCCTGTTTGATATGCGCCGGATCCCTTTCGAAAAATGAAACTCCGAAGAAACCCCCCCGCACAAAACCCATAGGAAAAAGAAAAAGGAAGAGACCATCAATCTCCCCCAGTGTACAGAGTTTCCTCTTTAGCCTCGTGCCTGCGGAACGTGGCCTCCGTAGGCACCGCTGGTGAGACGCGGCCCGTGGGATATTGTTGCTTCTGCCGCATCGTCGTCAGCGCGAGCGGGTGAGAGTGGCAGTACTGGGGTCGTATCGAGGGCCGTTCATCTTCCTCTTCGTCGTTATTTTGGTGGGGGTGGTGGGGGAGGTAGATCTGGTCGGGAATAGGACTGTATATCGGAGTGATGCCGAGCGGATCCTTGGGGACGTCCATCATCACGGTGGTGCAGTTGTTGCATCTCTCGTGCCGACACTCAGTGTACGAACAGATGTTTTGTTCGCCGCCGCTTTTTACTACCATCCACGAATTGCCGCATTGGCAGCACATCCATCTAAGGCGGCCCATCTTCGCTTTTCAGGTATCTGCTTTGCCGGGGGCGGAGGAAGGCGTTCTGCCGTATTGTAATGTATAGCGTTGTGTTGTATTGTGCTGTATTCTGGTAGGATCAAGACAACCACTCGGCTCGGATGGTAGCTAGCGATGTATCGTAATGCGCAATGCTGACGCCGGAATTCAAACAAAAGACATGCGTCCCTGCGTCTTAAATAACATCCGTCAGCCCAATTCCAGCGAGTACAGTCACTATCTGTAAAGAGCACACAACACATCCAAACTCCGCTCGCCTTGGGGAGCCCCAAAAGCAAACGGAAGTGTAGGGCGCAGATAGGGGCGGTATTTAAAGCCTTTTAGGGCGCCAGCGGGAAACAGCCTCGCCGTGGACAAGAGGCCCTCACTTTGAAGTGTATTCGACGGAGTTGGTGAGATCCACCAGTAAGGCTAGTCCTGGTTGGGAACCAACGCTCGGGCGCCAAAAACGTGGCTTTTTGAGGGTTGTGTTTTGTTTTTCCTTGTTTCAGCGGGACGGTCCTGCAGAGCTGTGATCGATTAGCTATGACGACCTCTTTTATTTCTCGAACAAGAGCAGAAGAAGGAGTGCGGGGAGAGGAGGGGGGGTTGGTTATTAGCGGTGAAGAGGAAACCCGGAAAACGGGTCTCGGTTCATTTTTCCGGCAGCACAGCTGCTTCTGGGGTTCTGTTACACATACATACCCTCTGATTGATTTTGTGTGTGTGTGTGTCTGCGGATTTGGCTCAATGGGCAGGGGTAACGTGAGGTTCGGGACTGCCGTGGACGACTTCAAAAAGCACGTTCTGTTCGGATTTCAGGTCGGGGCCGGTGCTGCAGTTTTTTTTTTCTTCGTTGGGTTCCACCAGGAGGTTGCTGTTCGCTGCGGACGGTGCTGTAGCGGAGTCGAGTAATCGGTGGAACTTGGGCGGAAGACCTCTTTATATATACCTAGGTAGGTAGTTGGCCACCCAGAGGACTTCTTTGCTTCCATCACCCCTCTTGTTCCCCCCCTCCCGCTGCTCCCAACCCGCCCTGCGCAGCCACCCCGTGGTGGGGACCCTCTGTCAGCATCCCTTGCTGAAACTTATCTAATGTCCATCCTCGAGCTTAGGCGAGAGACGGCGTTCTCGTCGTTCCCTACGCGGACTGTCTGGGCATCTCCTTCCTCGTCCTCGTCCGCCGCCTCTTTGTGCCGGAGGGCTCTCCTCTCCTTCTAGCCTGGCGGCCTGGCCGCATGTTGCAGCGCCGAACAACCCCCACCCGTCCATGTATGTACGTCCCATCGTCGTCGTCGCGGTCCCAGTCTGCGTACAGAGAGGCACGGCCGGTTGTCTTACTCTACATCCTCTTCATCCGCTTTCGGAGGGTCGGTGCCAGCGGACAGCAGGGGTTTTCCTGGACGGATTGTATCGAATACCGGATCCAGCGCTTCTCTGCGCTGGCAGAGAAAAAGCGAGAGAGAGAGAGAGGGGGGGAGTGGGCAGTGAGAAAGTCGGGAGTGAGATCCAACAAAGCTTCGGTGATTCCCGCTTCTGCCTCGATCCTCCTCTTCACGTACGAGATTGCTTGCTAGCTGGGCTGTGCGTAAGAAGTAGAATGGAACCACGCGTGTGAGCACCGTACATACATGCTTGCACAGCTTGCACAAGCAAGATGCCTACCGTCCGACCGTCGTGATCCGCCGGCTCTGGCTTGCAAACGCTTTGTTAAGAGCATCCCTTCCGCTGCGTGAGCCTGTCTGAGCGCCTGCAGAATTTGCAGCCTCGTCTGCTCTGGGTCGGTGGTTGTTGGTTCTGTTGGCGGTGGTGGTCGGGCATGGCGTCGTTGGTCGACTCTAAGTGCACGATTACGCGATATTGGAGGAATCAACCTCGCCCGCACCGCACTCAACAAGACGACACTGCCCCCGTTCCGATGACGGAACCCTGCAGGTGGACCCAATTCTGTCGGGTGCTCACAACCGCTGTCGCGAGCACATAAATACCTGACCGGCTGCTAACAAGAAGATCTCTGCAGAAGTCCGCCATTCCCGATACTCGCTGCACGATTGACGATTGCAATTGGGTGCGGAGGGAGGGCACCCATGAGCGAACGTGCAGCTCGACTTCCTCTTCACGTCTACCCGTGTCAACCGGTGCCGCTGCATGTGCGATCGTTGTGGACGTGCAGCGCCAACCAGCGTAGATATCTACAAAGCAGCAGTATGCAACGGGCGAATCCGAGTTGATTGGCTGTCGGGAAAGAGAGAAAGCCCACATTAGGATGTTGGTGGGATGGTGGCGATGAGACCCGGAACGAACGAAGAGCCCGACGCAAATCAGCTCCCACTCTTCTCCCCGCCCTCCCGCCCTCCCACCCTTCGCCCTGCCTCCCTTACCCTCCAACGGCCTCCCCGACTAATCTTTTTCAATGGTAGCGGTAGCAATCCAATCCAGACCAATCGCGATCGACAGCCCTGCAATTGCAAAAGGGACAGAATGTGTCGGGAAAATCTGCTGGACATGTGGGCTAGCGGGATGCGCTTGCATATGCTGCTACCAAAAGGGCCGTCGGACCTGACGGGCGGGGGGTGGAGCCGTGGGAGTGGCGTACATAGATACGATCCTTCTTTGTGTTCGCGCGACGGGCTCGTTATGGATAGTGGCGGGCGGTTGATCCGCAATCTGCTCTTGAGGGTCGTCGTTCAAGGCTCCCGGACAATCCTCCCCAATCCGGGGCCATGGGCAAGACACAATGCGTCCGTCACCGTCCGAGACGGACGAAGAGTCGAATGCAGCGCGACTCACGAGCGCCAAGCGCCCGGCCCGCTCCAGACTGCCAGACTGCAGGTGAGCACACAGCTGGGGGGGAGCGCCCTTGCATGCGGGTGGCAAAAAGTGTCCAGCGTTCGGCGGAGCAACGCCGCCGGGGACGGACTTGAGAGAACATCGATGGGCATATTCGAAACCCATATTCGAAACCAGTAGGTACACGCCTCGCATCCAGGTCTTGGCCGCGAGAGAATCTCCGTGGATCCTCCAACAACCACGTCTCCATCCACGCCATTTCTCATGTGACTTGGTAGGTACCGAACTCCCGGATACTGTTTGGCCCAGGCGATCGGATTGGCTGGACGGTCGAAATGAAGGCAACATCAATCGCACCGCGAGAGCTGCAGGATCCCGGTAAGCGGCATGCAACGCAGTGTTTCTTGTGCTGGGCACTCGCACCCCCGAGTAACTCCGGTTTAAGCAGGTCTTCCCTCTTGGGATCGCACCGTCATATCGTACGACGGGGGCGTCATGAATTCGACTTCTGCCGCGCACGTGTGTTCCGTGAAGAGTGGAAGACAACCTACATGGAGTAGAAGGAGTACCGTCGCTGGCAACTACCGACTATGTATCACCGAACGGGTTAGACGGGTCCTCTACTCTAGAGAAGTAGATACTCTAGATGCGGTTATCGTCTTACCGGCAGATCCTTCTGGCATATCTATCTATTCTTCTCGCAGTCGTTCCTTCCGACTTAGGGTCGTCTCCGGGACGAGCTGGAACTTGTTGTGTTTCTCCTCACCCTCCTCCACTCTTGGCTGGTAGTCACCAACCCACCCATTGGCCAGCCGCAACCGTGAGTTCGTCTCGTCTTTCTGTAGGTGCGTCTGGAACACAGCAAACACAAACAGTTGCCCGCACCCCCCACCTGTCACCGATTCACCCCATATGAATGCGTACGTACTGTACATAGCTTTTGCGTCTCCTGGTCGATAACCGATGCAGTGCTTGCGGCATGCCAAGGGAATCCCCTCCCCCACATCGTGCATAGATACGTACATGTCGGCGTTGGGGTGCAAGAGATGACAGCTGACACGATGTCGAGTTGTCGATCTTTCGGTGCAAATGGCGTTGGACTGGCGTGTCGGCGTTCTGTGTGGGATTTATTGGGCGGGGCATGAATCTTGATGACGGCCGTCTTTCCCCGATTGGACGACAGCGTCCCGAAAGCGCTTACATCGATCAAGCCCCCCCGACCCAAGCCTCCACCAACAATGGCAACCTCGCACTCCATCACCGACGCCCAGACTTTTCTTTGGTTCTCCGCAGCGCCGTAGGACGTGCAGAAAAGCGAACAAGCGAACGAAAAAGACGCACGCTGTAGACACGCTCCCCCTCGCATGGCGCCACACTGGGTTCTCGAATGACTGCTTGGACACTACCCGCCGAGACAAATCACCAGCTAGGTGTAAGCAGTCGATAAGCGGAGGCGGCTGCTGCTGCTGCCCGGAGGGAGGCGGAGAGGTTGGCGAGGCGTGAGCTTTGAAGTGCCGAGCTGTTGGATCTGACGGCGCGGGTCATACCGGTGTGCGATCAGAGCTATCGATTTCCAGACGGGCACCAGGGCTGCAAAGCGGCAGGCCCCCCCCCCCCACAATCGATACCTATCTATCGAATATGTATGTGCCATACAAGTGCGGGGTTGTGTGACCGCCGCTCCGAAAAATGTCAGCCCTTCTCGCATTATTGGTCGATAGGGGGTATCGGTGAATGTATCGAAAGGAAGTGCCAATGGATGTAATCCGTGCGAATCCGATCACCTCGCAGCCAGACACTGGTAGCTTCGACTGGAGGCGCACCCAGGCAAGGGCCCGTGGCCTGGACTGGGGGGATCGCCAGCTATGAAGTCTCCAGGCTTTTGGAGTAAGCCCAACGCATCCAATCCTCTCGGTGCGTGACCACCGCCAGTAGCCCTGCGGATATCCATCCCGGGCCTCACACTCTCCAAGGGCGGCGGCCGGTCATAGGGCAAACCCGCTCCGTCCGTCCGTACCGTGTCTGTCTGGGCAGTTAGCTAGTTCCACGCACAGATACAGACGGCCGGAGAGCGTTACCCAGATTATGGCTGACCGACCCACGAGCGAGTGGGTAGTTGCAGATAGATCGACCCAGACTTGCCCCATGCTCCCTCCTTCCCCCCGCGGCCCCGACTCCCCGGTTTCAATCTTGTGATGGATCATTATGTACAAACGCCCCGGGGGGGAGACGCATTGATAAAAAGCACATAAGATAGATAGATGGACAGCGAAAATCGCGCGGGGTTCAAGTACCGAGAGAGAGAGAGCGAGATCAGAGTCCCCGAACACGAACTTGGGGCTCTTCCTCTTCTGCATTTTCCTCGGTAGATTGTGGTGTGGGCGGCGGGGGACGGTCGAGTTCGAGCAGCTGCTTGCGGCAATTGCATCGGGGGAGGAGGGAGTCCGCCCAACCGAATCGAACACTGGACGGAGAATGCTACGCCACGGGTCAGCCACGGCGCAGTCGAGCCTCCCATGGGGTCTAGAAGCACAAGGCGTATGCGGATACATCTATCCATCGCTTCTGGGTATGTAGTGTATGCACATGCTCCGTGTCAGTCTGTCCGTCTGCATTCGGATCCAGGTAGATATTCGCCGGCGGGCTGGCTGGAGAGCACGGTGGAGCTCATGCCTGCCGGAGTATCCGCATGGCTGGACGGAGTATGGAGCAGGCCTGTTGCGCAGATGCGTCGACGCCGGAGTCCAAAGCGTGCATTTTCTGCGGAGAGTGGGGGGTGAGGGAACGGAGAGTATTGGCGGCGGCGGAGTAGTATTGGACTCGCATCTGCCGGCGGGCCGGCCGTTAGTCCATCTTGTCTGGCCGGCTAGCAGCGGTGGTTTCCGTCCGGGGCCGGCCTTGGGAGCTTTTGTTTGTTCGTGTTTTGTTTTTGCGTCTTTCCTTTCGTGCGATCGAGTGGACGGACGCATGGCACTCGGTAGCTGCATAGCTTCCGCCGCCCACGCCGCCGCCGCCGCCGGAGTGTGTGCTCCAGAGCACGGTAAACAGCGGTTGGACCGTTCCCGCTTTCGATGGCACTCTTCTCTCTCACCGCGCTCCGACTCGTGCCGATTGCCTAGCCCAGCCTAGCCTAACCTAGCTGTGGAGTGAGTTATCCATCGAACCTTCTAGGACCCGGACGTCCCCCCTCCACGCGCGGACAATTGCTCCGATCGATCTGCTCCGAGATTCGACTCCCCGCGGCTGTACATGTACACAGAGTCCTTTCTTCTCTTTTCTTTTTTTTTGACTCACGCTCACAAGATTCGGCATAGGTATCGTACATACAAACCTTGGTAGTGCGTGTCTCCGTCGAGGGGAGGGGGAGGGGCGGCGGTGTCACTGCCCGGGGCTGGTCACCGTGTTGGTGATGGTCTGTGCATGAATAGTTACATAACGTCCGAAGGGAATCGGTTCATGCGTTGGACACGCTAGTCCGGTTTTGGAATTCGACGCCGTCGGATTAAATAATTAAATAAGATAAAAGATCGTGTACTAGTTATAGGGGCGAAGGGGAGTGAGATTCGAGAGGGGGAAAAGAGCAGGCATGCTTACCTATGTACATATACACTGCATTACATATATCTATCTTGTTACGTAGGTGACATGTTATGTACCACGGAGTTAAGTGCTCCTCACCCATTATGGGCACTTAATAGTGGTGCTTGGCGGACTGGGTGATTGGCATGGCGAGGAGCTGCGAATACGGACGGACATCGAACTTCATCAACATCATCAACCGCCCGTCCCGCCGCCCGTCCGCCGCCAAAAGTCATCACTAAGTTACGCGAAGCCATCGTTGCACGAAATATTTGGAAGGGAGTCCGTGATCCGGCAGTTGGAGTGAGGCGCCGAGAAGCCACCGGGGGACGAACGGATGCGTGTTGTTTCATTACGTGAACATGCCAGATGGAGCTGGAGGCAAATAGGAAGAGAGCCTCCAGGTCGATCCTCGAACGGCCTCGAGACCGCTAATACCAGCATGGCACTCCTTTCGAACCGGAAACGATCCGACAGCCCCTCCGATATTCGACGATGAGGAGAAAGCGCGTCTCGCTGCCTTTATTACCTGCAACTCCCGTGCTCGACGTCTGAGCTGGGAGGCAGTCTGCATACATAGAGATGGACTCCGCCTGTGACCCGAAGACTGCGAAATTTTCATGATTTTCACTGGGATATCACAAACGTGTGCCAAGAACGAAGTTCAACATAAACCCGGACAACAAGCCGAAATGGGTTGTTTGGTGTCAAGCCAGACTGCATTGGACTAAGGCGGAGTGGAAGAGAGTTATCTGGACGGACGAACCCTCCTTCTCAACGACAGGTTTCGGTCATCGTCCTTGGGTCATCCGGAAAGCAGATCAAGAAATATTACCCTGCGAGATTGCAAGCTGTCACCGGTGCTGGAGGAGTGGCGACGAAGTACTGAGTGGATGGGCGGAGGCACGACTTTGTTCCCCATACAACTTAGTCATGACCACTCACTCATTGAATAGCATCTGGCTTATCTAGTGCGCTCCTAATATATGTATGTAGTGTTTATGCGCTTATAATTCGTAATATAATGATGGTGAGGCACCACTTTTTTGGATATGTACGTCGGATAAACGAAAAAAGAAGAAAGGAAAAAAAAAGGGGGTGGAAAGATGCAGCGGAGTGAGTTCGGATGAAGCGCCGTTCCCGTCGAGCTCGGACCGAGACCGGGATCGACGGGTGGTACATATGCAGATATCTACTGTAGATACCGTGTGGCTGCTGCCCCCCTCTGCGATGACAACTGCAGCCGCATACGTCAGCTGAGTAACCCCTCCTCCACTGGTGTCCGTTGCTGCGTCTAACTGCTATTGGCCGCAACGTCTCCTGCCGAGGCATTCCTCCAAGCGTGTAGATAGAGTACCTGGATGGACCAGTTGGTTGGTTGGTTGGCTGGTTGGCTCGAGTGATTACACAGCATCCTGGGTGCCCTTCCTTCGCTCCTCCGTACACAACGAAAGAAAAAAGAAAAAAGAAAAAAGAAAAAAAAAACCG
>Ga0307512_10007595_pt1 | contig 10710 bp, 15 predicted proteins | sample 14_EM_MG_FD_200267 | JGI IMG/M metagenome (GOLD analysis project Ga0307512, IMG submission 200267) | Populus trichocarpa ectomycorrhiza microbial communities from riparian zone in the Pacific Northwest, United States - 14_EM | ecosystem: Host-associated > Plants > Roots > Unclassified | place... | reverse complement strand
TAATAAAACAGCCCGAGGCCTCGTGGGCTTTGAGATTACCGGCCCGGCCCGGCCGCCTCAAAGCCCGCCTGAAAGCCCTCGGGTTGGCCGGGCCCGTTTCGAACACTGACTTTTCTAGCCTCGCGGCCCTCGCCTTGGTTGGCCGCCTCGTCAGAACCCGTACCCTCTGACATTCGGCTCCCTTGCCTGGTTTCCACCTTGTATTTTCTGACCACTGGCTAGATCTCAATTAATAAAAGTTGACATGGGTTGGTGGCGATGGCCGGCCTTCAATAATCCATCCCACCTGTATCAGTCTCTCAGATGCCCAGCAGAGAACTGCTGTGTTTGTCGTTTACTACAACGAGTCTACTAGGGCTAGGCTCCGATGCATCCTGCGGAAGAATCAGGCCATAGTGCGTAATCGTGAAAGCAAGCGGTTGATTCTGCAGGAGGCAGGATAGCGCTATACTACCGGCAGTTAGTCAGAGCTAGTTCGTGTTCTTTATATAGTAGGCAAATAGGTTACCATAAGTAACTAGCAATATACCTGAAGATTTCCACCCCTTAGTTCGCTCAACAAAACTAATATTCATCAACCTCGCTGTAGGACGTCAAACAATTCGTACTATATTCAACACTAGCTATCCCGACCTACCTCAAGCCTCTACTATGGCTAAGAACAGAAGAAGGGATAGGATAATGTGCTATATCCGATTCTCGCCGGGTACCCGAGCGGCGGATACCCGCAGGACGCCATCTCAAATATTAAGTTCAGGTGTCGCCAACATTCTGGTCCCAACTGGCAAAAGAAACCCAGGAACCTTATCTGAAACAGCAAATTCGCACGCTTCACCGTTGCAACGCGCTGTAGCGTGGACATCGGCAGCAGACCTCAGCAATACCAACAAAGACCCCACAATCGGGCCGGGTTCGTTGGACCAGCGAGTGTCATTGCCTGCCACAATGACACCTTTCAATACTACTCGAACCGATGGAGGACACGGAGAATGAGCCGCATCTGTACCAGTTAATTCTACCTGTATCGAACCGCAATCTTTATGGATTAAGGCATCCCGCCACTTGTCCTCAGCGGAGAGCGCAATACTTGCACGATTCCACCCAAATGCAGATAACTAGGATATCATGGCAACATTAATGGGCATTCAAACGGAAATAGAACAAACCATGGCTTCCAAGCGTGATAGGGCTTGGACTGTTACATGGAGGGGCGAGGATATAGTAGTCCGTGATATCGCCATGAAGATCATGCAGTGGGTACACAAGTTCAAGGAGATCGGTGATATCGCCGTTCAATACCATCCTGAACATGCTGTACTGCCGTGGGCAGCATTCAGATTCCTTCTAAAGGTTGTATAACGGACAATGTTTCTTCAGATAGTGATAACATTGAACAGATCTGCATTAACAGAGAAAACACGGTACACACGATTCTTATCGGGTTAGAGAAATCTAGTAACCTTATCGCTCGGTGCGCCATTTATGAATCTGTCTACCTTAAAGAAGATGCCAATATATCAAGAAGCCTTGAGAAAGTGATGTTGAAGGTCTACACAGCAATATTAAAATACGTCGCAAAAGCTATCGAGGCTTCGAGAAGTAGGGACTCATGCAAGGTTTCGTAGTCTTAATAGTTGATACATCCTCAGATAATGCCCTGAAAGGTATATTCATAGTGGATGAACTTCTCCATTATCTCGACAACATTGAGACCTGCGAGAGCATACTGGAATATGAAGCCAATGCCGCTGAAGCTAGTTGTATGAAATTCAGCTTTGGAATAAACTAAAATACCGAACTGACTTTATAGATTCGGCAAATAACAACGAGAAAATATTCAGTAAGCTTGATGGATATAGTAGTAGGTTTGAATTTCAGTGGCTAGTCAGGAATTAAATGTTAACTATTACATCAGCTGAGGTCAATTCACTCAGAAAGTTGCTGGAAGAATTGCGCGCAACATCGACACAATTACGCAATAACCTTGCAAACGTCAATCAGATGCTGGAAGGTAAGATCATCCAAAGACGCAGAGTGCAACAGAGCTATAATTTTTAACTGACTTGTAACAGTTTCCAATAGATCCCAGATGTTTGAATGGATATCGACAATCCCGTACACCAGCCATCATAAGCGTATCAGCGAGCAGCGTCTGGAAGGCACAGCAGAGTGGCTACTTGCGAAGAAAGAGTACCAAGATTGGCTAGCATCGAGTTCATCGAAGCTACTTTTGCTCCGAGGTATTTGTAGGTCTCCTTGTAAACAGAGCTAAACACACGGCAGCTCAAACCTCTTGACTTACTAACTTGTTGATAAACAGCTGGATCTGGAAAAACGTACATGGCGTAAGTGGTTCACTACTTCTAGGACTCCTATGAGATTCTGACAGTAGATGACTTAGGTCTAAAGTTATTGATACATTAGACGAGGAGAGAGAAACACCCTCTACGAAGATGGCATATTTCAACTGCAACCGAGCTGAAGAGAATCGTCGCAATCCTGAATGTATACTGAACACAATTGTTCAGCAGCTGGTGCAAATTGATGACAAGAGAGTCTTGAAACTAGTAGCCGACATTTACAAGGACCGCGAACAAAAAGGCCAAAGATCTTCCAGACTAACCTTACTAGAAACTCAGGGACTGCTCATTGAAACCACAGATATCTACCATCAAACATTCATTTGCATTGATGCGTTGGATGAAATCGATCAAGGATTCCGTATTCAACTGCTGAAGTCACTGAAACTAGTGATTGAGAAATCGAAGAATCTATTCAAAATCTTTGCTACATCTAGAAACGACCCAGACATTCTCAATCAGTTCAGCATGTTTCCTAGGATTGACGTACAGTCTGAGGATCATGCTAATGATATACGGAAGTTCATAACTACGAAGGTGGAGCGAGCCGTGGCTGATGGGCAGCTGCTTCACAGTAATGTTAGCGACAAGTTGCAGCATGAAATATGTGACGTCCTTGGCTTTCGATCGAAGGGAATGTGAGTTCGGCAATCTTCTCGATATAGACTGGTGTACCTGATGTTTGAATTCACATAGGTTCTAGCTTGCTGCGGTGCAAATTACCTACCTTTGCCAAATGCACACCGAGTTCGATATTAGAACTAGCCTGAAGGATCTACCGGATACTCTGATGAAAGCTTACAATGAAATATACCAATGCATACTGGCCCAAAAGAAGAGTGCACCACAGTTAGCCCTCAACGCCTTTCGTTGGGTTAAGTACTCTTATGAACCACTGGCATCAAAAACTCTTCTCGACGCAGTCAGTGCTCAAATTAGTATATCTGGAGAATACGTGCACGAAGGACTAATAGATACGGACACGATATTGAAAGTTTGCCAAAACTTGCTCATCTTTGACAAACGCCTGGACAGTTTCCGGTTTGCACATCTCTCAGTGGAGGAGTTTCTGGAGGCTAAGATGGAGGAGGAAGGGCTCACTGAAGCCAATTGTCATACCAATATCGGGAAGGCCTGTCTTTCACTTTTATGCTCTCCAACCTATTTCGAGAAATACGAACGGAGTGTTGTTACTTGGGAGGGAGAGTACAGAAGTCGCCATCTATTACTGTACTCAGCAACGTTCTGGCCCTTGCATTTCTCACGCTACGAAGCGTTGCTCGAAATCGACTCCGGAGTGTTGGTGGAACTGTGGGAGAGGTTTATATCCCAGCCTAACTACCGGAAGTGGCTCGACTACCACCGCTCAACAATCAAGACCGAGGAGTGGACCTACGACCCGTTCTGGCAACATCTGGATGTCTTTTCAGCAGAGCCAAAATCCGATAATCCTTTATTCTCGACTTGCATCTTTGGAATTGGTCGAAGGTTCAAAAATTTATTTGAGTTACGTCCCAAAATATTGGACAACTGCATGGAAAAGCTGCTGTCCTACGCGTGCCGATTTGGATATGTTGAGCTCGTTAAGTATCTATTGGAAAATGGCGCCGCTGTATCCGCTACACACGAAGATAAGTCGACGCCGCTACACATCGCATTACAAAACAGACATCAGGCGGTGGCGCAGCGGTTTCTGGACAATGTCACCACAGTCTTCGCTACCAACATATACTAGTCAAAACCGCTAAAGGACGCTCTCCGGACAAGGCACAAGACGGTAGAACAGCTGCTATTGGACAGGGATGCGAATATCTCTGCTACCACTTCGGTGGACTGGTCAACACCTCTGCACCTTGCTTCAATGTCTGGAAATGAGGAGGTGGCACAGCTACTCCTGGACTACGGTGCCAATGTCTCAATCACCAATCACAAAAGATCGACCCCTCTGCACCTTGCTTCACTACAAGGGAACGAGGCTATGAGGCGGCTGCTTCTGGACAAAGGAGCCTATATTTCCGTCCCAAATAAATATGGGTCGATGCCGCTGCACCTTGCTGCAACACATGAAAACGCAGTGTTCCTAAGTGGCCAGGCCAGGCAGGCTTTTCTTGGCGGACTAAGCCTAAACAGAATATTTTGTTCGAAAGATTCTCTGCTGCCTTTACTAAGAAAGTCTTAAAAGTACGAAACATAAACCATATCCAACTCAATCATCATAGCCCTGCCATTGCCGTATTCCATCCATCAGCCAGACCAAGGCTTATGCAGGCCGATGCAGGCTTTTTAAATCACGTGCAGGCCGGGCGGCTTCTGACCCAGGCTGGGTCGGGCCGCCCTTAGCGCAGGCTTTCAGAATGGAGGCCGGGCCGCTTAGGAACACTGTGAAAACGAGGCCATGGCACGGCTACTCCTGGACAATAGTGCCAGCATGTCCACTGCCAATAAGTACGGGGAGTTGCCAATTCATCTTGCTTCAACACTGGGAAACGAAGCAGTGGTACAACTACTCTTGGACAGGGGTGCTAACGTCTTCGCTGCTGACAACGACAAATCAACGCCTCTACACTATGCTTCAGCAAACGGACATGCGACGGTCGCACTGCTGCTCCTCGACAGGGACGCCGATGTCTCCGCTGCTGATAAGTTCGGGCGCACGCCAGCCACCGCATGTTGCTTCCGAGCGCGGGTTCGAGGCGGTGACTCGGCTGCTCCTGGATAAGGGTGCTAATTTCTCCACTGGAGAGCACGAATTGACGCTGCATTAACTTTGTTTCACAATGTGGATCCGAGGCGACGTTGCTCCAGTAAGTGTAGCTCTCACCCTGCCCGTCCCTAGCAACTGATAATTTTATAGAGCAAGTCAGTGAGTCCTCGAATCTTCTTATTTTTCAGCAGAGATTTATAATCCGTTACATATTACTGGTTGAAATATGTCCAGTTCAAGTTCTTTTCAGTGGTTTTCGTACACATAGCTGGACACCTGTAGTAAATATTATTCTCCAAGGGTACGATGAAAGAGGGGTTGGGGAGAATTAAGTGACTGGATACACGAAGTTGAATTGGGTGCTTGTGGTAGTCGGAATTCAATTGATGCGAATATCATACTAATGAACGGTTTATGCATGTTCTCAGCGCGAAGGGATTCTTGTAGTTAAGTACCTGAAAATTTCGTGAATGTTGATGTTCTTCCTCCCAACAATGCCGTTAATGATTATTTGCACTATAATGTGGGTATACTGGCTTGTGAACGGTGGTCCTGCGAAATGAGAGTAGAACGCCTGCCCGCAAAAGCGATTCTTGTAGTTAAGTACTTGAAAATTTCGTGAACGTTGATGTTCTTCCTCCCAACACTGCTGCTAATGATTATTTGCACTATAATCTGGCTATATTAACTTGTGAACGGTGATCCAGCGACATGAGAGTAGAACGCCTGTTGGAATGGATGGGGTAGGAGTAACTGTGTCGGCAGCTTGACACTACATACAAGGATATTGTATCCCGATGATCGTACAGACACATCGCTGCTTTAAGCTGAAGATATCATACTAGGCTTATAATTCGCGGCTGGACTTGAACGGGTCTTGCATTATGCACATGAACCATGAATGTGTCTTTTATTCCGTCGGCTGGAGAGACAATAATATTCACCAAAACACGCGCCGGACGTAGACGATAGCGGGCAGAATGAGCGTTACAGATTCCGATGCTTGGGATTTTAGCACCTGGCGTTTACAGCGCCATGAATTACGCAGGTATGCAGGTTGCAGATCCTTGTCTAGGGATGGAGCGATGCTATAACTGCCGTTAATGCGCGCTACCACAACTTTCAGAAATGCCCGGAACGGAGTCCACACTATCGTAACAGCGTGCCTGGCACTCCCCAACCTTTTCTGAACGTTTTTTCGAAATACATTTCGTCGTACTCTGGCGCAAATTTTCGCGCGGGAAAAGCTACATATTTTACACGCTGCACAAGTACTGAAGAGTCAAAGTTGACGAAAGATCAGTTTGTCCACCATAACATCTGTTCTATACTCGCAGCACCGCCTCTTCAAAAAATAATCTTCTCACTTCGTGATTCTCCAATTTATAACCGTAAGTCGGAAAAAAGTTGTAAACGTGTGAAATCCCGTGAGCGAAATGTATCCGTTTACTGAAAAAGCGATGATAGTGTAAGTGCACGTACGCGTACGTTCGGCCTCATAGGTGTACGTATGGTTATTATAGGGATACGGTTGCAAACGTGGATGCGAGTGATAGTAGATGTAGATGTATAGGTAAGATTATCGGTGGAGATCTAAGGCTCGTGGCGAGCCGACTATATAGAATGGCCATTACCCGGCGCCGGGTCACATGCCGCTGTTACAGATACTTCCTTTTTGAAAACAATATAGTGACTACAACAGCTTCAACTTGGAGGATGAACACGGACAATTCACAACAGAACACATACTACAGACCGCAGACAGCAGACTACAACAGCCAATCTCAATCTGCGGACAGATATCTGCGGGATGAAGTCACCTAAGCAATTCCCGTGAACTCACATCTGCATTTACATTCACTCTCAATTCAATGAATTCACACACAGAACTGGCAATATAATACGAATAACAGGAAATGCCTCGATGTGGCTTTTGAACTCGCATAGTTGGTCGTCATAGTCATAGGAACACATAATGCAACATAGTTATGTTGGTAGGTAGTTTTCCCATTTGGTGAGAGGAGTAGTGTGCCCGAGTGAGCCATCATACAGCGATAAATAGTTTCTGAAGATACGGAATCTTTCCATTTAGACATATGGTATTGCCACCAGGAATTTTCAGTACCTTTGTAGGAGGAGATTGCCATGATGATGAAGGCAACAATATAGAAGGCCCCTAAGGGTTAGTGTTCGAGGTTTCAATACAGGTAGAGTTGGATATTAGCAGCCACCCGGCTCATAACTTGTTACGATATGGGGTGAATCGTGTAAATAGACTATGGTACAGAGAAGAGAGAAGGAGATTGACTCGAGATATATACAGGACGCATCGGCCCCTGCGGCAGCGGCCGTGTATCAGATCTGTAACATCAGGTACATCTGTAACAGAATACACGTGCACTAGTCGGGTGATAGCACATGTTCTGGATGACTGTTCATGACAACGAGCCATCGTACCGGTACCAATTGCATATGCGTGCATGCAACCCCTCACGATTACTCAGAATGGTTCCCTTCACTTTTAGCCCATGAAACCCATCTCGCCAGCGGACATATCCTTCCTTCGAACAACTCTACATCACTATGCCCGACACCGAAACTCGAGCGTCGGAAGTTTTCTCGTACCCTGCTTCGGCTACAGACTCGCTCACTCCTACGCTCAGTCAGCTAAATGTATCCATCATATCCGGATACTCAGAAACGTCGGAATTGCTCAGCACCGACTTCAGTAATGCCGATCGCCACTTTCCACTTGTGCATGCTCTCAGTACCGAGTTCTACCCGATCCGAGATTCCATCTCCCGTAGCCTCGACCTGGGATCCATCTTCGCTCTGACACGGGTGTGCAAATCCCTCCGCGGCCTCTACCGAGACCTGAAACGAACACATTGGAGCATCGATAATCACCTCTCTCACTTTTTTGCGAACGCAAAATCCTTTCGGAACATGATGAGAGCTTGTGGTGCTGTCGTTTCAGGTTCCAGTGCACTACAATTTTTCGACAGAGTCTATTGGAGAGAGAGCGATTTGGATGTGTATTTCGATGGCTCAGTTAGCGCTGATCCAGTACAGAGGATGGGGAAGTACCTTGTTGATGTGGAGGGATATGTGTTTGTACCGAACCGGGAGTTGGGGCAAGTTGCGCGATGGGAAGATGCCTGTGGGAAGCTGGATCCGTTCACAATGACGGAGATATATGCGAATCGTCATATCAGGGCAGTATGATATCTTGCAGCCCAACCATGCTTTTTCACTACCCTGACTAATAGGCAATAGGTATTCACGTTTGCCAGAGGGGAATTTGGTGGGCCCACAAAACAGGTCCAGCTCATCCTTTGCTGCTCCTCGCCCCTGTTGTGTATCATCAACTTTCATTCTACGCTGATTATGAACTTTTACACTTGGAACAGGGGTACATCTTTCCCATTGCAGCGAGACAACTGATTAATAACCGATGTAGGTTGCGCAATGTTCCCACTCCTCACTTTCATTCGGCGTCGAGGCATCAAGACACGTTCCACCAACGAAGCGACCGAAAAGTGCTATTCGAAGTACAGTCGTAGGGGTTACACGTTAGCGTATAGGGCGGGAAGGAATTCGCCCGTATTTGGCGCTGATGTAGAGGCCCAAAAATCGGCGACCCCGAATGACCCCTTCAAAACGCGCCGCTACCTGAATGACCGATACTGCTGGATGATAGAATTCGACACCACGGGTATCTCACCGGCCACTTCAATTGACACAATATCTGATTTCTCGTCATTCGCGCTTTACGGAGAGCCCTGCACACATGTTATCGTTACCGGCAGATCGCCACGGCTCAAATTTTTAACCTATTATGCCCACGATATCAAAGTGCCTCATTTCTTCGAGCGGAGCTATGTATATGACCGGGAATGGGCCAAATATTTAAAGATGAGGCTGCATGCAGGATTACTAGGCCTACCTGTGCCACCATCCTCATGGAGCTATCACGACCTGAAGAATTGGACTCGCAAGGCACTTCTCTCTTACAGTCACCGAGTCTTTGTAGGAAGATATTTGGATGAATATGACCAGGGGAATGATCAATCCTTCGATGAGGGCTTGTTAGAAACTATGGCGACGGACGAGCTATGCAATAACCAGGGTATGTCGTGGGATGATGAAATTCGTGAGTGGTGGAAGAGCTTCAAGGTTTTAGTTGATACGAGAAACGCGCAGGACAAAGCTGGGGAGAGTGGGACTGTATTGAAGGGGAAGGAAAAACAGATTCTACGGAGAGATGAAGCAGCTGCCAGGCACGGATTGGGTTAGTTCTGGGCAATGTGGGTCGGATCGTTTGAATCCCGTCATAAAGATATGCCGGGCGACGGGGAAGAATAGTTTTGATAATAAAAGAAGGGAATCGTTCCTTCGTGATTAATTATAATTTTTCTATCGCAGGAATATCGAGAGAGGCGAAGGCAGTGTGGTATGTGGATGCAACCGCTGCAATTATTGGAAATGCTGTACCTCTACGAAGCTTAAGGGAACCGACATCGATTCAGAGAGCGTCTTTTGTTTTATCTCGCGCTTTATGTCTTTGCAGGCGTATGAGACTTTAACGAATGCGTACACACGTTTAGTCGTATTACGTACACAATGGTGTCCATGCGTCATGCATGTTTATCCGAGGATATGCGAAGACACACTCTACTGACCAAATTAAAGGTAATAAATAAGACGGGTTAGACTCACACTTATTGTCATCCTCTGCTAGTGGCACCTTCAGATCCACCGCTTCGAGAGCATTACGTGTCCCTCGCCTTTCTCCGGTCAAGCTGCTTCCCGCGTCTTGTAGCGGGTCCCTGAAGCAGTCTCAGCCATCGTTACACATATACAACAATGATGTTTGCCGTGGGCTGTCATTGATGAGACGATTGATAGTTAAGTAAACAAACACAACTATCTCTATCGATGTTTTGTTAGGGGCGCTAGTAGGCGATCATTGGGAATTGTTGGAAACTGTATCTGATTGATGAGGGGAACGACGGTTTATGTTTAGTAATGCAGTGTAAAGGTGATAAAACTAGCTGGATCAAACCTAGCCAATTGGACTATGAGAAAGTAATATAGCAAGAGTATTTCCGACAGGGATAGTGCTCAGCTGAGCAATGAACTATCATTCGGAGTTCAGCTAGATATGGACAGTAGAATGCACATGTATGCGCATTAGATCGCACCAATCTGCGAGGTCATTGTCAAGAGATCGATATCATGCGTCTGTATATGTATAATATATCTGTCCGAGTAAAATGCCGTTGAATTGCATGCGATCGGAAGCTCTCACTTATACTCGATCCTTGGCAGAATGCCGTACGAAGTCCCACAATAGATCCAACAGTGCCTAGGATAGGTGACTTCGGCGGGAGGAGCAAGAAAGCTTGAAAGGAAAGGAATCGAGTATCTTCTCGGTACGCATCAGTATCTTCCCCCGCTATTACCCACCGCTTAGTTTTCTCATTATTTCTCGTCAAAATAGGTGGCTGGCCATGAGGAAACAGTCAAGTTGTCAACTCTCTCGGTGCGACATTACCACGACACAGCGGTACAGTTTCCTACTCACCATTTACGAATTCAATTCATCCAATCCTCATCCGCCATATCGTCCATCTCCTCTCCCTC
>Ga0307512_10007594_pt1 | contig 10711 bp, 22 predicted proteins | sample 14_EM_MG_FD_200267 | JGI IMG/M metagenome (GOLD analysis project Ga0307512, IMG submission 200267) | Populus trichocarpa ectomycorrhiza microbial communities from riparian zone in the Pacific Northwest, United States - 14_EM | ecosystem: Host-associated > Plants > Roots > Unclassified | place... | reverse complement strand
CTGTTACCCTTGGCCTTGTACTTGTGCATGGCGCGCGAAGCCTTGAGCATGGGCTTATCGGTACGAGCACCACCGGCGACGATTCCGATCATACCACGAGCCGTGGAAGGAACGATCTTCTTAGAGCCAGAGGGAAGCTTGACACGGGTCTTTCCGGTGTCGGCGTCGTGACCAATGATGGTGACGTAGTTGCCCGACGTCCGTCCGAGCGCACCACGGTCGCCAGCCTTCTCCTCGACGTTGGTAACAACGGTTCCTTCAGGCATGGAGCCAAGAGGAAGGATGTTTCCAATGTTGAGCGAGGCCTTCTTTCCGGCGTAGATGAACTGTCCGGTGTACATTCCCTCATTGGCGATGAATCTGCAACCCAATGTCAACCCTCCGTCCCATCCAACCATGTATCGGTGAAGCTCGGGCAAACGTACGTCTCCTTCTGCAACTTGAAGCGGTAGGGGTCACGGAAGACAACTTTTGCGAGGGGAGCGCCACGTCCGGTGTCGTGGATTATCTCCTTGACGATACCGCGAGTGTATCCGTGGCGCTCGGCGTAATCAAGGGTTCTGAACTTGGCGGGGTTCTGTAGTCGGAGGGAGGAAACCGTCAGTATTCGATGGGCAGCGTTGCGAATGGATCGGTGATAGAACATGCCTTCCTCAACCGCGTGTTGGCGGCTAAAAACCCACAAGTCAGCCACACCGAGACGCAAAAACTTCAAAGTCCTGAGCTGTGAAGACGTACTGAAGATGGAACCGGCTCCCTTTCTCTGATTACGGATAACTCTGCGAAAAAACCCGTCAGTCCGCGAATTACCGATAAAATTCAGCGATTGTAGACATGCCTTCCCATTTTGCCGGAGTTGCTTGTGCTAGTCGGTTGGTGATTGTCGAGGCGTCGTTATCGGGTTCTGTTGGTTGCTACCCGTGAAATCGCGTAGTTTAGAATCGACGGTGGGGGTTTGGCAGAAGCACAGTCACAGCGCAACCCACAGTCCACACACAAGAATGTCTTGGCTGAGTTCTTTATCACGTGACGCCGGCTTATTCCTCTATGGGGATTGATTTCACACTCTGCACTAGACCTAACTAAGAACCCCAGATCAGTTATCCGTCCACCAATGATTGCTAAGATGACTTCAGAAGGCGGGTGTAACGTGGGAATTTCGAGATCTACGAAAGAACTGCTTCCTGTTTGTGTACTCACTTGCATACACCTAGTGACTTTTGGCGACGATATCTCTGGACAGCGGTCTATGGGTATTTTTCCATTCAACTACTTACTCCTATGGATGTGCGGTCTCTCGACGTTGGATCATCGCCACCATGATCACAAAAGCCATCATACCGCACAGTCCCCAACCTCACAACTGTCCCCCGAGTGCACCCACCAACCAGAGTGCGAGCCTAACTTTGAGAGATACCCGTCTTTCGGTACGCTGGAAGTCCTCTATGGTGACCTTCTGCGTGTTCTCCTGTAACCAATAGGCTTCCGCGCCCAGCCTCTTCTTCAGGTTCTCATCTTTAGTCACGACCAAAGCATTCATTTCGAGATCCAGTGAGTACGACCTCTTGGTGTAGTTGGATGAGCCAACCAGCGTGATGCTTGGACTATCCTCGTTGGGCATTGCCACCCAGACACCTACTCGATTAGCATCTTACGAGCTGCTTGCGAGCGTAATTGTGCAAACCTTTGGCATGGTAGGTCCACGCGTTGGGGTCTTTGCCGTGGACACCCTTCTTCCATTCCCGCAACTCGATGCTGTTCTCCTTGCCGAATTTGATCACATCCTCCAGAAAGCGTCGTGAAAGTAGCGTGTATGCTAGTGGCAGCATGCCCGACACTCCCTTGCTACCGTAGAACCCATTTGCTTCCGGCGCCGCAGTCACAACCGTTCCTTTGGCCGATTTCGAGTTCAGAAGTAATTCCTTCAGCTGCGGGTGTATGTTAAAGTATCCAGCCGTGAAAACCCATTGTGAGCCCTTTTCCTCGCCGAGAACGCGTAGCACCGTCGACAGCGCCGGATGTTCCGTGGAGATGTCAGTCGGATGCAATAGTGGTGTAAACTGTCCAACTGGATATACAACTGTCTTTGCTACTTCTGGGGGCACACTCGCGCCTGAGGCTGGAGGCAGCAACAACGGGCCTAGCAGCGAGGTCGCCGCCACTTTGAAACGCTCCGGTTCGTCGACCGGGATGGGCGCCAGATTTGATTCGGGCCAATCCAAGACGTATCCACCTGCTTCCTTCGGCCCGGGCTGAACCCTGTAACTTATGGAGCAGACAGCGTTGTGTATCCGCTCAAAGTAGTCGGTAAGGCGTGGACAGGAGAATACATGATATCTGTCCTGGCGGTTGGTGAAGTAGTCCGCAGAAAGATTTGCCCTTTGCCATTTCGTCAGTCCGGTTCGGCTTCGATTCGTTCACCGCCGCTGCGTATGCCATACCCTGACATTATTACGGTGTCGTCGATACCATAGAGCTTAATGTGCTGCAGTCCCCATCCCTCGTTCAACCGTTTGGGCACGATCTTCTTCTTGAGGCCGGTGAAGTTCGGCGTGTGGTACATCCTGATCGACACCCTTTCTTCACCGAATTCTTCCACTAGAGGGGCGAGCAGAGAGGCACAGGAGGCTTTTGGTGTCTCTCGAGTTCCTCGCAATGCGTCCGAAAGGATTGATACCTTCAAATTGGGCTGAGACCGAAGGGCTTGGCGCAGGGTATCGATCTAATTCGTCAATGGGAGCACTCCGTCGGTTGCTCAGATGACCTAACCAGCTCATTTTCGGTCTTTCCGATATATAACGTAGATAGGAATATCCGCGTCTTTGCCTTGAGTATCCGTTGCTATGGCTATGATAAGCGTCCGTTCCCCATCCAATCCTCACACACATGAACCGGGGTACCTTAAGTTCCGCATAGAAATCCGCCGGACCCCTTATTATGTGGATCCTCTCCGCATCCACCTCAAATCTTGGTGCAATCTTATCGAGCTCGTTCGTCAGAGAGGCGAGAATTGTAGCTGGAACTGCAAGGGTAGGTGCCGGCGGAGGCAGCGGAGGCGGCGACGGCCCTGAAGATATGAACCGCTTTGTACAATTGACGCATCCGTGTCGACCCAAAGCTGCCGGCAGACGTAGAACTGCAGGGCGGAGACGAGTGATAATCATTGGCGGTTGTTTTCGGAGGTTTCGAAATGCAGACACCTCCGGTTCAGTTTGTCGTCGTTGCACTTTGCTCAGTCCCGGGTAACGTAGTCATTAGCTCAGCAGCCGGTTTACCCGGGAGATGGTGATGCGTACTGCTGCTTCAACGCCACCAAACATCCCCCCCTCGATCCCCACAACTCCAATAGATATGTACGTTGCGATCTCCTCCCTGTTCCTCCTCAATAGCTCTTTCCGCTGACCACTGCATCCGAACCATAGAGCCATGTCTACCCCGACTCGAACCATCCGGAACTTCTTGCGGATCGGACCCAAGCAAGCCTTCTGGCAGATGCTCGTGGGTACCCCGACAGATTGTGGCGCGCGGATACGAGGAATTTCGATACTCTAAGTTTCTTGCTGACTGCAGCGTAGGGAATTGGTTTGTGTTCCGGAGTTCGAGTGATGGATGCGCAGAATTAACACCCGCCCTCTCACCCCAGGTGATACCAAGGCCGGTACTCTCGTCGGCACCGATCGCTTCGGCAACAAGTTCTACGAGAACAACACCGAGGAGCTCCCACGTCCGTATCCCACATCCCGAGCCCGAGTCAGTGCGACCCTCAGCTGATCTCCGATAGTGCGGACCAAGTGGGTCGAGTACAAGGAATTTGATTACGATGCGTGAGTTGGGAGCTTTGCTGTGGAACGATCCGATCCGCTAGGTGAGCTAACAGATTTGGTAGTGCGCACGTTGAGCCCGGCTGGTAACCCCCCCCACGACAGCTACTACAACTACGGTCTTAACCTTGAACCCAGGCACGCCTGGCTTCACTACCTCACGGACAAGCCTCCGAATGTCGACGCCAACATGATGCACCAGAAGAGGCCGTGGGAGAATCCTGGCCATGTCCCAAACCTTACCTGGACTCGTGGCGCATACAAACCGTACTCCACGTAAGTATCCGAAACCCCTCCATAATCCCCCGTGCATGTATTGATATCGCGCAGTGTGAAGCCTAAGTTTTCGGAATGGCAGCCTGTGGTACGGCCGAGGGAGTAGAAACAGCCCCGAGCGGACAGGCTTGGATAGAGTGGTAGCATTGAGCCAGGGTTTCCGGCATGGGGAGTTGTGGCTGGGCTCAGTTCATATTTCGTCCGTCACAATCATGTGCGTTGTGCGTAAGGACGAGTGATCCTACTGCCACCATTGAGGTTGTTACCTCTCGTATGAGTGCGGGTTAGTGAAGTGGTCGTGGCCAATGGGTATCGCGCTGGATTCCCTCTGGCACTACAGACCCCCACCAAAACTCTCCCAGCAATGCCATCCCAATGCCTGCCGAGTGACATCCAGTGCTTGATCCTGGTCTCGGCCCAACATTTGGGGTTCATGGTTTTGGATCCGTCCTGGCGGACCCGACGCGCACGTCGAACATGGGAGACGGAATAAGATGAGGCCTTTCCTCTCTTCACAAAACTCCAAGTTGAGGTGGCGCCTTGCCCACAAGACCCATGGGATGGAGATGGAATTATTCCACCAAGAAAAAGAAAATTTTCCTGCCACGGCCGGCCTGCTATGTGCGCATGTAATGACTCTACCCCAGTCAGCCGGAAACGCGTGGCCCGTCAAACACAGAGTCTTCAGCCTGGACGATGGAGCAGGACGGGGACCATGAAACCGCACAGTACGATACCTGCAATGGTCGGAAACGGGTGCATAGGCGGTGAGATAATAAACGGTAATCCGGCTGGTGGCAGCATCCGGCGTCTCTGTTCCGAATGCAACTGCCGGTCGGAGGTGTACGCAGATATATGTGTACCTGTGTACGGTACACACTATGTAACTAGTATGTATCTCCGACGGGTGCGCCCCCACGCACCACCCTGATTGATCCGCGCGCCGTTTATGTAGCCGGGCGACTGTGGCTGCGGGCCTACAGAGAGCGAGAAAGCCGTCGCTTTTCACCCCCCACGCGTGTGCAAGTCCAATCCCAAGCAGAAGCTGCTGTCACTGTATGTCACTCGCTCGCGCGCCGTGTCTGATGTGTGGATCCGTTATGTAAAGGAGTATATCGCCGTGGTCTGGATATGTCGTATGCGATTGATGACAAAACAGGGAAAATCCGTTATGTAGAGTATGTCCACCCGGGAGGGGGGCAACTGCATACTGGATATTGGATCAGAAGTACATAAGTATCCGAGACACCGACTCGAATGTCGACCGAAGAGCAGAGCAGAGCAGAATATCCAACGTCGACAGGGCGATTCTGGGATCGTCATTCCTCTCGCTCCTAGTATCCACGGGGATCAGCCCGGGGAGTTGCAGGAATCCCCCGCTGGTCCTTCTGGACAGCTGAATAGCTCTTGGCGTCAGACGAAGAGCTACATCGCTGGCAAATGCCGCCACATACTTACCTAGCAGCGAACAGCGGGTGGGTTGGATCCTGCGCCAGGGTCGGAGGGTATGGCACCAAGATGTGGATTCGCCACAGGGTCAGCCTCCTTCCTTCCTGGCGCCGACTGCCTCCCTCCGCGGCGTCCCTCAGATCCCTGGCGTCGTGGAGGGCGGACAACAGCGACAGGCCACTGTCTCGGCCGGGACAACAGTTAACTGGGTGCAGAGCTTTTTCTCGCGCGGAAGAATTGTGGGTGGATGAAAGGCGGTCATGGATGGTATGTAAGTGCAATAACGCGAGCTGGTTGCTTTTTGAAAAATCCGCGCCGTAACTATCTAGTGCTGGTTGTCCGGCGCTGTCTGTTGGAACTTGCGCTTCTAGAAGCAATAGATATCGATGTAGAGAGTACATCAGTAAGAATGGAGCTCCGCCATGGCAGGCTTGGCATTGATCTTGTCGTTGTCTGCCCGCCCCCCTGCTAGTGTCGCCGATCAACCGAAGCCTACATATCTATGTACATACAAACGTAGTCACTTAGTTAAGCTTGTCCCCGGGGAAGGGGCACGGTTCTTTGTGGTTTGATTTATGGTCCTGCTGACGAGGGAAGTGAGAGAATGTTTGTGCGGGGAGATATTTAATTGCCTAAACCTGTCGCCTGGCCCAGCTGCTTGTGTACATAATATCCACACCGCACAAAAGCACAGCAGTACAAACTCCACCCGAACGGAACACCAGTGCCCTTCGGACCGTACTTGACCACCCCGATATTAAGGGTCCTCAGGGTTGTTGGAGGTCGAGTTAACTAGTTAGAAATCAGCGCGACGCGGGAGGAGAGATAGTATAGCCAATCAAAAGCCCATAACCAGCTGTTAACTCTGAGTGACCGTGGAGGGAGTTGAGGACCTCTTGACCGGAAAAGATCGGGTCTCAAATCACGGTCGTGCTTCGGCCCGAACGCGCCATCGTCATATCTTTCAATGAAAACGTCTGCTAAAATATATATGCAAAGTAAACCCATGTTCTCCAACCCCTTCTGCTAGAATATGTGTACAAGCAAGTGCTGTGTCTCTGCGAAACTACGCATAGAGAGCAAACTGACATTCACTCCCCCGCACTTCACTCACTGCTAATGCTATGTAGAAACCAACATAGCTACATATCACCGGATGTAAGCTACATCGTGATCGTTGGCTAGGCACAAAAGGGGGACTATTTAGTGATGGAGCTGTGAGCCCCACGTCCAACTGTTTGGCAGACCCTTGATCCAATGCATACACACACAGATCCAAAGCCACGCATGCATATGGAAATCCCCAGAGTCCGATGTTACATATGTGCATACAAACATACATATATCTCCGAGCTCGCGGCGCTACTGCGACAGTGCAACCTACATAGCCGGGCGCCAACTAGTCACCAACATCTAGGTCAGACGTGTTGTTTTTCCCGGCTCCTCACCTGGGCTTGCTATGTACCAGCGTGCCGCCCATATCTGTCTAATTACGGCCGGGCGGCAACTTGTGGACTTGCAGACTTCCAGCCGATCACAGGTCGGAGCCCTCATCGGCTCGGGCTCTCTCGTCAGTCCCCCAGCTACTAGCTGATATATCGCTCCTCGCTGAGGAAAGGCCAAAGGTCAGACGACCGCTATTGCACGCCAGCTCTGTCGCTCGCCTTTTCAACACCACAAGGCAGAGGTGCGCGTACCCTTGCGTCCCTCCTAGGGCTACGCCAAACTGCTCTCCTAGGGTAGCGCCGCATACATGCGGAGTTCGGTGTCTACATACATAGGCGCGGGCGGGTTTTCTTAGCGTGCCGGACCATCAGCAAGCGAGGTCGGATCTTGGATTGGATGCTGGTGGAAGCTACTTGCCGAGCGCGAGCCGCGCGCAAGATGGTAGTTATGCAGTTAGCCGCTTGTGGGCGATGTTCGATGCATAAGGCATCAACACCGTCTTTCGCGATTCCCAAACTTCCTTTTACCGTAGATTAGCTGTCCGAAAACACGAACAGCACTGCCATTAGTATGTAGGGCAGTTACGGCTTGCTGGGTGGTTATTCACTCAAGCTCGAACCCCAGTGTGCGCGCTTAGATGTAAGGTAGTAGTCAGCTGCCGGCAATGTGAGTTTTTCCAGCGGCGTGATGATTACGGCTAGTAGATATGTACTGACTCCCATGTAAGGAGCTGGCTATGGCGTCGGCATGACCTGCCCCGGTGGCTTCGTGGACGGCTCGGATGAAGCGGATCCCAGTTGAGTAAGGAGGCCGCCCGCGCGAGAGGCAGAAACTCTATCGTGCTGATTTCGAGTTTGTTGCGGTGGAAGGAGGATGTTTGCTGGCCGCCTGTATACCGTCCGTCAGTGGGAGCCGCCTCTCCAGGGAGCGGGCATTGCGTGAACTTGCACTTTGGGATCTAAATGCAATTTTGCACGTGCCGCACGCCGTACATACACGGCACCTGCCATGTGGTGATTGGTGATCCTGTGTCCTTCTTCCAGTTGATCTCGCTCACGGACAAATTCCTCGGCCGGGCGCGGTCCAGTCAAACTCCTTGTGCGCGACGTAGATTTGGGAGAACGCCAAAGAGCGGATGCTGGGTAAGCCTGGCCGAACCAGGCAACTGCTCTTGATTTCAGTCTGCAAGGACGAACGATGGCCGTACTGTGCGGAGACCTAGAGCACAGCCGGGACCTGGCCACCCGGGAGGAACCATTCGGTGTGGGCTCTTTCTTCCGACGTATCACAGAGACTACGCCCATGGCCAGCCGTCTCATGCGCGCGATGGAGAGGCAAGGTCAGTGGACATTCCAACTGGATCTTCACGAGAAAACGCTATGTTCGCTGAAGGTGAGCTCGTCGTTTGCGACAGCAGTAAGGCGACCGGATTGCGACTCCTGTGGAGAGTGGAACGTCGCCGGATGGTGATGGTGAAGCCGTGAGAGAACGAGGATGGGACGGCAAGCCAGCAAGAAGAAAAGGCTCGAGCCAGCGGACTATGTAGGTAGATAGCCACGAGTCACAGGCCCAACTCGATCCCCACGTTACGCGGACCAGGAGTTTCTATATCCGTATGTGCCCCAGTACCTGAGCTAGAGCGGTCATTCGAAATGGAAGTGAAAAAATCAACCATGCTAAACCCGACAGGTGAAGAACCCCAAAACATCAGTCTCGAATGCAGCTAGAGTAGATATCAAGACTCCTATGTCGTACAGCATCCCACCAACAATTCTTCACGCATGCCATCATGTCGCCCGCAGCGTCGGGGGCGGCTGCTGGATGTGGACGGGCGCCCCCGGTTGTCGCCCACTAGCCTCATTCGAACCAAGGCCAATCTCCGAGAAGAGCTTAGTCGAGCCAAAACATCCAAACGGAAGGTCGAATCTCACTTGGGCGACTGTTCGCGTGGTTCGGAAGAAACGGCGTTCCCCTTTTCCCTCTCTCCCTCTACTTCTTCTTTCTCTTCTTCTCTCCACCCCCCGCCACGACTTCAATCCTCCTCCTCTCCTCACCTCCACCGCCACCTCGGCCGCTCCGAAACACCCTTCAACTTCGCTCAGATACCAGCTTCACTCTTTCGCTGGTACCTGATCGAACCGTCGCTCTCTAGCCAACCAAACCGCCACACTCGCTGCCAATCGATCGATCTGCAACCCCCACAACGGCTGGTCGATACATACATCATACCTACGTCTTGGTCTTTGATGTACGTCCATCCCACTCTCCAGATCTCCTAGCCGAACCAAACCTCCGGCCCAGGCCCCCAAACTCATCCCTTCGATCTGCTCCAAGTATTCCCCGCCATGCACATTGCAGCACTTTCTGTCTGACAACGCACGCAACCCGTCTATCGTTGACATTACTGCTGTTGTTCTGGCCGCGTCACCTTTTACTCTCACTATGCTCAGCTCTTATGGCTCCCCTTTGTTCCCTGCACTGACACGAGGCTTTTACCAGTGGCTGCAGTTAATTACCAACACGAGCTACCCAAGGCTGCCTTACGCCATAATAATCCTTCACCTCCCCCACCCGCAGTCCGCAACCTGCTAAATCGATCCGTCCTTGCGCTTCCGTTCCTGCTGCTCCCATCCACCCCGACAGTAATCGACAATGCCCGCTATAATTTCTAAACGCGCCAACGGTAACTATGGAAAGGTTCAAGAAGGGCCCGGTCCCAACCACACCATGAGGGATCTTCTCATCACTCTGGTGATCCTCGTGGCTCTCTGTTTGGTCATGTGTGGAACCCTTTTCGTCCTTCGACGCATCCGTCGTGCTCGCAAGGAAGCCGGCACCCTGCCTTCCTACGATGCGGCCACCCGCAATCGCGGAAACCACCTCACGATACAGACAAACCGCGATTCGACCTTCGTCTTCTCGGAGAAGCAGCATCTGATGGACAACGGCCCGATGCCCTTGTCCCCGGACAGCGTCCCCGAGATCAGGATCACCTTCCCCGAGGAGGAGGACAAGGATGGACGCAAGATCTCCGGACGGGTTGTCGTTGTCCAGGTCGGTGAGGCTGGCGTCGGGTTTGTCAGGCCATTGGACCAGACCAACCTCCCGCCATACCAGCAGAGCCGGCCACAGGAACGCTTCGATTCGGTTGACATTGACCGCATCGGAGGACTGAAGGAGATCAGATAGAGTGGTTGACGAAGCAAGCGAATGGAGACGACAATGATGGGGGCGTTCGGGGAAAGGTCAAGGAAAGATGTGGAGATGTTGGTTTTTTGACGGTCTCGCACAGGTTCTTTGTGGAAGAAGGTTTCCTTCCAAAACACCCATCAATGTTGGAGTCTCAGCAATTCTCTTGTTCTTCCGCTACTTCCATGCTTTCTTTTACCTCTGCCCGTTTGTTGTAGGTGGGGGAATTTGGGAGTGGTTGTAGCACCTTGACCCTGATTGCAGTAACTCACACTTCGTCTCTTTTCTTTGTGCCTCTTTGGTGCCGCAGATTTCTTTCTGTCCATTAACACTGCTCTCTTGGTTGTGTTTTAGTACTGAATTTTCTTCCTTCTTTCTTTCTTTCTTTTTTTTTTACCGTTTGCGTGTATTATGATGGGATTTTTCTGATTTTTTTTTACGATTTAGGTGGGATTTCCGTTATCTTACTGTATGTACTGTACAGGCGTGCTTGGACTTTAATGTCTGGTTTGGACTGGCTTTTTGGTAGT
>Ga0307512_10007593_pt1 | contig 10711 bp, 8 predicted proteins | sample 14_EM_MG_FD_200267 | JGI IMG/M metagenome (GOLD analysis project Ga0307512, IMG submission 200267) | Populus trichocarpa ectomycorrhiza microbial communities from riparian zone in the Pacific Northwest, United States - 14_EM | ecosystem: Host-associated > Plants > Roots > Unclassified | place... | reverse complement strand
ATCGAGCGAGTTTGGAGATGCACTTTGAGGCCGTGATCGAGCGAGTTTGGAGATGCAATTGGAGACCGAGATTGAGTGAACTCAGAGATGCACTGGGAGGCCGTGATCGAGCGAGTTTGGAGATGCGCTGGGAGGCCGTGATCGAGCGAGTTTGGAGGAGTACTTGGAGGCGGTCAATCTGGAGGCTGTAGTGCGGGAGGGAGGCGCGATGGGAGCTGAGACTCTATTCATTGGGTAACTCGTAATTGTGGGAATGTAGAGCATTGAGTACAACATGGTCTGCCGAGAGATGAGACTGGCTGGGAGCGGGAGACAGTCGAACATGGGATGATGCAGTACGCAGTGTATGCTGTACTCGGTGTTAACTCTTGATCATGGCATGGAGAGATAGAGAGCGATGACTTAACTTCGTGTTCTTAGGTGATGGTAGAGTTGAGGACGAGACAGAGAGAGATATGAGAGGTGCTGAGGGAAATCATCATGAGAAACTGGGACTTAAGAGAATTTCGTGTGCGAGTCAATTTACCATCCCCGATACGGCAGGTACGAGTCCCAATTCGGCGGGTAATAACACCGATACGAGGTGTTGTAAACCAAATCAGGCAAGCCGTATCCCGGATTTCTCAGGTCCGCTCGTATCCTCCACATCGTTCATATCTTCATCCCCCATCTCTCCCTTTCTCGTCCACAACTCTACGATCACCTAAGAACACGAAGTTAAGTCATCCCTCTCCATCTCTCCATGCCATGATCAAGAGTTAACACCGAGTGCAGCATACACTGAGTACAGCATACACCGCGTACTGCATAATCCCAACACCGACTGTCTCCCACTCCCAGCTAGTATCTCATCTCTCGGCAGACCATGTTGTACTCAATTCTCTACATTCCCACAATTACGAGTTAACCAATGAATAGAGTCTCAGCTCCCATCGCGCCTCCCTCCCGCACAACAGCCTCCAGATTGACCGCCTCCAAGTACTCCTCCAAACTCGCTCGATTACGGCCTCCCAGCTCATCTCCAAACTCGCTTGATCACGGCCTCCCAGTGCATCTCTGAGTTCACTCAATCTCTGTCTCCAATTGCATCTCCAAACTCGCTCGATCACGGCCTCAAAGTGCATCTCCAAACTCGCTGGATCAAAGCCTCCCACTGCATCTCCAAACTCGCTCGATCACGGCCTCCCAGTGCATCTCGGAGTTCACTCAATCTCGGTCTCCAAGTGCATCTCTGAGTTCACTCGAACCTGGCCTCCAAGTGCATCTCTGAGTTGACTCGATCTCGGCCTCCTAGTGCATCTCTCAACTCGCTCGAGCACGGCCTCTGATCGTCATCTTCGGTCGCACCTCGAATTGCTGACAATCACCGCGTGCTGCCAGTCCAGATATACCGTGTGTAGATAGGTAGCTATATAGATACATAGATACATCGATGAGAATACAAACTGAATGCATAAGTTTTGGAAATTTATGAACGATGAGTAGTAGGTATGATTTAACATCGCAAGACATTGTGTAAACGGCTTCAGCTCAACTGCAGCCCCTGCGAAGAATGTAACACACGTGTCCTTCTGATGGTGTGTAAACGTCACCACAAAGTAAAGGAGTACGTGTGCAACGCGACCCGTCGCCGGGACGACGGGTAGCGTGGAATTCTCCGTCAGAGGGTACGAGGTTCTATCAGAGCCGTCAGAGCCGTCCGGAACACCCGGGTGTTTCTGACGGACACTGGAGTTGTTGCTGATGACAGTGGACAATCTGGTGTCTTCGTTGCTACTGCGTCTCGACATGTGGCGCATTGGATAACGCGCCTGTCCTTCGGCTCATTTCGGATCCACTCGCACCTGGCTGAGGTGTATGAGGAGCCATGATTTGCTGTTGTGGGCAATGTGAGGAAGATGATACAGAATAGAAGTGGGAAGTCCAGAGGGATATATACTTAGCTTTGAGTCCAAATGGATTGACTGACGGCCAACTTGGACGTTCTACTCAAGAAGAAGCCCACTGTTTATAGGTGCAGGTAGCAGGAGATTGCAACTGTCCAGCTAGTTTCAGTAAGTCGGTCCAATGTTGTTTCTTTGTTTACCGGGATATATCGTGGTGAAAGCCAGCTGCAATCTCATGTTTAATTGATCCAAATGGATATTCTTCAAAAGAAAGCACGTCTGGTGATGTTTGTCCCAAGACATCCCCGGGATCTTACATGGAACACATGCTAACCATCAAGTCATGGTATAAGGTTACCATTACTATTCACAATGAAGTGACAGTCAAAACGCGGATTTGGCTTTTTACATATTGATGAAACATACCAACCTTGACAGACAAGACGCAGCTTGCCTCCATGTGGTCCACATCTTGCAACATCCAACATCTCGCCCAACAACGAAGTCAACACAAGATACAGGGGTCAATGCTCCGAAAAAGTACCATTAACTATTTCGGATGGGCAAATATGGCAAACTCACAAAGCGATCCAGGTGACAACATCACCAAATGAATCAAGGCAAGAGCAGCTTGGAAGCAGAAAGGGTCCGACCGTTGGGAGCATTGCGTAGCTTATGATCAAAAAAGAAGCTTTCGTTGGAGACAAGATGAGATATGCACTTTTTAAGCACCCGAGATCAAGAGGAATGGATCAAGCATTATGTGGATAGAGAGACCACTGTGGCAAGCAAGCGAGTTCAAGACGCAGGGACAGCAATTATGCAAGAGCAGGAAGATAAGAGCAATGCTGGAAAGCCGGGATCGACAACCAGGAAGCCCGAAAAAACATTTGATGAGATGATGAATGCTATTGAAGACAGTGTGAGCAATCTTGCAAGGTCTGACAATGAGGAGCATGGGGAAGACGAGGACGATGACGAAGAAGGTAAAGTGCTGGGCAAGCTGAGCCTAGATGAGGATCCCGGCTGGGAGATGGGCACAATCTCCACCACAGTACACCCCCGCATGGAGAGTTTTCGAGAGAAGCTGATGAGGATTGATGAATTGACGCAACCGTGATAGGGGGACGCAGCCGACTACTTCTGAGCGAGAGACATGAAGTATGAAACTGCAGAATGGAAGGTTCTGCCAGTTGTGAAACCCCAAACAGACAAGACTGCATTCACACTGTCACTGACAACATTTGGAGAGCATACGCAGACTCTTGATGTTGCCCCGGACAATCGCTAATGGGGCAACTGTCTTCGCAACCAGGAATTTGTCAAATGAGGCTGGCTTCCAGGAAGCCACAGTTACACAGACCCATGGTGTCTCTGATGCACGTCGCAGCACCTGATTAGTCACAGATTAACAACTCAGAGCATGTTGAACAGAAATGCTCATACCCCTGCATATAACATCCCTGGCTAATTACCAGACAGATAGTGGATTGCGACCTAGAAATGGTGATGGCTCCTTCATCGCTGAAAGAACAGATAGCCAAATGGTTCATTTTGACGACATTTCTGTTTGAAAAGCAATCTGTGTACCTATGTTGCTATGTGTGTGGTTTTTCTGGATTTCAGTAACAAAATTGTGAGACTTGATAATTCGTCAGTGTTTGTGCAAGAGTCCCATGGGCCATGGGGAAGTTCTAGACCACAAATCAAGTTGATACACAACCAACAAACGGGATATTGTCCTGCCGGTTATGGTCAACAGGGAAAGCAAAACCTAAATTCAAGACGAAATTTACTAACACAAATTGGGTCAGTACTGCCATATGAGTCATAGAAGAAGCGGTCAAAGCGTAAGCTGAACCCGGATGAATGACACCCATCATGCTGCATCAATTAATGCATCCAACTGCACAACACTCTGCTCAGACCTGCTCCACTTGTTTAAGATTTTGATAATTGCTTATGGTAGGTCATGGAAATTGATGAGACGGAGCTGGATAAGGAAAGGGGAAGAACCCAGGCTATATATATCGAAAACTAGGGGATGGATCTGTATAACAAAATTTGCCGGCCGAAAGGGCTGAAACAGGTTCAGACTATGTCATTCACCACTCAGATAACGTGTATAGTGGTGGCTCAGAAACTGAGAGTCCTCGCAGCTTCTAGATAGAAATGATTATACATATAAATGATATATTGGCTGTCAATGATGACTATATGCATTTTGGGTACAATTGTTGAGCATCCAATGACTGTTAGTATGTCTTTAAGATGAGTGTGAACAGAGTGTCAACGGAGTAAAAACTATTTTGAGTCTTACCATTTCGGCACGCAAACGGCTGCATAGTCATATCCTTCCAGCGAGGAGTCATTGCCCGTCATTGTAAGTACAAAGGAAAGCGACATGCTCAACCCCCCACCCTAGAAATGAGTGTCAACAGAGCATTAACGATGTTTGGTCTTGCATCTTGGAAAATCACTTCGCTGTGCAACGGCATTGACCCATAATCACAAAATTGGGTGCCTCTATGGTCAAAAATGCGAGTAACGATATCGCTACTACCTCCTTTAAATGTGCGTCAACAGAGCATTAACAATTTTTGATCTTTCATCATGGATAATACAAGGGCGATGCAACAGCGTTAACCCATAATTGAACTATCTGCTGCCTGTTTGGGGAAAAATGCTAGCGAAGATATAGCTAGTACCTCCTAAAAATGATTCTCAATGGACAGTCCACGATTTTTGGTCTTGCATCCTGCATATTCCAAATGCTATGCAACGTTGTTAACCCATGATCAAAGTATCGGCCCTCTCAATGTGGAAAAATGCTAGTAACAAGATCACTACTACCTCCTAAAAATGAGCGTCTACAGAGCGTGAATGATTTTTGGTCTTGCATCTTGCATAATCAAATGGCTATGCCAAGGTGGTAACCCATAATCAAAGTATTGGTGGCCTCTATGGGCAAAAATGCCAGTGACAATATCACTACTACCTCCTAAAAATGAGCGTCAACAGAGTGTCAACAATTTTTGTTCTTCCATCTTCGATAATCAAAGGGCTATGCAACAGTGTTAACCCATAATCAAAGTATTGTCAATGTTGAACAACCAGCTGTCTACATTACTATAACGTAACTTTGGACATTTTCTGGTGTTAAACTACCCACCAATCAAATTCTAACAGCGATGTTGGATTCAAAAGGTTTCAATAACTCCTTGCTAGAGGTTATGATATCATCCAAAAATGAACGTGTGTTTATTGGTGATTTGAGTGACCGTACTTTACTAATCATCTTTGATGCTTGGTGGGCTTCTGTGAGTGTAGGCTCGAAGCATTGTATTGCTTCGAATAATTCTTGACATGCCCCTTTGTGGCGATTCTACTTTCACTGCAGAATTGAGGAGAGCAGCCGCCCTGGCATCACATGAATCATTTGTGGTCAAGTTCTTCGCCATCCACCAGAACAGGTGACCAGCTCAATGGGGAAACACCTGCTGGCAGAAGGGCAGACCGCAAAGTGAAAGGAATTAACAGAGTCGGAAGTTACTAAATTGACCACCTCAATGGTCCATTAAACAGCTTTAGCGATACTGCTGAGCCAAGGAAGTCAAGTAAGTTCAATAGTAAGTTCACAAAGAAAATTGGTATTTGACATGCAGATCTTGTCTATATTAACTGAATTGACAGAAAAAACGCTCCAAACTGGCTGCGAAGGACTTTCAAAGTGCGATATTGCACCTAGACCCCGGGAATTGCTACCTCAGGTTAGGATTTGTTTTGGCACATCGTAAACGGAATGCTATATCAAAAGTAGAGCTACAACAGTCATCCAATGCATCAAGGAGCGATTTGGTGCTACCGTCCGCCAGCATGCTGAGCAACCTTCACCGGAGGGAATTTACACTGGCAGTGGATGCAATTGACAAGCGATCGCCTTCAAGATATGTCGTTGGTTTAGCTCTTGACGGTTGGACATCGACGAACGACTGAGCCATAACTTCGGTCATTGCTTACAATATGGATCCAACTTGGACATTGTGTAAAATATAACTCGGATTCGATGAGGTTGATGGCTTGCTCTTGTCCCTTTTGGAACGCTAATTAGGATAATAGGTCAAAAGTCATCATACTGGAGCATGGCTAGCCATACATTTGAACGCTGTTCTTGAATGTTATAAGCTCACACACAGCTGTTTACCTGGAATTTGGACAGACAACGCTCCCTCAAATTACTCCATGCCTTGTGAATTACAATCAACCCTTGACGCCTGTGGAATCAAGTGGCCTGCATTGAGACACCACATATCATGCATGGCGCAAGTCATCCAGCTTGCTTTAGGTGTGTTCATTGGCTGTCTGGGTGTAGAAGGCCACACCAAGTCTTGGGAAGCCCATGAGCGTGATAAGAAATTTGGAGAGAATCAAAGCATTGACATTCAGAATAGTCAAAGACTTCATAAAGAGTGGAATGCTAGAAACAACTTGGTGTCTACCATGCGACCAAGTTGTGGAAAGTTAATTGAGAAAGTATGGATTTCAAGATGTTGTGAAAGTCCTGAAACTGACCTTCATATAACAGCGAATGGTTGCTGTGTTGATTACACTGATGCATGGTTGCCGAATGGAGTTGATTGACTGTCAAAAAGACCATGTCCGAATCACCGGAATAACAATTCAGGATGTGAAGACACAGTGGAATTTGACACTGTAGTTACATGAGCAAGCTTACCAATTACGAGAATCCTCCCGCTAGTATGTCAGACATCCGAAATACAATGATCACTGTTCGCCCTTCACAACACCGGATGAATGGACCATCGTTGAGTATGTCATGGAAGTTTCAAGGCAATTACGGTACTGGATCGTGTGGATGTTGAAATTGCATCGGGTCACTCAGGATCACAATATCACTGTCGACAATGACATGTTCAATCTTATGGATGGCGTTTTGTGAGCTTTGGTCAAGTTGAAAACCCAATGGAAGGAAGACTTATACTTCGCAGTGATGTTTGCCCGACAGAAGCTGTCCAAAGATTATACTGAAGTTACTTCAACAACAGGTATGCTTCTCATTGAAGCACATATCGTTCATCATTTCCGGAAGTTGCGCTCATTTAGACGGTGGGACAAGGGCATGGATATCAAGCCTAAGCACGAGACTTCGTATACTACCCAATACCCGGAGTCAATTCTCAAGTATGAGGAGAATGAATACTGGGCCAATCATCGCCGTTTACCCGGCATTGAACCCAACAGCATACGATGCAATACTCACGTCTTGTCTGCAATGGCTTCAAGAACTGGTCCATCGTCTTATCATCCATCTGATTTTCCCAGCTACAATAACCAATACTTAATGCCTACCAATGTGGCCCAAACAATGCCCGGATGATGCGATTGTGCTGCACGCTAATTGTCAGCTGCAAGGCTGTATTCGCATTGACCACCTGAATTAGGACAGAACTGTGTGCAAATTAATCACAATGTGAGTGATTACCACACCGACCCTACCTCAATTAGCCGTACATTTTGAATAACTGGTATCACCGACTGCTGGTGTAACCAAAACAAATGAATTCTAAGTACGCCAATCACTCCAATGTGGCACACAACATATTCTCTTTCATACCACTTGGCGTCAGGGTTAATGTCAGTTTTTCCCTTGGCCTAGATGTTCATGGCTGGAGGCAGTCAAAATCACAGCTGAGACCCTTCACGAAAAGGTCATAGGAAGGAAGTTGTCTCGAGCAAATAACGGGATATTAGCAGACGACAATCCAGCATTGGATATGACGAATCTTGAAAACAACTTGCAAATGCAGAGACAGGTGGAGGAAAGGAAATTGCACGGAATGGCCAAGGTTGACCACTTTTTGGAGATTTGGGGGGGCAGCCAAGGGCTAAGTGCTACACAGAAGGAATCTCGCAATCACAATACGCAAATGGCAGCCGTAGGATACATTTTAGACACACAAGAGATTGTTAAAGTGTCCTGGTCAAACTATGAGCATGATGGTGGAGTTGCATTTAAATTGCCGGAAAGATCACATGTGCCACCAGCTTTGTCTGCAAAGGACCTCCCTGGAGGATCAACTCAAGTTGTAAATGTCCATGGAATAGAAACAATTGAGTGACATCCAGCCGAAAGTGATGAGGAACGTACACCTGAGAGCAATTCGCATCCTGATAATTGGCCTCACTGGAATGGGGACTTGGACAATCCAAATTACAGTGAAGACAACTGGGAGACGGACAATGAATCCGACATGGACGTAGACAGTGGAGTCGAGGATCCAGAATCCCCAGCGCTGCGTGATGTGAGTGCCACACGGCATATTCCTGGAATGATTCGGCCAACACGGAGGTCAAACTGACAGGTTGGAAAGGTGTTGATGACAGGCAATAAAATGGAAACAAAGAGGAATATAGGGAACGAGAAAAAGCAGGACAGAATGTGTCGATGTGGTTTCACCAGGTTCTTTATGACGTTTGACGGAGAATTTCATTTAGATCTATATTATGGGAGAATATTGAGCAGTTGCATGTGGATATTGGTTAATAAACAGAAGAATAGCGGGTGAAATGAATTATTTGGCAAGATGTACAAATTTTAATCGAATGAGAGTGACCAGTGCAATGGAATTACTGGGCTCAGCTTTGCCAAAGGGCCGAGTATTGATCAGGCAAAAAGGCAACAAATCAGTTCGAATAACTATAAATGCGATTATCAATGGCAGCAGATTGTGAATACACAAAACTTTATAATGAGGGTCAATGGAGCGTCAACAATTATTAATCTTGTAAGTACAGTAATTGTAAAGAGATTTGGTCGCTGTTGTGTATAACGGACATATAGGCAGCCCATATAGGCAACATAGACAGCGACACGGTCACTGTTCAATTCTTAGAATGAGCGTCAACGGCGCATCAATGATTGTTTGTTTTCCATCTTGGGTAACCCCAGTGGCGATTGGTTGAAAACATCCATAAATGAAGTATTGGCAGCCTCCTGAGGCAATAATAATAGCGACATGCTCCCTGCTCCGTCCTGAAAATGAGCGTCAACGGAGCATCAATGATAATTGTTGTTGCATCTTGGTAATCCAACTGGCCATTGAATGCAAACATCAATAAATGAGATAGTGGCCGCCTTTAGAGGCAAAAACAACAGCGACATGCTCCTAGCCCCATCCTCAAAATGAGCGTCAATGGTCTGTCCACGATTTTTGGTATTGCATCTTGGTAATTTAACTGGCTATTGGTTGGAAACATCCTTAAATATGGTAGTGGCCGCCTTTAGAGGCAAAAACAATAGTGACATGCTCCCTGCCCCATCGTGGAAATGAGCGTCAATGGAGCGTCAACGATTATTGGTCTTTCATCTTGGGTTATTGAACTGGCGATTGGTTGCAAACATTCATAAATGAGGTAGTGTCCGCCTTTAGAGTCAACAACAATAGAGACACGCTCCCTGCCCCATTGTGAAAATGAACGTCCACAGAGCATCAACAATTTTGGTCTTGCATCTTGGGTAATCTAAATGGCCATTGGGTGCAAACATCCATACATGATGTAGTGGCCACCTTTAGAGGCACAAACAATAGCGACACCCTCCATGCCCCATCCTGAAAATGAGCGCCAACTCAGCATCAAAGATTTTTGGTCTTGCATCTTGGGTTATATAACTGGCGATTGGTTGCAAACATCCATACATGAAGTAGTGGCCACCTTTAGAGGCAAAAACAATAGTGACACACTCCCTGCCCCATCTTGGAAATGAGTGTCAACAGAGCATCAACAATATTTGGTCTTGCATCTTGTGTAATCTAACTGGCGATTTGTTGCAAACATCTATATGTGAGGTAGTGGCCACCTTTAGAGGCAAAAACAATAGCGACACACTCCCTGCCACATCCTGACAATGAGCGTCAATGGAGGGTCAATGATTTTTGGGCTTGATTCTTGGCTAATCGAAGTGTCACTTTGTGGTATTGATTCATCTACAATGTAACGGCGGCCTGTTCAGCCAAAACAGGGCATGACATATACATTACCCCATCGTGAAAATGAGCGTCTACGGAACGTCAACAATTTTTGGTCTTGCATATTTGGTACTCAAGGCATTGCGCAGATTCATGAGCTCATCACGGAAGTATTGACCACCTTCACTGGAAAGAATTCAACCTATGGAAGCAAAATCACGGATTCCACAATAATCGATATGGCAAACTGCAATGCATGCCAAAAGAGATTATTGGCCACTGAATATGCGATTTTGATATGATACTATTACTATACTGCAAGAACAAGAGCATTATATCAATCTACAGATGGACCTGCTGGGCAACCCGCTGACAACCCACCAAATCCAGATGAATTGGGAGATTTCCATCGAACCGTACCCGAATTCAGGGTTCTCGTCTATTGTCAACCCGGACCGCCAATCGGGCAATGGTTTGGGTTCGACCCGGTCCCTGACCCGAAGTGACGGTCCGGAACCGTTGCTAACACTAGTATAGGGCCCTCTCGACTGCCATTTCGGTAACTCTCGTAAGTGCACTACCGGCCGGCGGTAGCTTGTAGTAGTGGTCATCTTTATTTAGAGCAAAGGATTCCAACGTCAGCATCTCCTCCTTGTCTATGGCGGTGTTCGCTGGCTAACCCTTTCTGACAGTTAGAGCCTCCCCTGTCGCGCTGTCTAAGGGTATACATCTTTTGCTGCTGTTACGGGGGTGCTTCACCCTAAGTAACTATACTTGGCTCTTCCAAGCAAGTACTAGGTTCACGGCCGTAGACCCTATTTCCGTTGTTCCAAGTAC
>Ga0307512_10007591_pt1 | contig 10713 bp, 12 predicted proteins | sample 14_EM_MG_FD_200267 | JGI IMG/M metagenome (GOLD analysis project Ga0307512, IMG submission 200267) | Populus trichocarpa ectomycorrhiza microbial communities from riparian zone in the Pacific Northwest, United States - 14_EM | ecosystem: Host-associated > Plants > Roots > Unclassified | place... | reverse complement strand
AAGTGGGGGAACTAGGGTGTGCGCGGGATGGAGGCGGCGGTAGTCCGGTTGCGTGGTGAAATGAGAAGAGAGGTGGACATCTGAGTCTCAAGGTGGAGAATGGTGGTGTGATTGTGTTTCTGGATGCATATACCTTCCAAGCAGCAAGCGGAAGGATACTCGTGCAGGTGGAAGGGAGACTAGGCCCGGGGCACTATCGGCCAGGCAAACGAGCTCCAGCTCCTGGCTAACCGGGGGGCGCGAGCGACCACAGGATGCTTCCGGACAACCAACCTAGGGGCTCCGACGATGGAGCCGGGACTCAGACCAGCGGCAGCCCAGCTGGAGAACAGATAGCGACGGTTCGGATTACGGTCGCTCTGCCTACCGCAGGGTGGCCAGGCTAGGGAGATCGTCAGGGACTCACGAATGCCCTCACATACTCGGGCAAGATGGAAAGCACAGTCTTGTTAGGCCCACGGCGCGGAGTGCGCCGCCCTCTCCAGGGCGCCGGAGACTGCTTCGAGAAGACAGATGATCCCGGAACAAGTCGCGATCTTCACCGACGCAGAGGCGGCCATCAGACGGATGGCCTCGGAGGAGCCTGGCCTAGGCTAGATGTACGTGCTCTAAGAGAGAAAGCACATCGCAGTTCTACGGAGGGCCAGGCCTGAAATCACCATCGAGATCCGGTGGTGCCCGGTGCAGAATCCCAGAAAACGGGAAGACGGACAAATCGGCCAAGCCCGCGGCGGAGGAGCCAGATGCCCGAGGGGTGGGATGGCTAGGGTACTCGGACCGGGCGGGCGCACGTGCGGTTCCGCTCCCCAGATCATCGCACACCTCAGGCGAGAGATCTCCGTGGGCGGAGGCTCGGCAGTGAGCTGGAGGACGGACCTCCAAGATGAAGTACAAGATGCCGAGCTTGCCGGTAGTGCCAAGAGGCTAGCCTCGAGGCTGTACGTACCAGCTAAAGACAGGGCGCTGACTCGCCAGGCAGTACCTCCATTAAACGAAGAATCGCCCCACCGCCCCAATGCTGGTGGTGTCGATGTCAGACGCAAGCACGGGATCATCTCAAGGAGTGCCCCGAGTGGAAGTGCCAGCAGAAGATTCTGTGGGTAGAGGTGCTGAAGGAAAGCGGGAGGAGGATGTGCCGGTGCAGGATCCGGGACCTCCTCGCTGACGGGAGGTGCAGCCAGGCGGTACCAGAGTTCCTCTCCACTGCGGATGTGGGAAGGCTGGTCCCGGCTGAGGAAGCTGCGGGGAGCGGGGCACCGGAATGGGAGAATGGGAGCGCAGGGAGCGCAGGGAGCGGGAAGAGGAGGCTCAGGAGAAGGAGGGCGGAGACTGAGGAGCTGGGTGCCAGCGGTAAGCTACCACTGTTCCTCCACACGCCCTCCTTCATGGCATCTGCAGAGGAGGATGAGTAGGACAGGCCTGGGCGGAAGGCGAAGGGGAGCCTGCAACGTGCCGCCTCGCGTGGATAGTTGACGGGAAACCCGGTCCAAAAAGCGCGCCGGCATAGTCTAGAAAGGCTGCATGCGAGTATGAAGAAACAGAAGAAAAAAAAATCCGTGCGCGGGGCATTTCGGACATGCCGCAGGAGAAAAACTTTTCCCCGTGGTCCCGACTCCGGGCATCGCGACAGCATCCGCTGCACGGGTGGCCAGTCTGCTGGAGTGGCGAGTGCGTAATGCGGAACACGCTAGTTTGACACAAACACGTCGTTATCTGCGGTGTCCGATTACAGTTGGGACCGAAATATGACAGACTATACAGCTACGGGAATATGTATGTATGTATTCGGCTGCAGCACCAACATGCGGAGATCCGTCCGATGCGACCCGAGCCGAACCGAACCGAAGCGAACCGAAGCGAGCAATCCACGCCTACATAGACGAGACGAGACTAAACTACATAGCATGAAATTATGAATTTTTAGGTGCCCCGGTAAAATAACCCCCGTGCCGAGACCAACCCGCGTGTGAGCGAATGCCGACAGGAGAAGGGGAAACCCGAAAAAGAAAGCGATTCCTCAGCGGTGCCGCTGGCTGGCGATTACAGCCAACCGTGCCCGCTGGCCAGGATGGCTCCGTAGGTGCTATCGTATGCGCCAATGCTGAGCGAGGCTGAAAGTTGGCTGTTGGCCACCGTCTCCCCGCCAACCTGCATCGACTCTTGCCTAAGTGTCTACTGGTAGCAGAGCTGCTGGCTCCAGCCCCCACGCCACCCTCGAGTATGATCCTGCCACCGTAATCTCCGGTAACCCTCACTCGACCACCGCTCGCAACGTCGAGTCCACATCCACCACGCTCCGTATTACCACCACCGCGACAAAAACATCATCCATCACCAACGCCCCGCCGCAATGACAGTCAGTCGCCCAAGTGTTATTTTCTCGTCGCCCCGCTTCGGCCGGCCCCCGCCGCCCCCGCATCCACCAGGCCCAGCTCTAACATCGCTTCCCCCGCGCAGGCTTCATCGGTCACTTCCTCGCGCGCCCCGTTCACGAGCAGAAGCTGGCGTCCGAGATCCGGATAGTCGACGGGCAGTTCGCCGTAGCTGGCATGGCTGGCGCCCGAGCTCGAGGAGGCGTGTGCGACAGAGCGGTTCGTTCGAGGCGACATGTCGCGGGAGAGATTTCCCCGTCCCTCCCTCCTCTCCAGCTGCGCTGACCGAAAGGTCCGCGCAGACACGGCCGAGAAGGTGTTTGCGCGTCAGGACGGTCGTCGTGGGGCTACGTCTTCAGCTGCGGCGGCGACAGCCGCTTCTCGCAGGACGACGAGATCTACAAGCAGCGCTCGCTGCAGCTGTCGGTGACGGCCGCGCGCGAGGCCGCCCGCCGCGGCGTCAAGTGCTGGGTCGACCTGTCGAGCGGCTGCGTCTACCGGAGCGAGCGTAAGCCGCGCAAGGAGCCCGACCGGCTCAAGCCGTGGGGGCGGCTGGCGAACTACAAGCTCGAGGCCGAGGAGGAGTTGCAGAAGTGCGAGGGGTGCATCGTATGGACTGTCGCTCGAGAGCAATTTGCGGCGTGCTTTTTGCGCGGCTCTGTAGACATGTCACCGCGACGTCTGCGGAAATGTGATCCGCCAAACGCCCCACTTGGTCCCATGTATCGTTTGATAGGTCCACAGCTGCAAGTTCTTTTCAGTTGCGTACATACATAGAGCACGTGAAAGTAAACTGTACAGCACAACCCTGCACCCACTCGCCTGTCATTGTCTCGTCGCCCAGCTTCGACTGGCCCTGGGTGGTCCTCTCCTCTTACCCCCTCTTTTATACCCCACCCACCTCCCCACGAATTCCGGTCTTCCCTCTGATCTCACTAGCCCTCTTCCGTTACCGCTGCCAAAGACTCGTTCTCATTCCGCAATAGCTCCTTTCAACGCTCCGTCTCTCTATAGTACACTCACGCTTACCGGCAAAGCCTCACGAAATGTCCAGCCGGTACCCAATGGAGGTGTGGATAGGAAACGAGCACTACGAGATCCGCACCAATGAAGAGCTGGAAGCGGCGCTACTTGAGATCGACACGGTAGGTGGAGCGCTGGTGGAGGTTCGGATGCTGCGTGCTGACAAGCATTCAGAGAGATGGATCGGTGGTCTTCAAGTTCGTATCTCCCTAACGAGTGCTGGTTCTGTGTCCATATTCTTACTCGCTATAGCTTTACACAGGACCTCGAGGCAGATCTATTAGCTCTACTCTACTCCCGATTCGAGGTGTTCTTAACGCAGGCCAGGATACCCTTGGTTCCAGGTTCTGACAGTGTGCGGGGATCTAGCGATCGTGCTGGTTTTTCGGCTATGTACGAGAGTCCCACCTGCTGCAAGCCGTGCTCTGGGTGCCTTCGGTCTCGCTGGTGTGACTACCGTGATATCCCGCCCAGGGACTGCAAACAGTGCCCTGGCGGTCTCACGCCCAGTTGCGGTACGCGCCCTAAAGCGTTTTGCCAAAAACGTCACTGATCGAAAAGATCGCGTTTCTTGGGTACAAATTCCTGCATACCAGGAGTTGCCCTCCCAGGAGGGACAACAGGCACCTACTGCCATCACATTGCCGCATGTTGCTTCAACAGAAGAGCTGATATCGTTGTATACCGATAATTCAACGTGAGTTTGTGGACCAGTGTGGCCAGCACAAAATTCTGACAACATGAAGCCGCAATTTCGTCCGCCGCAAGCGCCTTGCCTTCTTCTTCCTGACCGACAAAGCCGGCCGCAAATATTTCTTCAACCACCGTTGGAAGGCTACCGAAAACCAATCTATACCCGCAACTACGCCTGCATCGATTCTAGCCTCCTGTCTAAATGATGTGTGCGGTGATTGGGATAAGCTGATCGATTGCTACAAGCAATTGCTTGCCGAAGTTGTACGTCATTGATGCCTGGAATAACTTCATATACTGAAGTTGGTGTTAGGAACGAAAAATATTGATCAGACACGGGTTGGACTATCGACACGTCATCCAGTCGTTGGTCACCATCGCCAGCTTAGCCTCGCGATTGAAAACTGCGCAGCGCGAACAAATTCAAAGCACCCGGCAGCTGGCTAAGGACTTTGATATGAAGTGGGATCAACGCCTGGGGATCGAGGACGAGGCCCATGAGCGGGAGGAAGGCGAAATTTCCGAAGTGGAGAGCCAGAGCTTACCGCCTCAAGCAGAACGAAAAGCCGGCGTTGATCTAATGAGAGCGATGGAACGGCTTGCGGGTGTCAACAACGCCTTAGAGGACGGGTTGATCAAGAAAACCGACTCCTTGCTTCGGGGGGTGCGTGTTCCGTGGGGTTGTTCTGTTGCAATGGTTCTCCTAACAATCTGAGTTTAGGTATCCAACATCGCCTCCATCGACGAGGCATATAAAGCCCGAGAGCAGGGTTCCCGCAGGAAGAGGCTATCGTGGATCATTGTACTCCTACCTGCCATACCACTCCAGTGAATATAGCTAAGCATGAAGTTCGCTTAGTTCATATTCTTGCCATTACTATCCGCCCTGGTAGGCCACCTCTCGCCGGGGGGTTGAGTACTATAATCTTACAACCTGTTAGAGCTTGTACGGCATGAATGTAGATGTGCTTGCGAATTATCCCAGATGGACCACCTATCTCTTCATTGCCGCACCAGTGTTTGCAATCGTCGTGGTGGTGGTCATATTGTTGAAGGGCTTGAAAAACGGCATCGCCGGCTTACTGGAACTGATTCGTCGCCTCAGAAGCGAGTCGAAAATTTCTAACGACGAATGTCGGATTTCTTCGTCCGTTGCGGATCCCCGATACGACAATCCCTTCTTTGATGCGATCTTCTCAGGAAAAAACGCAACGGTCAAACATCTCCTGAGTCTTGGAATTATTGATGTCAATATATACGACAACGTTTATGACGGGAAAATGACGGGGTTGCAACATGCCGCTGCCGCTGGCAATGAAGATCTTGTTCAACATCTAATGGAGCACGGGGCCAACGTCAACGCAGCGGCATGGCATCATCTAGGAAGAACAGCGCTACAGGCAGCATCGGAGGGAGGCCATCTTGCGGTAGTGGATCGGCTTCTGGAGAAGGGGGCCAACGTCAACGCAACGGCAGATGAAGAAACAACAGCCATAGAGGAAGCATCGGGAGGAGGCCACCTTGCGGTAGTGAACCGGCTTCTGGAAAAGGGGGCCAACGTCAACGCAGAGGTAGGGGAGAGTTGCGGAAGCACAGCCCTACAGGCAGCATCGAGGGGAGGCCATCTTGCGGTAGTGAATCGGCTTCTGGAGAAGGGGGCCAACATTAACGCCAAGGCAGCACGGCATTACGGAAGAACAGCCCTACAGGCAGCATCGGTGGGAGGACATCTTGCGGTAGTGGATCGGCTTCTGGAGAAGGGGGCCAACATCAACGCAGAGGCAGCACGGCATTACGGAAGAACAGCTCTACAGGCAGCATCGGAGGGAGGACATCGTGCGGTAGTGGATCGGCTTCTGGAGAAGGGGGCCAACGTCAACGCAGAGGCAGCATGGCATTACGGAAGAACAGCCCTCCGGGCAGCATGGGAGGGGGGACATCTTGCGGTAGTGGAGCGATTGTGGAGAGCAGGTGCAACTAGATAAAGTGTGGTCCGTCTCCCAGAAGTGGTCTTATCACGGTCTACCGACATTCCTTTCAGGTCTTTGCACTCGGTAGAGTACCCAAGTTCAAGGGTGCGGTGATAACGGCCGAGGGCTACCGCTGGTGAGGGGCCATGGCATAGACGACGGCGGTGAGTATGTGGTGGTGATTTGGGATTCCTGTTCTAGTGGATCTATTCATTTTATACTTATGTGTTCCCGAAATATGCGCAAAACCTTTTGAGCAAGTGTATCTTTCAATCTTTGTTTTGCATGTATGTACTGGGTCGGATGGTTTGCAGATTCTTCCATTTTCTGTCATGACTTGGATTAAATTCTTTAATGTACGGCGTGCTGCTGCACCTATACACAGTGTTTCTGGCGAACCAATTCAACAGTATTTTTTCTTCACGGCTTTGGCTCCCAGCAGGCCAATATCGTCCTGGCCGATGCCGGGAATTATTCCCCTCCGCCACCCAGAGTTCTCGTCTACGACAGGTCTCCGCTCGGACAAGTCGATGTATACTTTGTATTACCTACCCCCGCTCCCCGGGCGCCGTCATTGTTTATCACTCGGCCGCTTACGAAGTGGAGAACTAGGTCCGCGTCTGGTCCCGCGCCCAGATGCTCTTCGCGGTTAATGGGGGAACTGGCATGTGAAATGGGGGAAAGCCAGGTTGACATCATGAGCTTCAAGGTGTTTCTTGGCGAGTATACCTTCCGAGTATAGAGCCGGGGTGTGGCGAATGGAAGGCAAGTGAGCCGGGGTTGGCTTTTTGGAGGATAGAAATTATGTAGACAGTGCAGATATAACCTTAGGGCCTGTTCGGTGGCCACTGCATTTTGAATCTACCACACAAAATTTAGATGCAGCTTGAAACCTTGGGTTTCCGGGCGACGGGTCAGCGTTCGGCAAACCACCTCGTTTGATAAGCTGCATATTGTCGACTGAGCCACAATAGATACAAATAAATTCTACTAACAACCCACAATACATACCAACGTGGTCTCCTAGTCAACCCACCATCGCGCCTACTATGTTCGACTCCCGTTCGGTGACTGGGAAAAATCGCCGAGCATCTTCTGGAGATCACGAATAGCCGGCGCGGTTGATATCCTCCGCATACGCACACGGAAATTTTTTTGGCGCTGCGCGATTGGTACCTGTGGATAGGAGGAGTCGTCCGCTGAGTCTCTGGGTAAACAGGAAGGGCCACGCCGCCGCTGCAAAAAGCCGGTTCGGGTTTCCGGAAAGTCTCTCAGAAACTAGCAAACCTTCATGATATAAAAGTGTGACGCGCTGTTGAATATCTGGGTTGCCGAACGGTTCGTCGGGTGAGATGAGAGTTTGCACCTGCAGCTTTGGTAACCGTCAGCTCGTCAGAAACCCGAGGTATGGGGGTGCAGGTGGTAGACCCCAAGTACAGAATGATCCTCTGTTACACGACGCCTTCTAATCCGGCTCCTCCCACAATCCAACGGAGCCTCATCTAATCGACCCTGGCATCCCATACCTGAGCAGCGAGTAGTAATTTCATGCATCAGAATTTATCCATTAGGGAGGTTCTGCAGCTTTTTTGAAAACAGGTTTCCATGGTAACGGCAGGGGTCTGAGCGGACTAGGCCAAAAGTGAACGCCAAGAGCCACTAATTATCGCTCAAGTTATCGTTCAAGAGGAATTCTGTCAGTGTGAATTATAGAAGTGCAGCGTTAGCCTGAACCACGACTGAACTACGAGGTTTGTTTACATGTGAACAAAGGCTCTGATTGGTTGAATACAGCATCAGCTGATGACCACGTGACTTAAATTGTCTCGAAAAAAAAACATCGCGAGAACGTCTTCTACCTACTATCACCACAACCACCATCCTGGGCGGAGGGCAAAAAGGGGTGCTTGCAACGAGCCGCCACTGCGCGGACAGCGGACAGGAAACGGACTGCACATATCCTCGCCATGATCTAGATAGGTCGCACGTGAGTAATGAATAAATAAATAAAAACCACCTCCACCATGCCGCGATCGCACACTGAGAGACGACGAATTATCGCCGCTCTCGAGATGCTGGACCCTACCACCTCGTACGCCCTCATACATCTTCAGATGGTCAGTAATCATGTAGCTGCTCTCCTATGCGGGCCTACACAGGTGATCAAGGACGGGCAGGCGTCGGGCAGGTGGATTAGGGCAGGCGGATTCGGGTGAGTGGGTTCGGGCAGGTGAATTCGGGCAGATGGTGTGGATGATTCTGCGATGGGGCTAACGAAATTTTTTTCTATCGTTCAGACGACAACCACAAAACCGCCAAACCTCCAAAACTACCACTGCCACTACATCTCACAACTTGAACTACATAGCCATTCCTAATTCATCACCACTGCTAGGGTGTTTGTAGTGCACACTACTTTTGCAGAACCTCCCTATTAGAGATCGCTAGCGTGTTGATGAGTAATGATGGAATTGGCGATGGGTCGAGCGAGACTATGTATGTATGGTTGGCGACACTTTAACCGACACCTGGGTATCATTCGTTTTTTGAGTGACTAAGCAGCGAGTGACCAATAATGCTGCCGATGCAGACTCCGCAGCTTGGCTTTCACCACATATTCAAAGTGCCTGCCGAATTCAAAACTACCATAATCATCACCACGACAAGTCCATCACAACCGTACTATTGCCGAGTCGATCCGAGAAACTTTGCGCCACTACCTGCAAGTATACTACAGCCGAACCGATACCACTGCTGGGACCTTCTGCACCCGTTGCAGCTAGTATACTACAGCCGAACCGACCCGAACACCCCTATTTTCGTCCTATGGCTGCAGGCAAGCAACAGACGGATGCAGCAGTTACGTGCTGCGAGAGCTGTTAGAATAGCCAACATAAAGAAAGAAAAAAAAAGGTCTATATAAAGGGTACAGACAGGTGGTGGATAAGAGCAAGTGGTAGAATGCCGGTATAGGAGTACATTTGCCAGTGCAATCTGAGAATCTCACCTCACACTCTACTTAGTCACTCCATTAATGGTTCAAGGAAGAGCACTCAAATTTCCTAAATCGGCTTAGACAAACGCCAGGAATGGCTAGTGCGCCACTTAGTGTAAACGCTAGGGGTATCATTTCGGACCCTCGCCACACAAACTGCTCATCTTTGAGCGCTATATTCTCATTCACCACGCACCCTATTTTTGGATCGGACTATTACGACCTACTCTCGATTTTGCTCTATTGCATGACATTCTTCTTTTTAATTTAGATGTTGTGGCGGAGGTGAAAAGCCGGGGATGAAAATGTGGTCGGATTGGTGTCGGTCAAAGGTGTCCCCAACCATAGCGAGTGCGTCGGGCATTCGAATGTGCCAGGCATACGAATGCTAAGGCGCTAATTAAAAATTGTTTTTTTCTTTTTTTATTCGCAATAAGGCAGAATACAACAGCATTTTGATGAACTGCAAGCGAAGTCCAAAGAGGTGCAGTCAAAGTCAAGTAAGCTGCAGAAGTTGAAGGAAAAGGCAGAGAAGTTGGATGTTCGAATACGAGAGCTGATGTAAAGAAAGAGAAGCATTGCGCTTTGGAAACTTCCGGCAATATGGAGATCTGTTTCTCGTCTGGAGGAGGATGAACAAAAGGAAGTGGACCGCCAGCAAAAGATAAGGTAGAAATATACACGATTTGGAGCAAGAGTTGGAAGAGGGAAGTGAGAGTGAAAGAGAAGATGGAAGTGGAGATGAGAATGAGTCTGATCGGGAGGAGTTATATTCTGTTTTGAAATTACATATGTATTCTATTTAATTCTAGAGGTGGCTTTTCTGAGACTTTGTTCCGGAAATCTACTTTGATGGCTGCAATTACATAAGCTGAGGATGGATCCAAACCCTTACTTGTGTCATTTTGGTATGTTGCGGCGATTTCGGGTACGTAGACAGCACTCCTACGGCGGCGCGTGACCGTAACGCTTCACCCACGATCACTCATGCCAAGCAACGCTAGTAGCACACTAAATAGCGCTAAGCCCTTAGCGTCTCGGCATTCATATGACTGGCACATTCGAATCCCCGACGCCCCCTCTACATACTCCAGCCACAGCCACACATATTTTAAGCAGTAAACGTCTAATATGTTCTGCAACTTCGCCGTTCCGCTGTGATGCACAACTGCTACGTTTTGTGTACACGGCTGTTATGAGTGGTCACAGTACGTATCAAATTCTTCCGCCGTCAAAACGATATGAGCGTGGAGATAAAATAATATGTTGCACCTAAATTCGGCGTTCTCGGGAATAGAGATCAAGGTAGAAGTCATGGCAAAGTAGATGCGAAATAGACGTAATCGTGGTTGTATGTAGTAATGGCGATGAAAGCTCGTTCACCACACGCCATGCGCGCACACTCGCCTACGCAGGTATGGAGGCATAACGTCCAATTGGTTATGTTATCGAGATTTGAGAATCCTGTACCCCTGACCCAAAAAGTAAACGCAACCAGGCGACATTAAGGTACCCGCAATATGCGATCAATGGGTTTGGATCCCGTCACAATTCCACAGCCAGCGATGTAAATCTAATCAAGTTTTCTTTAATGCGCACAGAGATGATAGATAACACCTTGGAGAATCACCTCCTTTTGTCTACTTCTCTATTGGAGCAT
>Ga0307512_10007590_pt1 | contig 10713 bp, 9 predicted proteins | sample 14_EM_MG_FD_200267 | JGI IMG/M metagenome (GOLD analysis project Ga0307512, IMG submission 200267) | Populus trichocarpa ectomycorrhiza microbial communities from riparian zone in the Pacific Northwest, United States - 14_EM | ecosystem: Host-associated > Plants > Roots > Unclassified | place... | reverse complement strand
TGGACGCTGATTGGCGGCACAATCTTTGGATCCTGGGAACCCTTCGACGAAGCGGATTTGGAATCTCCGCCAGTCGGCCTTCTCGCATTGCTACTTCGTCGGTTGTTTGTTGCCGAACCGCGGGTCCCAGGTGACACGGGGGGAGTCGAACTCTTCTGCGGTGTCCCCTCCTGTGCATCCGCTTTCTTGATCGTAGAAGTCCCTTGTGAGTGAGGGTAATTGTCCCCACCGGGCTGCCGGTCGACGGAATTCGGAAGTTCGGTAAGGTTTGGGGTGAATTGCGTCCTGGGACTCCGGCGAGGAGTATCGTTCGCATATTCACCCGCTTCTTCGGCCGTCCGACGTGGCGGCATGACAAACTGTCGGTCCCTTTCCATCGTCGGCATCTGAGTGGTCGTCTTGGAGGGGATGGGACCTAATCCTCCACCCTTTGACCCAGGCAAAAAGAAGATACCAGCAGGTTGGCCATCTGGACTTTGGATAACGAGCCCGGATGAGGGAGAAGCGCCAAGTTTCATTGCCATCTCGGAGAAGTATTCGATGCTATCCGAAATGGAGAGGGGGGATGGCGGTACTGGGGCGTGTTCACGATCTTGTGATTTCATGGACTTATCCGAGTCAGCTCTGCGGGTCGAGGCGGTGGGTCGAGGCCCTTGTCGACCCTTTTGTTGATCATGAGGGAAATAGAACGAGGGATTGCGACTCGAAGGGGTTGCAGGGGAAGTGGCGATCGGTGAGAAGAAAGGATCGACAACAGGCTTCTTTAGAGCGGTATAAAGCGCGGTCAAGACTCGTCGCGGGCCAGCAGGCTTGGGGATAACAAGAACCTCCGGCAGTTGCTTTTGTGAAGAAGCAACGAAAGACTGTACTATATCTTTGACGCGCTTGTAGTTGGCGAGACTGGTAAAATGGACTACAGTGGTGTTGTGAACTAGTCTCGAAAGGCTTGGCAACCCACGGAGCAGCTGGGGGGTGGACTTTGGTCGATGGATGAGGGAGGGACGGGGTTTAGGGGAAGTTTGGTTCTGAGCATTCGCGTCCGCCTTGATTGCCTGGAGGCTCTCCTTGAGAACTTCAATATTATCGTCGATCAATACAAAAGAAGTTTGAGGAGCCGAAGGACCAGTTGGCGGTTGGAAAAGGGCAGCGTCATTATCCGCATCTTGAGGACCTCGCAGTTGGAACGAATCAAGTGCGTAATGGCTGACGTCCAGGCCCCAAGCCGTCAAGTAACTCGAGAGGTGGTGGGCGAAAGAACCGCGCGAGCTTGCACATAGTGTGACCTTCTTCCCGCGCAACGTTTCGGAAAACGCGGCCAGCTCCTGAAGTGTGGGTTCGGGGGAGAGTTCGACGTTCGTGAAATCAGGGTTAACAGGCGGATCCTCGATCCGGCCATGCTCGAGGATCACAGTCAACTCGCTCCCTCGACCCAGACTGAACTCTTGTGGCTTAAGGTTCGTGACGAACTCTCCGTCAACCTGCTGTAACAGCCGTGACATAAACGCGTTGTTGAGCACCAACGGTGGGCGATCCGAACTGGCCGTATACTCCAACATGGGATCCTGCGGGAGGGTAGGGCTTGGAGGTGTTGACGTCGGTCGGTAACTGGCTTCGGCACATGAGAAACGATGAGCAATGTAAAACGTGCATCGCAGGCGTGATGGGGGTGAAGTGGTGAAGTCAGGCCCGCCAATTCCTTCAGCATCTTGGTCTGCTTTCCCCGAAACAGATTCAATAAACAAGCCAATATCGACGTAGTCGCCGTCGCATGCCGTCCTGATGACTTGTCGAACGATCTGTATGCTCTCGATGAGTCAAGTGGATACCCGTGCCACGATCGCACGTACATAAGACAATAGGTATGACAAACAGCTCTCGTCACCCTTGACGGCAACGTGTTTCATTCCGACGTCTTGATGAAAGAGCACAAGGTCGATCCCTGCTTGTGCGGCTAGACCGCCCAAAGAATCCCCCACGGCTTGCAGCATCTCCCCGATATCGAAGTGGCTCATGACGGGAGCGGGGGGGTTCCGAGGTGTCACCTCCGCGCAAGAAGTACTCGAAGGAAAACCAAAGGCACACACGTGGGCGGACATGTAGTTCAGGTTCTTCATACTCGTGAGGATTGCCGACACGGAGGGGGTCGGAACCGATATCGTGCATCCTGAGAACTGTTCTTTCGCTGTATCCAGTACTTGAGGGGGACAGAATTGGAGGAGGGTCTGCACGACCACTTGGACTGAATCTGCGAGTTCGAGTGAGAGATCGTGGAATTGTTCAAATTCTGGAGTTGGATCGAGTGGTCTGGGATTTAATTCGCTGTCTGAGATGGCTCGACGTGGATTCCTGAACTGACGAAGTTGGGACGGAGTGGGGGCAGAATATGCCCGGGAAATCTTGGGTACGGAGAGCGAATTCTCCCCCGCATCACGACCCGAGGTGGTGCCTGGCGGGGTATCTTCCGCCTCGTCCGAAGGCGTCTTCTTGTGTATGGGTGAAGGTGGAACTTCGGGGGAGATATTGACCGTGCCCACCTCCGAGGCTGGCAGAGAGGATTGATCAAGATTGGGTAGCGTAGGGGACATAGGCGAATTTGAGGGCCATGTAAAAGCAAATTTATTGGAGGGCGGCAATTCCACGATGACCGCGTCCTCGTCTTCTCCTTCGGCACTTTCGATTGTCCCGGGTTGGAGGGGGTGAAGGCGGACTGCAGGCAACTTCGTTTCGAGTCTTGAAGAGGGTGCAGCCATCTCCGTTAGACAACCTCACTCAGCAGCCTCCCGCTGCGACACTACGGATGGACGTGCGACTGCGGAAGAGAAGAAAGAGACTGGTGGCCAGGCAGGCAGGCAGAGAGAGTGTGACCGAAGGCGGGTGTGAAAGCATCATCACTGCTGTGGCGTGTCTCCTCACCAGTCACTGCGGTGCACGCTCCCACCTGTCCTCGTTTCCAAGGGCGATGCGTTTACGTGTGCTCGCTCCCAGAGGACATCAAATCTACCATGTCTTGCCACATTATAAGTATACCAAGATTGGTCCCCCAAATGATTGCGGGTTAACCTACGTGCGTGTTCTAGATACAAAAAACTGATTCGCATGCTACCGGCGACCACCTAAACTACTAGGATTGAAGCTCCCCCATCCATCGTCACCCTCTTTCGAATCTTGACCAACATATACCGGCGACCGAGCTGATATAATTGGGGATCTGAATCTGGCTGGCCAGACTTTCGCAGCATTGCGAGGGCCGACGGCGCCAACACGATCGCTTGGCCGGTCTAAAAATGATTTGCGTTCATCGTGATCTAAACGTTGCGAACTCCACTCGAAGATCGAACACACCTTCAGCCGGACGATTTCATCAAATGCCTTCGAAAGATCTGCGGAAAAATGTTTGCTAACGTGATCCCACCAGGACTGTGAGGAGAAGCGGTGCATGAATGCCACGCTGCAGAGATCCAAAAGAACTGGGGGCACGACGGTGGGCTCTACAGAAATTCATTACCCCGATTTTTTCGAATATGAGGCCTTGTATTAGGATCTTGTCTCATACCTTGGCTGCTGATGATGACTCGCATGCCGTAATGTCTCATCTGTCTTGAAAGAGACAAAAGGGCCTCAGTAAGTCCCGCACTCGCTGAGAGGTACTGGGGGTTCGGTTAATCACTTGTAGGCTGTCTGAATCACCAGCAACTTACTTTGTGTGCTTCGTCTACCAGCAAGACCTTGCCTGCTTTTCTAAGGTCTGCTCTCGTGAAGATTCGAGTAATTATCTCAAACAACCCGCAAGCAGATTTCGGATCGATAAATGGATCCGACAGGTCCACAATCGTCAATTGACCAGGGGCGAACCGCGGCCGCTCATGAGGTTCGGTGGTTGTGAAAAGTTTCAACAAGGCCATTCGTTGATCTAGATGTGCTCGTTGAATCTTAGTAAACTCTTCGCATTGGATCTCGAGCCTCTCCAAGAACTTGTCGTAGGTATAATCTTCCCCCAGCTCCCTGAGAATGCTCTGGGCTATCGTAAATCAATCTGGCTGGAATAGATAAATCAGGATCGCCTACGAGAAAAACCTGCATGTAAAGTGGTGCGGATTCAGATGATTCGACCGCCATCATGCTCAAGAAAGCCTGTGCGTCAAGTTCAGCTTCAGTGAAAAGCAAAGGCTCCACAGTCACATTCTCCCCCAAAGGTGCGTATATGCGCCGCATTCGGTTCAGAACCGACTGCGACACATAAACCCTGACGGGGGGAGCCTGCACGCCGCGGTACTTTGGCTTTGCCAACCACGCAGCCTCACAAGGGAGGCAGTTGTCCCCTCCCGTCCCAAAATGGAGGACGAGACCTGCGAGGGGCTTCTCGAGCGACCCGAGCGGTTTGCAACTTGGCACCAGCATATTCTCCAACATTACCGAAACGGTGTGAGATTTTCCGGATCCTTGGACGCCACAAATAATTGCGGAGAACGGCGCATTCTGAGGAATTCAGTTTTGTGGGTTGGCAATAAGGAAACTTGGACATCAAAACCTACAGTGTTGACGTATAATCTGGGATCTGTCTGAACCTCCGTGTGTGTCTTGTCCCTGAAAGAATGAAAGATGACAATCGTCCCCTGTTTCGTGCTCGGATGAAACTCACTTGATTCCCATTAAAGACCCCAGTAACCCGTATTGTGATTTATGTGGGCAGAACCCGGCCGGGAGTTTCGCATCGCGAGTGAAAAGTGGCGCCGTCTTCACTTCATGTTCGAAAGACTCTGTGATTCCAGGTGTTCCATTATCCAAGAGTTGGAGCTCCTCCTGGAGGACATTTAAGTTCAATGGCCGGTGGCAAGAACGTGCTTGGCCTACCTTGTCCTCATACATTTCACCCTGTTCACTCTCATTCGAAGATGGGGGAGACGGCAACCTGGTTCCAGGAGTTGGGTAGCCTGATGGAAGTGGTGTGGGGGAAATCGCTTGGATGGGGGTCTCTTCAATCGAACTCGTCCCGGTGGTCGACTGTTTCCTTTGTGGGTTACGTTCTTTCCGATCCGAACTACTCACACCTGCGACTCGTTTGCCCTTCATGCTGGAGTTTCGAGATAGGAAGATTGGAATTTGTGAGGCTGTCCTGCTATTTGCAATGAAGCAATAAGCAACCCACGCCCAAAAACTGTGGCGCGATGCCGGGAGAACGATCCACTAGGAGGGAGGTGGACAGTGTACTCACGGGCAAGCAAAAAACTGAAAAGTCAAGTTTTTTGACGGCGATTGGAGGAGTTGAGGTCGTACTGGCCAGAGGTCCTAAATACACGGGATGGAGCTGAGCCAAGTGGAAGCAAGCAGGCTGCCGGCAGTTCAGTGGTAAGTAGAAAGCCGTCCACCTCCCACGAGGACTCCTCCCGTGATCGTATTCGGAGACGCCTTAACATTGGCGCTTGGTGACCAAACCGAATAACGGCTGGGCATCGAATATTGACCCCAAAGCCAGGTCATGCGGCGCAGAACAAGCATGATCAATAACCGAGTAGCGACCTGGTGGATGTGGCTTGCAGTAGCTTCGGGATCTACCGGGGCTTGATTTCCGACCATGTCTGATGACACAGTGAATCCTGATTATCTCGCGACCGCCGTCAACACCGTCTACACGTCTCTGGGGTTCAGGCCCCCGACTGGCCAGTATACAATTCTCGCCGGTTTTATCCTTGTGTCTCCAGAAAGGCATCAGGTTATCTCTCTTGCAACGGGTTCAAAGTGCCTTCCTGCGAACAAATTGTCGGGACGCGGGGAGACTTTGAACGATAGTCACGCCGAAGTCCTAGCTAGGCGCGGCGCCCTGTTATGGCTTTTCGACGAAGTACGTCGGATAACAAATTGCGTGTCTGGGGAAACATCGTTTTGGATCGAGAAACACCTGTCTGGGAAATACCGATTTCGAGACACGGTGCGCATCCACATGTACATGTCGACAGTTCCATGTACGTCGATTGAATTCACTGCTATCGCGCACTCAGATTGCCTAGGCGGGGACGCTTCGATGCGGTTTTTAGCGAGTTCCCAAGATCCTGAAATGGCCCAACTAAAGGATTCTACTCCGTTCGAGACACAACCCTCGGATGTGCCATGGAGGGGGAGGAACAACTACCATTGCTACGGAGTTCTCAGGACGAAGCCTGGTCGCGCGGACTCGCCTACAACTGTTTCGATGTCCTGTAGTGACAAGATTGCGGCCTGGGGTGTGCTTGGCTTCCAGGGCGCCTTGGGGTCGTTGCTATTCACCCCGCTGTACGTCGATTCCATTGTCATCGGGGAAGTTCCACAAGATATTCGGGACGTTGTTCTGGATGATTGCCGACGGGCATTTTGGGGGCGAATACAAGACCTGGGGGGTAATTGGATGTTCATCTCGCTTCCCTCACTAAACTGACATATTATAGAGGTCTTCCCGATGGTTACACGCTAAACAGGTCCTCCATATATTTTACTTCAGTCCCATTCATCCATGCTCGCAGCTCACTGAAACCCAGTGATAAAGCGAGTTCGTGTAACGATTGTAAGAAACCCGTCCGTCATGTCAGTGCCCAACCTGATTACCTGTCTTAGCTCTGTGCTGGATCGCCGAATCCTCCACAAGACTGGGATACCAAGTGCTGATAAATGGTCTCAAAAGAGGGGTTCCACAAAAGCTTCGGTATGAACCCAAATCCAGGTTTGACAGTGGTCAGTTCGTTCCATGGCAGCGACTGATTATTAACTAGACCTTGGCTCTCCAAGTTGTTCATCTTGGAAGTGCTGCAGAATACGGCGGCTGAACCCCCTCAGTCTGGGATAAATATGTAGGTGCTACAAGACTTCCAAGCGCACCCTCTGATGTTTGTCTAGAAGCGAATCGTACTACACGATAAAGCAGGCGGCTTCTGAGTACCAAACGGTCAAATCTCGGCTTCTTTCGACGCCTCCCTTCACCGCATGGATAAGAAATGGAGATAAATACCAGAACTTTAACATCCAGGGTAACGAGGTCCGACCGTCACACAGAACTCTGCAAGATCAATCCACAAATGAGCGTACTTGACTACCGAGATAAATTACCGATGATAAATACAAGAGTTGTGTATGCTGTACGATCTACCGAAAAAGAAGGAATGTCATGAAGATGCATAGATTAAATATTAGACAATGAAGTGCACCCTCTTCTCGCCCAGGGTATTTTCAAGCTCGTTAAGGTCCATGTGACGATCGATATTATCCTGCCTCAATTCCCCTCCCAACTCTCGACCATGTAGAGCAGCCACCCAACTGAACAACCCAAACCCTCTTCGTGGGATGTCGAACGGTAGAGCCGGAACGAAGAGTCCCGCGAGAGCTCCTAGGAGCAGCGCACAACCCAGCACCCCGACAAGGATTCCTGGTTTAAATGAAGTAGAAGCAAGGACTTCATCTTTGTATGCTCGCACGACGATAGGGCGTGTACCAGAAAGGAAAGGAAGGACATTTGAAGCGTCAGCCTTTCCTCTCACATCGGCATAGAATTGAGATGATAGTTCGGTGTAGCCTTCCGGTCCGACGTTGCCCGTAAACGAGACTGTCGTGGGTGAAGGCACATACCACATGTCCAAACCGTTATCCTTTAGCATCTGGTTAATGCCGTTGTCGTGGCTACAGAGGATGGGTCAGCAGCGTCCAAGTGAAAAACTAGCCCACATACCTGACGTAATAGGCAGAATCTTTGCCTGTGGAGTTGAGCGCTCGTGTGTACGAGTCAAGATATCGGCCGCTGTTCCCGTGGTCCGTCTCGAAATCCGTGCTAGCAGACTTGCTGATAATACTCATAGTTGTCGGGAGGCCAAGGCTGGAGTTATAGATCTGCACGATCCAAGGTTCGTACATTTCCACACAGACTACAGCATCGTAGCCAATACGGCTGCTGAATCCGGACGCGTCGACGATCGCGTCCGCGCTCCACACGGGGAAACTCGCGTCGTGCGTGTAGCTGTTGTTCAAACGAACGAGAACGGTCTCTGCTCCAACCCACCCATTCCCTGATTTACCATTGGTGGGTGTGACACTGTGGAACGAATGGGCCACTCCGTTATCCCAGAACCCGGCTGGAGCGGGATCAGCGCTGAATATAGAAATACCACTGGTATTTCTAAGCACATGAGACAAACGCACCGATGTAGGCCACCTCCTCCTCGCTGACACCCGAAGGTAACGTATCGTTAGGACTCAGGAATGAGAGTTCAGGGGTCTTGAATACATCGGGAAGAGGTAGCGCAAACGAAGAGAATAGATTCTCCAGGAACGCCCTCGTGACGATCACATATGTGAACGTAGCATTCGAGCGAGGAACACTACATATGTGTCAGTGGCGATTACTCCATGGCCGCTGAGTTGACTTACAGATATTTCTCAGGCTCTGGAAGCTTCTCGCAATGCATCCTGATTCCCCAGCGTGGTGTTCTACCATGTGTAGGTCCGAACGTGAGTCTCAGGTTCTGTATTACGCGTGGTTCACGTACTTCAGTAGCAATCCCTTCGACAGACCCTTCATCGATGGACCAGCCTCCTCGTCTGCATCGGAAATCGTTCCGTTCTGGACGAATGTCCCCAAACCCTTCCCATCATACTTGAGCTGCGACTGTGTCAATTCTGCGAAATACACGTTGTCTTCGTTGTATTTCAATCGCACAGCTGTTGGCAACGAAGATCGATCCGTGAACGCGGCTAAGGTCCAAGTGCGCACATAATCCTGTGTTCCGTGAGGTAAGGTTCCACAGGTTGACATCGAGAGAGAAAAAAGGCTCACAGTAAAGGCACCAAGTTGGTTATCTGCCGCTGCAATGTCGGACTCAGAGAGGTCACCCCATATAGTTTTCTCGGTATATGTCCGTAATTGATGCTCCAGTCGAATGGAGATGTTGATCACACGACCAAGGACGAAGGGGAGTGCCCCAGCTGCGAAGATCAAAAATACGTAGAAGATGATGAAGAACGACCACGGCCGTGAACTGGAATCACCGGTTGCTTTAGTACACGAATCTGGTCAGTAAGTAGATGGGTGGAAGAACCCACTCAACGGCTCTCCTAGCACGTCGGTCCGTGCCCCTGTTGTTGAATCGGGTCCACAGCAATTTAAATCCACTCATCGCACTCTCAGGTTGATGCGCATTATATGCGAGTTCCCTCAATTTGATTCCCGGTCCGTTATCGCCGTGACTTAGATGGATCACAGTTGCCCATGCTTTGCAAAAATCAATAAGCACGGATTCGAGCACCACGGGGTGCAAAAGAAGAAAGAGAAATGTGCTTACTGGCAGCTTCCGCGTACTTCGTCGCAAACGCCACCAGATTCCACCCAATCACGGCTCCAATTCCCGCACACCACAACCCGACAATGACCCTGGCCCAAAATAACGACCTGTCCTTCGCGGCGACCGTCCCCGCGTAAATGATCGGATAGGCAACGCAGCAACAAACGACGTGTGCAAAAATATGGTAGTAATTGGGCCGTTCGAAACGTTTCGTCGATATGCGAGCAGTTCGGGTAGGCTTTAGGGGATCCTGATCGTCTGATGACCTACTCGAAAGGAGCGCCACGTGGACGTCAGCGTACGCTGGAATCAACGGTTGAGGTTCTTGTCCCTTCGCCTCAATGTAAGAATCGTCGGCCTCCGTGGGAGGGGTATCTGGGTTCAGCTCCACATGAAAGGGTTCAACGACATTAACGCCATGTACATCCCTGGAAAAATAACTTTCAGTAAACGGACCACGCGATAAGAAAGGAGTGGCGCACCTCTTCCGAAGAGACTTTAGGGACATTAGGCCCTCAGAAGGCGATGGCATTGGTGGCGGGTCGCTGGGGATCGTTAAGGAACGGGAAACCTATGGCTGTATTCTTTATAGCAGGAGGTTTGTTCTTGAAACGGTCACCTTTCGGCAAACACTACTGGGCGGCCCTAGATTTCTACAGGGAACAAAAAACTATCTAAGCGCACGGATCAGTGTCGGGGCATTTGCGCCAAACTGGTGCACTGTCGTGTACGTCAGCATTGCGCCAAGAACTGTGGCGTAACATCCGAGATTGTAATCCCATCTGAAATCTGCCCACTGTGGGTAAAAGGAAGGCAATTTGTGGAGACTTCAGAGCCGACAGATGGAGGTAGTAGGGTGGAGTCAAGGTTGATATGCAGACTTTGAAATTTGATCGTCTCAGATCACCGCGCGATTGATATTGAGGCCTCAGATCTCAGACCTCGTTCACTCATCCTGAGAGGACCTGCCTGGACCTGCTCCAGTTCGTTGAGCCGGATTTCAATTATGATATACCGACGCCAGGATAAAGGTTTACGCGTAAAGACGCGGTGTTAAACGCCGAAACCGTCGGTAATAAGGCCAAGAAAGGGATCGTATAGAGTGGGACCCTAGCTGAACGGATTACACCGACACAAGACTCCGGTCACAGCAAAACTAATCAGGCTACCAATAGACAGTCCACCGACAAGACAGAAACTCGCGACGGTAGCGGCAACATCAACGTCTTCCCTCCGGCCTTTTAGCCTCGGATTATGTTCGACAGACGCGGAGGCAATCATGCCAAGTGTCGAGACATACCCATTCGACCAGCCAAAGGCAAGGAGAATTAACATGAACATCCAGTCAGAGGAGATAACCGGGTGGCGCACGTCCGTTGATAGGGGGGACTCGACATTACAAAGAAGGAATGCTGGA
>Ga0307512_10007589_pt1 | contig 10714 bp, 9 predicted proteins | sample 14_EM_MG_FD_200267 | JGI IMG/M metagenome (GOLD analysis project Ga0307512, IMG submission 200267) | Populus trichocarpa ectomycorrhiza microbial communities from riparian zone in the Pacific Northwest, United States - 14_EM | ecosystem: Host-associated > Plants > Roots > Unclassified | place... | reverse complement strand
CTCAGAGCCTTGCGAACATGGGGAAATCGTATCATCCTCTCATTGGAGTTGTAGGGCGGCCTACTGGTACAAGCCCATGGGTGATTTGCCATCTGCTTAGCTTAAGGCATGACAAGACTCTGAACTGGCGAGCGCCAGTGTGCAGAGTTCCGGACACTAGTCTTTCAATCGGAAGCAAGTGCTTGACTTATGTACCGCTGGACCCAAATACTGGAAAGCGCCCACCCGGGCGCGGGATCTTCACAACTAGCTGTAGGGGTGGATGTGGGATCCTCCTGTCGAAGGAGTGATGATCGGGCTTCTGTTTCATTCGCGCGGCACTTTCCGGCCAGAATGCGTGCCCAAGCGCTGTCGAGCCTGGGAGCCGCTCTGTATCCCCAAGGCTGAGATCGTATGCACCAACGAGTCTCTGGTAAGAATACAAGAGTCACCTCACAATCGACTCTTGGAAGCATTCACGCCCGCCTCTATTGCACTAATTACAGCAACCTCAAATCTCGTCCCGCATGCCAACAAGTCGGTCGGAGCGGTATCGTACAGAATCGAAGGCCCGCCACCTTCGACCCAACAGGAAGAAATCAACCCTGTCGTTGCTTATGCTTCTGGTTCTTGGAGCAGATAATGTAGACCCGGTTCTTTCTGCGGACGGACTATTGCGAGGCAGATTCGTCAGTGAGGCATCCTTCCAGCGGGCAGCGAGCGGTACGAATGCTAGAAGTTGAGAGAAGAAAATGTGGGCGATGTCACCTTCCGGCGATGAGTGGCGTTTTAGGGTTGACATACCATGCATCCATCACAAAGCTTCTTGACCGAAGACCGCACCTTCATGCCGCGCATTTGCGCCTGTTGTTGGGACAGGAGCGGGGCACTCAGTATCCGTGGAATCCGAGGCCGCGAGCTCAAGGTGTTCGGGATAGAGGTGAAGGACCGGGTGATGGCCGCCGGAGAAGTGGGAAGGTGAAAGATAGACGCCATCCGAGGGAGACGGCGGAGGAGAGTCGGGGGAGTGAACAGCATGACTGGACGGGCGTGGGCGTGGGCGTGGTGGGGTGGGTGGTGGTTGTGGTAGTGCGTTGACATGAGGAGTGAAAAGCCGGGCTGGTCCTAATGGGGCAACGCGCCGTTATCATGGCATCCCGTTCAAACGTCCCACCATTTTACCTGTCACACCCAACACTATTACCAACTATGCACATACTACCACTATTACCCTACCACTACTACCCTACCACTACTACCCTACCACTACTACCCTACCACTACTACCCTACCACTACTACCCTACCACTACTACCCTACCACTACTACCCTACCACTACGTTCCAACTGCTGGAGACCTCCCACTATCCGCTCCCAACACTCCAAGACTTCCTACGACGTCATCGACGAATTCTACTCCCCATCACGCCACATTTTGGGCACCGCTTGAGTCAAGCCTTCTGCGCTGACGGTCCCGTGCCTCGCACACCGACTAGGCACTGGCTATTGTTACACACTATAATTGTTACACACTTCAATTGTTACACACTTCAATTGTTACACACTTCAATTGTTACACACTTCAATTCCTGCAGTATCCAATCATCGTACTGAAGCCTACCGCCGACCTGAGTGACGGGCGAGACGGTGTAAGCCTCTCGGTGTGCAACATGGGAAGGCTCCCCCTCTTTCTCTACTTGCCCTGTCCCATTGCGCGTCCCATTCCGTATTTACATCATGGCGAAACGGAAGACCGTTCTCGCAACTCTCTGTTCGTCGAATCCTGTGGACCGAACACATTCCTATCAGGCACATCGAGGAGATATGACGGCGCAGCCTTACGCACTTCGGGATTGGTGCTCACGAGCGTCTGGCTACGAGCGATTGCGGTGTCGTCTTTCCATCTGCCGAAAGCCCATGGGTCCTTGAGCGATTGTTGTGCTCGCAATGATCTCATCTCTCCCCCGTGTTGGATTTGTGCGCTGATCCATCTACTTCGCGCACACTGTTCACCCGAGTGCACACACTGCCTAGCCGTCTGGATATGTATGTTGACCGTATCCGTGGCTTGCATCCGGATACGCACACCTTCACAGGGGATCCTGCCCTCCGCGCAACAAACTGCTACAGCCACCCTAGCGGCATCTTCCAGCCACAGCCAGAGGCCGAGTGAGCTCATGGTGGTAGGCTTTTAGTCACAACTACTCGCTTTTTGTACCTATGGGAACGGTCGGGTCTGTGTGCGGGTTTCCGATGTTCTCCATGTCTACATCAGCGAGAATGACATCAGCGGCATGAGGTGCCATTGGATCATTTGGCATCCAGCGCCCCCGCTGCATGTGACCGTCGCAAGGCACGCTTGATACTGGGTTGGGTGGAGAACGGCGGGAAGGAGGTCAGTCTGCGGACAAGACCCCGGAAACTGAAATTCGACAGAGCTCAGTCCTTCCGCGGTCTTTCCTACATGCGCGGTTCCCTAGTTCCTCGGTCTGACCCGACACTTGCGGGGGGTTTATTGTTTTCCCGAGTAGAGACCTGGGGTCAATCTAACCAGTGCGATCTCTATTGAGAAGGGAGTAGTCACGCCATTTTCATTGCACACTGCCCTGTCAGTTAGACTGCGTATACACATGGCCTGGCGGTGCACTCCTCTGGATATCACTGATAACATCGGGATCCATTACGGAGGGAAAAGGCTTAGTATCCCGGGCGTATATAAGACTCGGAGTCGGCTCCCGGATTGCTGCTCTCATCACCAGCACACTGCTTGCCCTTGCCAAACCTGCGGATATCCCAATCCCCAATTCTGTCAGTCGGTTCGAGGTCGAGAGCCCTACCCCTCCAGTAAGCAACGCGGAGAATTCATAGCAAAACTTACCCATCCTCAGCGTCAAACATGCCCCTCGGCAGTCTCCCCGCTGAGCTCCTCCTCAACATCCTTTCCTTCCTTGACAACCTCGACCATGTGTCCTCCACCAACCGTATTCTCTCAGCCGCCTCCAGCGACCTGCAGGCCAGACAACTCCGCTCCAAGCTTGCCGGCATCCAGCACGCCGAGCTACTCATGAAGATCTGGTCTCCACCGTCATTCTTCCGGCGCGATGACTACGGCAGACGTCAAGCACAGCATGCGTGTGCCTCGCAGCCGCAAGACCTGATCAACATGCTCTGCGATCCCCACGTGGTCCCGCGGGTGGAGGCATACATAGATAGTCTAGGCGGCAAAGCTTCGGTTGTCCAGCAAGTGGCCGAGATCCTGATAACCGTGGCCGACTTCAGCGGCTTCCGCAACCACATCGAATGCATGTCCTTTGCCAGTACAATGGTCATACACCTCTGGTCCGCCGAGCAACGCTATAGTCACGACACGGATGGGTATATCGCGAGTCTCCTGGAGGGATACACATTCCGCGACCTGATCGCGACGGACCAGTATCTGATGGAGCTGTCAGTGGATACGCAGAATTGGCTGGTTGACTGCTATAACGCCCTAAGTCAGTATCTGAAGCCACCGTTTGTCCCTCATGGACTGCATGGAGAGGGCATGTGGCTGCAGAGAGTGATCGCGATGGTGGGCTCTCCCGCGTTTCCCATGTTTCATCACCATCACTAAACAACAGACAGGGAGGTATGCAAGTAGTGCTGGGCATGCTTCGGCTGAAGGCCTGCTGCAACTAGAGCACGAATCTACGGATCCAACAGCTAGATCACACCCCCAGCAGCATGTGGTGGGGTGAAGGTGATTTCCGTAGGGCCTCCTCATTGTAAGGGGCTGCGTGCTTTGAAGTTCTTATTGTACTGCTACTTTTGCTTAAATATCGGTTTTGCTTTGCTTTCATTTACTCCTTCGTGTGTTGCTGGGAGAGTAGCTGCGTTTGCTTTTTCTCCGATCCCTTCGAAGTGCGTTGGCGCTCCGGATGTGACAAAGAAAAATAGATGGAAAACCACAAATTGAAATCGTCCCAACGCAGTCCTGCATCAGGGGAATCTACGATGCGTATACATTATCATCGCTCATCACTCGACTGCCTTACCAAGAAACGTAGCAAAATTGCTCCTTTATGCTATCTACGCGAATGCGCCTGGCGCTTGAGTGTGGAGCGGTTTACCTTTTTTAGAATGCTTTCCTTATGTGTGAGGGTGGGAAGTACGTATGTCGGAGCTACCAATGTAGGCGCGCATGTATGATTGTATGTATGATTGTACGTATGATGTATGATTATATGAATAATTGTATGTATGTAGGAAGTATGTATGTACGGAGGGAAGGAAGAATGTAGACAGCGCGAGTCGTACTTTGTTATAGGGCATTTTATTCTTTACTTTGGAGGAAGAGGATGGGGAGCAGGGCTTGTGTCATAGTGTTTTCTTTTTCTTTCGTACAATGTGTCGCACAGCCCAGGGTGGGGCCCGCCCTTTAGATATGCATGCATCGAGTGGAGGCCTTGTCAGGGCGCAGATGCACACCGGTTGCTCTAACAGTCGTTGCTCATGTCTGACACGCTCATACGTGCAATAGCTACCTAGTCAAGTAACCATACGCACACAACACAGGTAGTTATCTAATGTAAAATGCATTGTAACATAGGTGGGTAGACTAGGAGTAAGGCATGTGTAGATAAGTGGTACACGTAGAGAACGAACGGAAAAGAGAAAAAATTCTATCCAGCAGGCAAGTGAAAAAGTAAAGTAAAACAGAAGTGTGAGAAAAAAGCACCAACATTGTCGGTTCACCGATTACAAACTCAACATCTAGTCAGAAGAATTACCGCAAGCAGTTGGCACGGCTCCTTCGAACGCTCCATCCCACTATGTCTATTCGATCCTCTTCTTCCCCTCCTCCAAGTGCATCAGCCTAAGGTTGCCGCCGCCGAGGCTCTCTCCCCTGCTGTGGTGACCGCCCGCAGGAATGTGGTCTATCCACTTGCCAACGATCACGTCCTTCTTGGCGCGGTTGAGCGCATCGTTGTAGCCCTCCGCCGCGTGCGCTGGGACATTCAGCTTCGGCCAGCTGACGTAGAGCATTCCGTACTCCTTCAAGAACATAGCGGCCCAGAGAGCAACTGCGAGCCAGAATAGTACGAATACGCGCATGGTGAGTTGACCGCTGGTGCCCTCGCCCTGACGAGGAAGGACAAACGTGGCGAACTCAAAGAACAGCGCCGCATAGAGGATGTAAGGGACACTCTGGACCACGATGGGGCGGCGGTCGACGAAAAGGAGCGTCGAGGAGATGTTGTTGGCCGAAGGGAGATAGTTGCCAAGGAAGAGATCGTAGGCATCTTGTCGCGGCCCGTCAGCGAAATTGTTGCGGAAGTAGCGGGTTATCGAGTTGGAGAGATCAGCGAGTGCTCCAGCTTTAGTACGCTTGCCGGTACGCGTGAAGTCGGTCTTCAGTGCTCCGGTGCCGGAATACGCTCGACTGACGACGTCGGCATTATCGGCCCATGCTGAAAAGGAATAGTTAGTCACAATCAGAATCTATTCGTGGTTCGAATGATACGTACCGTTTCGGAACATGAATTCGAAATTTGCATAGCCCTCAACGTTTTCCCCGGGCGCCAATACGCCAATGTCAACCATTTGCCGGTTCAGGGTATATCTAGCCAACATGCTCTGGATGACATTGGTCCTGTCGAGACAGTCCATGCAATTCGTCCGCACGACGCTTTGCTGATAACATTGAACACTACTGGTAGCACCACCATTAACTGAGTGAAAGTACTTCTGTTCGACCAGTCCACTGCCCAGTCTATCCAGAAGCAGCAGCGCTCTGTCCCACCTCAGTCCCCTACACTCATGGTGGAAGTCGAAGTAAATGTAGTGAAGGCGATCCATCTTCTGTTCCCTGGTGGTGGACTCGATTTCCCTGAATCTCTCCGAAGTTTTCTCCGAGGCTTGCTTGGACTCTGCCGGCGCTGAAACAAGAATCTTGACGATCTGCTCATAGGCAGCCTTTACTCGCTCCTCTCTGCCCTTCTGGTTGACCAGGTTGACCATGTAATTGTCCCCGTAGAGCCTGATCTGCTCGTCGAAATGTGTCCGAGCAGCCTTCACGGCGGTATCCACACCGCGAATCTGCAATTTCGGTGTGTACGATAGGTTGTTCACCTCGGCCCAGTACACAGGAACACTTCCTCTGGTCTGGACATAACTCAGGACTTGCACGGTTTCCGATTCACGGTTTCCGCCGATGGTGCTCTGGTCATAACCTCCGAGACCACCGGAAGAGTCACCAACTATCACCACCTGCTCCGTCTCGTTGAAATTCGAAGCATTGCCCGCCTCGTCGACTCCGCGAGTAAGATAACGGGTTCCGGCGCGATGGCGGCACTTCCGTGTGATCAGCACAAAGGTAAGAGGGGTATTCTTGATCACAATGGTCGAGATCTTGAGGTAACCAAAGATCACAGGGAGAATGTAAGGATCGACCTGTATCCCCGGTCAATGTACGCTCCTTTATAGTCCACCTACCAGTGGCGGGGCTTAGCCGGTGACCAACCTGTGGCTGCGAACTCCCCAGGTCGATCAAGTCCGACTGGAGGTACCTGTTCCAAAAGAACCTCTCATCAGTCTGCACGACCAGCTTAGCATTAGTGTACTCTCCTCGTTCCATGCCACGGGTGCCATGCGGAATTCGGTCTAACCACCTTTTGCCACAGCGGGAGAGACTGGTCGGCCACAACTTGTCGCTGGAAGGTATTCGTCAGGTCGAAAGAGTACGAAAAGTACATTGGCGCAGTCCGGAGGTGTGCACGCAGCAGTGCAAGGTAGGTGTCCTCGTCAGGGTCCTGCCGAGGTAAACAACTGCCAACTTGCGAACTCGAATGCGCAACTTGGGAGGTAAACAAACATGCAGTGCGCGCTCCTGCATAGGCAAGAACTCGGTTGACTCGATCTTGTAGACCGTGTGGCCTCGGATGCGGCCAATGAGCTTGGCCTTCGTGATTATAACGATATACTTGTCTTCTAGAGCGTTAGCGACTCGAGTCCGCAAATCCCGCTCCACTCCAGGAAACACACCGAGACGCAGTCGGATCATTCCCAAGATCCCGGCGATGCTGGTGACCCGCTTTCCTCCCGAAATAGGTGATTCGACCATCTTCACGTCTCCCGAGGGACGGTTGACAACGAGAGCTGGCGCATTTGGAGACGAGGGAGATCTGAAAACATAGTGCGTAGGTGCGGCGGTGATGTTGATATCACGAAAGGGGTTGACAATAGCCATCTTCACTTTGATTTGACTTGAAAAAGGGAATAAGGGTCAAGTAGCCCCGGGAGCTGAGCAGGCTGCGCAGATAAGGGCGGCGGGGTGGTAGCGAATGCGCTGCAGCGACTGAGGGACAAGACGAGAGGCAGGGTGTTGGTTGGTTTATTCAACGGTAGATGGACAAAATGGAGCTGAGAACGAAGCTTAGAACGAAGCTTGGAAACTCAGGACCTGCCTCTGTTTTATTAGAGCTGAGAGGCCCTGTGCTAAGATGATGACGCGTATCGAAATGAGGCTGAGAAGAAGCGAACACGTTTCCGGAGTTAGCATGCAAGACGCACCGCCGCAATAAAACTGTGCCCGTTTCACCAACTATCACGTAGTGATCAGTGAACGATTTTACACCTTCGCCGCCATGGACCGGCGAAGCATTTCAATAATCGTCTTTGCCGTGTCATTGCGTCTCTTTTTGTTCACCGCATTTCCGTCGCTCCCGGACCTCCTGACGAACCGCGTCGAACTCTCGACACCCGTTACCAGCTTCAAACGGCTACAGGAAGGCCTCTTTCTCTACACCCACGGCGTCTCTCCTTACGATGGTGGTATCTTTCACCAGGTATAAGCTAGAGCTCCGCATTCCACAGCCTTTCACCCTCTGACACGTGAGACACAGGCTCCACTACTACTCGCCTTCTTCACGAACATCCCCAAATCCCCGATCGTCGCCAACCTCATCTACATCCTCGCGGACGTACAATCCGCGCTCGCTCTGATTCAAATCGCGGCATCTGGCGTCTCGGCTACAACGCCTCTCCACACCTCCTCGCGTGCGAAGAACTCCCTTGCGCCCTGGGCCGCCGGCGCCGCGTTCCTGTTGAACCCGTTCACCGTGGCAACATGTCTCTCCCGGTCAACACTGGTGTTCACCAACACCGCGATCCTGATGTCAGTGGCAAAGGCTGTGCGGGGCAATGGCGTTGCCGCGATCCTCGCCCTCGCCATGTCCTCGTATCTATCCTTCTACCCGGTTCTGATCCTGCCGGCGTTGGTCCTGTTGTCGTACGACATGCGCTTCTCCACCGTGGCGGTCAAGCCCGCGCTGGCCAACTATGCCGCGACTATGACGGGTGTGTTTCTTACCGCCATGGCGGGGCTACTGGGGCTATCCTTCATGATCACCGGAAACTTCTGGGAGTTCCTGTATTCTACGTACGGAGTGCACCTGCTGCTACCGGACCTGACGCCGAATGTGGGCCTGTGGTGGTACTTCTTTATCGAAATGTTTGACTCGTTCCGCGAGTTCTTCCTTTGCGTATTCCAGCTACATCTATTGATATACGTTGGCGGGCTGTGTATTCGGATACGGTGAGCGAGGGGTGATGCGACAGGTGAAGTGGGCGTGGCTAATCGGTCTGGCTGGGGATAGGAAACAACCGTTGTTCGTGATCACAACCATACTCGGGATCAGTGCGATATTCAAGTCATATCCATCCATCGGTGACATGGCATTGTACATATCCCTCCTGTCACTGTACCGACACGTATTCCCACGTCGGTATTCCAATCCCCCGTATGTTCACTCGCCTAGCTGACACGTTCCCAGTAATGCGTTACACTTTCTTCGCGACCTCAACTCTCCTTTACGCGACCCTGTTGGGCCCTGCCTTCTACTATTTATGGATCTACGCGGGCTCCGGCAACGCCAATTTCTTCTACGCCATCACATTGGTATGGTGTCTCGCCGTGACGGTGATAGTGGCCGACGCACTCTTTGCCGTGCTCCGCGATGAGTGGGAGACCGAGCGCCCAGAGATGAGGGGGAAAGAGGTTGTGCGGATATAAATTCTTTGGGTTCTAGATACTATACACAAAAAAAAACAATACTGCATTCAGAGCATCTTGGAGAAGATGTAATACGATGGTTCTTGCTTGGCCCCGCTTCGAAGAAGCCTTGATTTTGGGGAGATCTTGTCGATAGTATACCTATGTAGTTGCTCCATTCAATTATGATCAGCCGCCCTTCCGAAGCACCTGGAGTAAGAAGAGGTGGCAACCGACCCAATCCGCGTATAAAACCTTACTGCCTCCTTATTCTCCGAGAAAACCGTGAGCATGGCCTTCGCCAGCCCCACGTTCTTCCCAAACCCTTCCATCAGCCACATCAACGTCTTACCATGTCCCTTATTCCTTGCGCTATCCGCTAGCTGCAGCTCATAGCTTTATCCCGATCAGTCTGCGACACCCAGGGGAAGCATAAAAGGTAATACATACCAGTAGATAACCTCATCTCCAGCCTCTTTAGTAACCATGAAACTGAGGAAGCCATCAATTACCCCCTCGTCGTTCGATCCCCCCTCCTCTCTCTCTCTCTCTCCCCCCCCCGTTCCTTCTCTCTGCCGGGAGAAAATGAGATACCGCATATCGCGATTCTCCATCTCCGCTCGCTTACGCTGATCATTCCATCCCATCTCGCTGCGCTGGTACATCGGTAGCATGTTGCTGCGCACAAGATTGAAGCATGCTGTCAGCGTCTCTTGCGGGATGGTAGCGGACGTGTGCAGTGTTATCGATAAGTCCGGTGGCACTACTGGGAGGAACGGAAGAAGCGAGGGGAGCAAAAGGGCATTGTGGGCGTGGATGTCACACATGGTGGTTAGGGGAGAGACCTTCGGTAACTAGTTAGACGTGGATGATTCCTGGGAGGAAGCGTGGACTTTATGTTGCGGGGGCAGTTAGCCGCTTTTGGGATATGTGGGACAGACGTGGAGACTACAGTAGATGTGTATCTAGGAACTGACAATGCCATACATATATATATGTGCTATCGTGTATGGTCCTGTGCTACAGAGTATCCCTCTGCAATAGTATGTAAGCCGGAGAAGCGGGCATACGCCTACCCGCTGTCACCCCGGCATGCATGCTCATTTCCATTACAACCGTGTTATCATAAGCCGAATTCCGAGTTTCCCAAGCACAATAAAACCCCCTCCAATCCCAGGCATCAGACATCAGAATCAGCCCTCATCTTCCGTCTCGGTAACCGTCTCGTCCGCCGTACTCTCGTCATAGCTCGGATGCAGCTCCGCCCTCTTGACCTCCGCAGTTTTCACTCCGCCAAAGCTGACGACGCGTCTCAGCACCTCCATCCTCTCGTCGAACGTCTTAGCAAGCTCCTGCACGCCCTGGGACACCTTGACGCCCCTCAGTCCAGTCTCTACCCCTTCAAGGACAAGCATCAGCCCACCCCCACCCTCCGAGATCTGCGGCGCCTCGGTGATCTCGGCAGCCACGAGCTGGAAGTCGCGCGAGAGCGAGTGCGCCGAGCGAACGTAAGTGGAGTTGTCGGTGGAAACGTCGATGTCGACTGTTATCACGCGAGAGTTCGGGGTGGCGGGGGGCAGGTCGAGGGTTGGGTCCGTCGGGTCATCACTGAAGATGTAGTGGACGTGAGGGTGCGCGTGTGACGGGTTGCTGGTCGTCGGGGAGATGAGAGTGAAAAACGGCTGGAAGTTCGGGGGCACGGGG
>Ga0307512_10007588_pt1 | contig 10715 bp, 17 predicted proteins | sample 14_EM_MG_FD_200267 | JGI IMG/M metagenome (GOLD analysis project Ga0307512, IMG submission 200267) | Populus trichocarpa ectomycorrhiza microbial communities from riparian zone in the Pacific Northwest, United States - 14_EM | ecosystem: Host-associated > Plants > Roots > Unclassified | place... | reverse complement strand
GAAACTGCCCTTGGACTGTTTGACATCAAAGAATACATCGGTCGGTCATAGCCCTAGTTGGCTGAAGGGTTGATTGCCTTGACTTGTCTGTCCGAGAGCCGAGAACGACTGCTGATACAGCACGGTAGGACGTCCTACGGCATGAAAGGGGAGATGGCAACGCAACCATTCGTAACATGGGATGACGTGAAAGGGAAATGTGATGAGCGCTGAGGTCGTGCAGCGGGGCGAGAGAATCTCGAAAAAACGGAGAACTCGCACAAGCAATAGGTGAACCGTAGTCATTACAGTGTACAGTATACATGATAAACGCACCGATGGGGTCCTCAACCTTCTGTGGATCTTCGACGGTAATGGTGAACGCTGGTTGTAGCCCTGTTTCCTTCTTTCCTGGGGGTGTCGTCTGATTTGGCACGTCCATGAGTTACAACCCACCAAGCAAAAGTAGAAAGAATCACTCACTCGTTGGCGTCGTCCTCTCGCGCAGAACTCGGGTGTGAGGCATCGTTGACAAACGCACTCTGCGCGCCATCGAACCCGTTGAAGCTCTCCCCACCCAAAGCAAGGCTTGCAAATCCAGCGATGGGAGGTTGATCAAGAGGGCCGGAGATAACGCGGACGACGGGGCGTCGAAGGGCATATGAGCGGATGGATGAAGTGCCTCTTGAGACTTGACGCCGTGGCAGTCGCGCAGTGGTGTAGTCCTAGAGCCAACAGTGGTGATAGGTATTGTAATTAATAAGTGTCCCACAGAAAAAGGGGAAGCCAAGGCAAAAGCACGAGACGAGCAGAGGATCCGATGCACTCGGATGTAAATTTGAAACGGGAAAACTGGAAATTATTGGCACAAGTTCACACACCCTGTAACCAATACATCAATAGAATTGAGCGACTGTTTTAGACTGATTTCATCCACGACCAAAGTCAACTACAAATCCAAATGCTCTGTTTTTTTCCGGAGTACATTCAACCTCATAATAATACATATTGGTTCACCTCCTCAGCCAATTCGCCCTGGTCAGTATCACCTTTCAACCGTTGCAATTCGAAAGACGCCTCGTCTGACGGCACAATGAATATGAAGCGCCACGGCTTACTTTTTGAATGGCGGAGACCCGCGAGCGGTGTATCATGTTTGAGCCAGCTTTGAATACGCTGGAGACCCGAGACAGGAACATCGTGTTCTCTATTGGTCGTGATTTGAATACAGGTGAGGACTTCCTTAGGGTCGTAGATGATCGAATCAACAGCCGCAAAGTTGCGAACTAAAGGTACCAAAAGCAGTGGCTTTTCGTTTTGAACCGCTTTGGTGAGTTCGTCAATGAAATCCAGATCCTGCAGAAAGTCGAAACGTCGAATGGGTCCACGATAGGTCCACGTCATTTCCTTGGAGGAGGTCAACTCATGTACCGGAAACTTGTGTTCCTTAGGAAGGCTGTTCAAGCGATTCAACACCTGCCTTTCGAACACATGGCCCCAGAGCGACGCTGCATCCGAGTCAGACATTCTTGAAATAGTGTTGTAGAAGGTAATGGCCGCATCAGCTTGTTGAGTTTCGTATTCCGTCAGTAAGACATCCAAAGCCCATGGCGAGACAGCTCCAAACCCGCATTGTGCGAGGAGCCGTTTGTCGTTTGCTGGAGAAATTTCAAAAATTAAATGGGAGACGTCGGAGTTACCCCTTCGAGTCGAGCGAACAAGGTGTGAGATATTGCTCTCCTTGACTGCAACGTCTCTGAGTCGCGACATGACCATCTCCTTCGTTTCCAATACTTCCACGGAGCGGGCAGCATTAAAGCATAGACGAGGATTGTAGCCGAAATACGAGGTCGACAAGCTGAGTAGCTTGAGAGATATATCAAAGGGATAAAGGAATACCCTAAAGAAACGGATCAGGCGAGCGTTGAAAGAAGTAACCCTAAGACACACCCAGCGAGGAAAAGCTCGCGCGGCGACCATAATTTAGTTGCAAGTATTTTGACGTTACCTGCTTGCTTTATCCAGCGTCGATTTGCGCCTCCTGGGGATGATACCAGAATAATCTACACTGTGCACTCGCGGAGCATACGTTTGGGGTCGTAATTATTCTCGTCACCGTCAACAAAGGCCACAATCGGTTCATTTGATGGCAAGGACCGGATCGCCTCAACACCGTTCTCATTGACAGAATAGACAGTTCCGTCCGAGGCTTGGTATAAGAATGGGTAACCTTCGATCATAGACTGGATAATCCTAAGGTGGAGATACGAGGTCTTGCCTTGATATCGGCAAGCTTGTTAGATCCTGGAAGACAAGGAGACAAGAACCTCACCTGTTCCAGGCTGACCACTGACTATCACCGAACCTGCACTGTTTCGGGGTTCGCGCTTGATCAGCACCGAGATATGATTGTATTCTTGACAAAGGAAAAGTGGCAGAGGTAAACGGTTCGGCACTTTCGCCTTGAGGCCCAAAGATGACAAATCCAAAAAGCTGAGAGTGGACGGGAAGAGCGAATTGATATCAGAACCGTCCTGGTTGGTTGCCTCCAGATCATCGTCGTCATCTACTCAATCCTCGTTGTTGTCGGGACTCGGATGTCGCGGTGCCAAAGGAGTGATCGAGCGAAGGAAATCAAGCTTGATACTTTGGACATCATGCTTCCTGCCATCGTATTCCGGCGAGTCGCGATCCGGGTGTTGCTCCTTCGGGCGGCTTTGCAATTCAGTACAATGATCTCGAGTGACCTTCACCTTTCGGAAAAGTTTCGGTTCAAGTTCTTTCCTCTTCCAAATCTTTGAGTGAACTTCCTCTAACCAGGGCAAATGGGCGTCGACCATCAAACGCCGTCGCTTGGGAGGGGATTCACCCTGTGAAGCTGGTACGAGCGTTCGTCAGATGTCCTGAGCCGAGCCGGGGCAAAGAGACGTACGAAGTACTCACGTGTCGTGTTCCAAAGAGTTGGGCTGCCCATGCTTGTCGGTAGACTGACACAAACATGGAGTTGGCCATCGGAAGGCAGCTCAGGCCACACATCGGAAATTTTTTTTCTATCCCGCAATGGTTGGACGTTGGCAGGATCGAGCTGATATTTGCCATCATATATATCATCCTCTTTCCCATCTACCCCATCAAGGAGCACATCGACCTACGGATGTAATAGGCTGGCAGAGGCCATTGTTATATGAGTGTTTAAGTGTTTATAGACATCATGGTATAGCACACTTTGGTGAGAATGAGATCCGGGGCGTTCCCTTCGACGAAGGACCTGTTGGCCTTGTCATAAATCTTCTCCTTCAGATCACCGATGGTTTCGTTGGGTGTAACAAAAACGGTTGAAACATTGCGTTTGCCGTCGATAAAGAAACAAAGTTCGCGGGGTGCATCAGACATTTCAGTTGTTCGTGGTGTGAGTTTGGTATCCTATACTGCTCCTATACATCGTTTTAGTTGCGATCTGTCCGTGTCCGTCAATTTCCACTGGCACAGTTGCCACAACTGGCTCGGAGAACCAGCCGTTCTGCTTCACACTCCGATTAGCTCCTAACATCTAGCCCAGTTAGGTGTTAGTTTGGAGACTGTATTTAACTTACTAGAAAAAGAACCAATGAAGAAACGTTGCTGCGAGCGCCAAGGGTGCCCATACTCCAGCTGTAACACTGAAACGCAGGCCCCTGACAGTTTAGAATTAGGCCTAAGCTGTGGCTTTGGTGGAACTATCGTACCTATTCCCAGGCAAACTCGGGGAGATTTTGGTGTTTGCGCTTGCCAAGATGTTTGGTTGACTTGGCGAAATTTTCTTGATTTTTGTCTTTGCATGTGATACTCTCCCTAGGATAACTCACCGCTGGCAGCGGCCTCACACAGCAGGCCGTATTCAATGCCGCTGGGGTTGCGATAGAGTGGGGTCATGAACAAAGAAAGCGTATCCCAGGATGCAGAAGTCCAACATGGGACCAGTGGCACCTTTTTACACGAGACGAGTAATACTGTATCCGAAAGCCCCTGCCAGTGGTCGTTAAATGTCTTTTGTGGGGCGAAATCGATAATGACGAGACCAGCAGAATTTGAACCTGCGCTCCGATCGGGAAGCAGATGGCGACATGGGAGATTTGGGAGTTGATCCGCCTGCGGCACAGGTGCGAGAAGCAGCCCAGCGGCGCAGAAGGCGTCTTCAACACCAATATTCTATCGAACTTTATCGAAACGCACATCGTCGCTTTCGTTTCACTGTTTTTTTGGGGGATGCCGGGTAAACAGGAACAGCACGAATAAACTGTTCGAGGAATTCGACGTCCAGAAAAACCTGGACACGCTGCATCAAGTGGTAGCCGAAGCACGGGAACGCCGGCAAGGACCTTTAGCGTGCGGATTTGCAACCCCGCGCGGCGGTACTGCGGTACAAGCACAGACGTCGCCCTCGAACGCGAATGCGAACGCGTGACGCGCTCCATGCACGACTCGCAGATGTACCGGCAAATCCCCACGCGGAACCGGAACCGTAAACGGCTGACTTATTCTTCCCTCCCCCCTTTACTTTTTTTTTGTGGCAATGGTATGTATTCACATCTATCGTGTTGGTTACCGCTGTACTGTGATGATGATTTGTTGGGATGCTTCTGAAACTGCCCTTGGACTGTTGGACATCAAAGAATACATTTGGTCGGAGATGGCCATAGTTGGCTAAAGGGTTGATTGCCTCGAGCCGAGAACGACTGCTGATACAGCACGGTGCTTTTTACGGCACGAAAGGGGAGATGGCGATGGCAAGGCGACCATTCGTAGGATGGGATAACGTGAAAGGGAAATGCGATGAGCGCTGAGCTGGTGCAACGGGGCGAGAGAATCTCCGAAAAGACGGAGAACTCGAACAAGGTAAATAAGTGGGCCGTAAATTGGCGTGACAGTCTATGCAAGCGAATATAATGATAGATTGATGGCTGTGCTGCGGCACAAATGACGGGTTTTATGGCATGGCAAGTGTGAACGAACGAAGAACTGAAAGGCTCTGATCTACCGCCTCCGTCTTAGCGCCCAGGTGCGATCCCACATCACGTCTTGTCCTCTTTCCCTTCCCATTCCCCTCTCCTCATCTCATTCCCCACCTTCGTCCCCATCACTCCTCTCCCATGCGAAAATTATTCACAAGGGACAAACCCAAGCTCGCCAAGGTCACCCCAGCATCGCGGGACGTCCCCCCAGATCTGACTTCCGCCAACTCTTCAGAGGTACGGTACAGCACAGTACAACCATCCCTTTCCCCTCTTTTTCCCGATCTCCTTTTTCCCCCTCTTCTCGGTTTTTCGTTTACTCATTCACGGGCGTTGCGTTTCTTTCTGGCAGCAGGACTTCCAGACATCTCAACCTCATCACCACCACTTCCAATCCATACAGCCCATCCACCAGCTTCGTTCCCTCCTTCCGTCTCACGACACCCATCACCACACGACACCCTCATCCGACGATGACAATTGGCACCTCCTCGCCGCTGACCCCAACAGCGCCCCAGATCCACCCAAGCTCATGCCCTTGACCTCGTCCCGCTCCTCTTCCCTCGCATCTCTCCCTCCAGGGGCTTCGCCCCCCTTGGCCAACCCCCAACCTGTCAATTCGCCGCGAACCGTATCTCCGTTCCCCCCAGGGACACCCCAGCTCCGTTCGTCCCACCCAAAGGACACCCGAGAACGCGAAAAGGATCGTCGAAGCGCCAATCCGGCGGTAAGCATCCTCAACGCCCTCAACCCCCAGTTCTCGCCCCCGCCCCCCAACATCGACGTCACACGTCCGATTCGCGATGACGACACCGTCGTGCCCGTACCCAGCGAAGGTTCCATTCGCGAAGAAAAGAAGGAGCGTGGCGGGTTCTGGAGCAGCTGGGCAAACCCCAGTGATCGGGACAGTCACCGTCGCGACATCCGCGACAGGGAAGACGGTCAACAAGACCTCATGAGGATGATCGGTATTTCATCTCCCTTGCCTGACTCGCTGCCCCCCCATCATTCCTGATTTCTCTCTGCCCCTAGGGTACTTGACTGCGACATCGTCCGAGGACTGGGCGGTCGTCCTCGATGTCTGTGAACGAGCATCAGCTACCGAAGCAAATGCAAAGGAAGCGGCCAAGGCCCTTCGTAGAGAATTCAAGTGCGTTCCAACCGGCGTGTCCTGTCATACTTCCTTAATTTCATTTCAAACATCAGATACGGTGATGCGCCCCAACAACTCTCAGCGGCAAGGGTGCGCTTAACCCCATCGCCCATCGTATGCATCACCTACTAATTTGGTCCACACAGCTTTGGGCCGTCATGTTACGGAACTCATCTGAGCTCTTTGTACATCAATGCGCCAAAAGCAAGTTCTTGGACACCCTAGAAGATGTCCTTACTTCGCAGCGCACCTCACCCGTCGTTCGCGAGCGCTTGCTTGATGTCCTCGCAGCTGCGGCGTATGCAAGCTCTGGAACGTCGTACAAAAATGAATCCACCTTTCGCGTGCTTTGGAGAAAGGTCAAACCCGCTGGCAAGCCGGATGAGGTCGGTCTTTGCTTGCCCTGTGCGAGTCCATTTGAAATAACGGAGACTTTTTTTACAGGGCGTGCCCTTCGACCCTGATGATGCCATGTTCAACCCGCCTTCGCCACGGCGAAGCACAGTTAGCCTTACTCCTACTCCTAGTTACCCTCCCGTGCACCCCCAATTGCTTCAACCCGCGGCTCCGCCGAATACCCAGCCACAAGCTCCGCTACAGCCACAATCACAACCGCCACAACCACAGCCACAGACCCAAGCCCAGACTCAAACAACACCACAACCACCTCCCCGGGCGAGGCGCGAGGCACCTGGCCATGGTCAGCTACAGCGGGTCATACCGCCCGAAGAGGATATGCGACGATTGCTCCAAGAATGTCGGTTTGCGCACGGCAATGCGCAGGTACTCGCCGAAGCCCTCGCATTTGCCTCTCCGGAGGACCTAAAAGACAAGGACATCATAAAGGCGAGCGGCGCCCATATCGTCTTGAAGAGCAGTTGAGCTGACAGCGTACCACAGGAATGGTACCCAAAGTGCATCAATTCTCAGGATCTAATTGCCGCGCAAATACCTTGGGCCACCGCGGGAGCGGATCGCTCTCGCGCTGCCCGTGAAGCTCAGCAGCAGCGCTCGACAAAGCGACCGAACGGACATAGCGTGTTGTCCAAGCCCCATCGTAATATGCAGGGCAGTGGAGAGGAGTCCCCCGTGGAGTTGCCGCTCACGCCCGAGGAGCAACTACTCGGCGCGCTTCTCGAAGCTCATGAAGCACTTAGCTCCGTATTGCGGATGTACGCCGATGTTGAACGGATAGGTATCGAGCGTGAGACCTTGGAGCGCAGCCGACAGGAAATGCGCCTAGATCGTTCGGTAAGCTACCTGTCATCCCGCATTGCCACCGAGACCCTGAACCTTTTTCTTGCAGAAGAACGTAGTAGATGAGCGCGGCTATGTGCACCGCCTAGATCTCCCTCAGACATCGCATAGCTCGACTTCACGTAGTCCTTCCCCTTCGCCCTCACCTTCCCCACAGCCCCCCCATTTGTCCATTCCTGCCGCTTTGCAACCCCATTTAGGCCAGCCTCACCCTCTGCCGCCAATTCCCGTCCAGGTCTCGTATCAGCAAAATTATGCGGCACCGCAACAATCGCTTGCACTGCCACCTCCAGCGCCCCATGGCCCCCGCTCGCCTGGGCTTGCGACACATCGTTCCCATACCCCGTCTCCTGAGCGGGGCGGGTTTGGCCGACCACACCTCGGCTCCATTCCAAATGCTCCCCTGGCGCCTTCTGAAGCGCCGAACGGTGGTGTGTCAAGACAGATCCCCCCTTCGTTGGGTATCGTTGTCCCTCGTAAGGATGCGGACGAGGAGGAAGAGGAGGATGAGGTCGAGGAGGATATCCGCACGCCTATTAGACCGAGTGCCAAGGCGCTGGGAAAGAGGCGTGTCATCGAGACGGAAGATCCGGATCGTAAGTTGTTGCACCCTTGTCAATCGGAGATGTTGTCGTTGACAGTTTCTCACAGCGGACGCATTCAACCCGGATGATATCTTCTACGAGCGAACAGACCACCACGAAACAAGGAACCCCGCGCCGGATGACAGTGGGATAAGTGACTCAGACTCGGATTCACCTCACAGAGGACAGCAGCCGGTACACTACGTATATGACGCGGTGGCCGAACGTACGCAGCATTTGCTCGAGCAGATGTCATTAGTAAACGGGGTGCACTGATTGGGGTACCAGAGGAGTAGGAATGAAGGGAGGACACTGGGAATATTGTTTTTTAATGCTCTCGCTCACACATTGTACTTTGCTTGATTGTCGTGTATTCATTTGTGGCTGCCGCCCACGCACGGACCATACACAGCGTATATGTTTGGCATTGTTTGTCACTTGAGGCACCCCGCCAAGTTAAGCCCTCGAACCGGTCGTTTATTTAGATTTGCCTTCCTTGCCTCGTCTACCTCTTGACCCCTACCCGCGCTCTCAACCCTCAACACTCTCCCGTCAAACTTATGGCCAAGGTTGAATCGACCACAGATGACAACCTCTACGACGGTACTTCCGTGGTCCTCTCTTCCTATCACCCGTTCTGACACCTGCCCAGGCCTTTATGGCGATGAATTTGAGGAAGACTTTGTCGTTTCTGCTCTTGGCAACCCCCCCACCATAATTGACTCTGCCGTTGCTGTCGACGACGGCACCGCTGATTTTATCGAGCCACCAGAAGACCTGTCTGTCACCATCCCCGAAGTCGAGGCCGCGCAACCCATCCCGACCTTCGACTCCACCGCTTCCTCCAGGCCGCGGACCAACGCCGATGCACTGCCCCCCAGACCGAACGCTGCTTCCGGTGCTTCGAACACCGCCTCGAACCCTTTGTCCTACTCGGCCCAGGTAGCTGAGCAATTTTCCTCTTCGTATCGTCAGACGCCCAGCCAGGAACGGGGTCGTCTCGACGCCGCTCGTCTCGCACAGTTCAATCAGCCCAGCGCCCCGTCTGGCTCCACGGGCGCTACCGGCTCGCCTGATGGATTGCGACCAGTCAGGCCGTCTGAGATGAAAGATGAAGGGTGCGTGTTTCCCCGTGTCCGTTCGCCCTGTGTTATCCGTCATGTTTGTACGTTGTGAAGAGGAAGAAGAGAGAAAAACGAAAGGGGGGGCAAGGCGGTGGTTGTTGTGTGCCACCTCCCCCCGGTTTTTTTTGGCACCGGTAGTCGTAATATTTCTACAGAGGAACAGTGCGTCAGGCTACTTAGCGGTAGTGTCCACGCGTACACGCGTACAGAGTCTCCATCTCCCTACCTGCTTGCTACATGCGTTTACCAGATGTTGTGGCGAGCTTCGATGGCATCTCCCAGCACCTCACGTGTATCACCCCCCTCTCTCTCCATTTCTTACACCTTATCTTGCTACTCCTCTCCAAGATGTCAAAACTTACTTCTGTTCTATGTCGCTTTGCTATGCCTACGCCTACGACACTATCCTCCGCTCTGCATCTCCACCTCTATCGCTTACCTCTCTTCCGGTAATATCCGCCACGTGCTTACAGCAAGATGTTTGTCGGCGGCTTATCCTGGGATACAACAGATGGTACTTATCTCATTTCCACGCAACTCTCTTTGTCCCTATCTGCAATGTCATATCCATTTTGCTAACTTGTTGAATTTATGCGGTGGTGGTGGGCGTGTGATGGTTTTTTTTTTCATCCCCAGAGGGCTTGCGAAATTACTTTTCCGAGTTCGGCAAAGTCGACGCCTGCACGATCGTCCGGGACGCCGATGGCAAGTCGCGCGGTTTTGCCTTCCTCACGTTCGAAGATCCGGCTTCGGTTAACGCGGTCATGGTCCGAGAGCATTTTCTAGATGGAAAGGCCGTCCGTGTGCCCACGCTCTCTTGAACGTCACGTACGATTCTGACAAAAATGAATGTTTTCCTCTCTTCATTCGCACAGATCGACCCTAAACGCGCCATTCCACGCGAGGAACACCTTCGAAACACGCGGTACTTCGTCGGAGGTTTAGCGCCTCAGACCACGGCCGATTCCATGCGGGCTTTCTTTTCCAAATTCGGAACGGTCGTCGACGCCACCGTTATGGTCGATCGCGAGACTGGCCGATCCAAGGGTTTCGGCTTCGTCACCTTTGAGGATAACAGCAATGACTCTCAGCTTGTTGGCAAGTTGGGACTCCTCCTCGATGATAAACAGGTCCGTCCCACGTCCTATTCATCGATGCCGATCGATCCTCATTTCTCGCTTTGCTCAGATTGAAGTCAAGACGGCCCAACCGCGAAGCCAACGTGACCAGCAACGAAACAATGCAACCCCGCAAAACAACTTCAACAACGGTCAGGTTGCGGCAGGCAACACCCCGGCGATGGGCACTGGTATGCCGTTTATGCCGATGAACAACGCCGGTGCACGCGACATGTCCATGATGTATCAACGGATGATGAACGGAATGAGCGCTCCTTACGGTGGCATGATGGGAGGGGGCATGGGCATGATGGGTGGCTTCAATCCCATGATGGGTATGGGCATGGGCATGGGGCGATTCGGAATGGGTGGAATGGGCGGGATGGGTGGCGGCGGCGCCGTTGGGGGTATGACCCCCATGGCGGGTACCAACAACATGAGTGGGAACATGGGCATGGGTGGCGGCGCCATGGGCGGGATGCGCCTCGGGATGGGCCCCATTGGTATGA
>Ga0307512_10007586_pt1 | contig 10717 bp, 7 predicted proteins | sample 14_EM_MG_FD_200267 | JGI IMG/M metagenome (GOLD analysis project Ga0307512, IMG submission 200267) | Populus trichocarpa ectomycorrhiza microbial communities from riparian zone in the Pacific Northwest, United States - 14_EM | ecosystem: Host-associated > Plants > Roots > Unclassified | place... | reverse complement strand
AAATATTATAAATTACAATAATATTTTTTCCTATAATTATTTTTTAAAAAATTTTATAATTTGTTTTATAAATACATGAGAACGTGCAAGAATACATAAACCCGCGAAAACGCACGGGTATAGCAACTAGTAATGAAAATAAAAGGCGTGGGAAAACTACAGTACTTTCCCACGCCTTTTAGAGTATTGTTAATAATAATAATAATAAAACAAGCCCAAAACTCTCCCCCTCCAACTCCTTCTAGAAAGCAAAAAGCAAAGAGAATTCAAAGAGATGAAGAAATGGCTTCGTTTGCAGAAGCACCACCTGGCGATTCGAAAGTCGGAGAGAAGATCTTTAAGACCAAGTGTGCTCAGTGTCATACCGTCGACAAGGGTGCCGGTCATAAGCAAGGTAACTTTATCGCCCCCCTCTTTTTGTTTTGATCTTATATTTTCGAGGTCAAATTGTCTTTTATTTTGTTGATTATTATGTTTTCAGCCCCAATAATTCGTAGATCTAATCTGTTTAGATGGACAGAACTGTGGAGTTTTTTCTCTCTCTCTCTCTCTCTGATGGGTTTAAGGTTTTTGCAAGAAAATCATGATTTTGGTGAGAGGTGGAACTGGGTTTAGAAATGGATTTAATTAAGCAAAGATTAAATTTATGTGGGTTTCTTTCGGTGTTTTTTTGAAGTTTTAGGATGATATTTATAATTTTGGATTGGGATTTGGGATCTGGTTTTTAATGAGTGAACATTTTAGATGGTCAATTTCTTCTGAGATTTGTGTTAAACTTATTTGCTTGGTTCCTGTGTTTTTAAGGTTTTAATTTGCTTCGACTGTTTAAATGTTCAGGACCCAATCTGAATGGCTTGTTTGGAAGGCAGTCAGGAACAACTGCTGGATACTCTTACTCTGCTGCTCACAAGAACATGGCCGTCACGTGGGAGGAGAAGACTTTGTATGATTACTTGCTCAACCCCAAGAAGGTATTAATCAACTCTAAAGCATAGTATGACTTGGCATGTATGACAGGGCGTCTTTAACTGGTTAAGAAGTATGGTTTAAACATTGAGGTTTAGTGATAATTCTGTCATGATAGCTGAACTTAGTTGTTTTCTATCAATTTATGACATTGTTACTCAGCATTTGGTAACTTAAGGTCCCGAAGAGAAACATGCTGGACAATATGTTAGGTCTAGTAATTAGGAAGGCTGGGTTAAAAATTGAAGGACTTGCAAACAGAGAACATGGAGCGTGTAGATTATTATGTTTAGGCTTTGCTCTGAGATCAAGGTTGAATAATCAAGGAAAGCGACCCCATCATTGATGATATTTATCCTATGGTGTATGAAATGAACTTTCACATTTCATTTCAATGTGATAAGATAGCCTAGCATTTATAGTTGGTAGAATCATCCGACTATCTTAGATACAGATGAAGAACTCATGTCTTGACACTGGTGTTTGTGCCTCTTATACCATGTTTATTTTTGTTAGTTTGCGATGCTGACCCGTAGTGAAAATTGTTTGCGCAGTACATCCCTGGAACAAAGAAGGATTTCCCTGGATTGAAGAAGCCACAGGAGCGTGCTGATGTCATTGCATACTTGAAGCAGTCCACTGCATCTTAAGCATTTCACACTTCTGGCCTCCCCATTTTGCAGTTGTTGGAGATATTGATTTTTACCAATAAATAACCATCCTATACAATGAGCATTGCGTCGAAGCTCCTTCTAAGAGTTGCCATAATTAGCAAACTTAACATTCGATTCATTTAGCTTACTGTGCCTCTATTTTGCGAATATTTGGTGGATTACCAATGAACAGTTTGTTAATGATAGTTTTTGGTTTTGATGATATTGCATATGAACATTTCCATGTTTGCTATCGCTTGCCTTCAATATACTCTGATGCATAGCAGGTCTACGGTAATGTACTTTTGAATGAAATGCAAAATGGTGTATTGGCATCTCTAGCAGGCGAACATTGGAATGCTTTCATTTTCTAGAGTTGGATAAATGCAACTGAATGATTCACTCCCCCTTCTACCCATCTCCAATGGTTTGGCCTATTGCCCGGCAAATTCCATTTACGTGGGGGTAGGAGCTCCACTCGATGCTGTTGCGGGTGATTGGTATTAATGTGATTGGTATTAATCCGATACTGTTTTTTACTGCTCTGGGTAACCTTAGATCTTCTGTTATGCTTGTATGCAGCACTATAAGGATGAACTAGAGCCATAAAATAAGAGCATTTGCTGAATCTATCCATCACCACTAAAATTACTTCTTTTTTTATCTAACTTGGACAATCCTTCGATGAAATCCATATATGATACGAACTAAGTTAGGTCTGAATTTGGCTTTAGTCTATTTGGGAGTATGGTTGCGGTTGTTTTTTAAAGTGTTTTTCACTCAGAAATGTATCAAAATAATATTTTTTTTATTTTTTAAAAATTATTTTTTATATCAGCGCATCAAAATAATCTAAAAACATCAAAAATATTAATTTGAAGTAAAGAAAAAAAATAAAAAATTCTCAAACTTTTTCAAAAGCACTTTTGAAACGCAAAATTAAAATGTTTGTAACTAGTTCTGTAAGATTAGACACATCTCTCAAACCGTATATCGGATTGAACTGAAATTTTATAGGAAAATACTGAACATATGGAACTATATCGTGGTAAATTTTCAGGTCAAATGGAATTCAGAACATATTATTTTATAGGATCAAAGTTACTAGATAAATCTTGTTAAATCTGCCAACTAGACCTTCATGTACTGTTTGGGATGTATCTGAAGCTACATGTAGAATTTTACTGCTATTCAAGATTATTCAAAAACTAGACATTTCATACTTTCCAACCATAGATGATAAGTTTAATAATTCATCTAAATAAGAAAAAATGACATGTTTGAAATAAAAAATGAAGTCTACCAAGAATGTGTTAAAGTGAGGAAGAAAGTGAATAGTATCAAATGACATAATTTGGTCTTTTTATTTTTTTTGGTTTGAACACATTAAAATGACTTCATCTCTCCCTAATACACAGCTTTTTTCCCAACGGTGTTGTTTTTGTAACCTGTATTGATTAGGGGTTTTGCCTTTTCCAAGTCAACTTTGATTCTTATTTTCTTGTAATTTCACAATCAAACCCTTAATTGGTCTCAATCTTCCTTTCAATTGTGCCCTTGGACTTCTTTGATTGAGCCCTCAAACTTTGGTGCCTTTTATAGTATAGTATTTGGTCTTGATATTCTTCAATTTTGTTCTTAATTGGCCATTTAAACTTTTAATTCTTTTGATTTCACCCGTGATTAAATCAATTAGCCTCTCAAAACTTTAATGCTTATTCATTTTAGACGACCCTGAACCTGTAGTTCTTGCAATCTTAACTAGAATTGACTTTTAAACTTTAATTTTTCTTTAATTAAATCCCTAGTTGTATTAATTAAATCAATCCAAAGCTCACTTATTGAACCTTTCGATTTTGACTAAAATGACTTTTAAACTTTTTTTTTCATTTTAGCCCCTGGTTAAGCCAATCAAGCCCTTCCAAAGTTCAATTATGTACTTGACTTTTCCATTTTTTGTGATTTTGCCATCATCTTCAACTTCCTTCTTAATTAAGCCCTCATCTATCAAAATTGAACTGCCAAACTTTACAACTTTGTCCATGTTGATCCTCAAACTTTGCAGTCTTTGACCAATTTAAATACATTTTTCAAAATTTCTTTAACAGGACCCCAAATTATTCATCCCCTAACATTCTAACCCGCTGTGAATAAAATGCCTTTCTAATTGTGATCCGAAATATTATTATTTTTTTTTAATTTTGATTTTTTTAAGAAAAAAATTGGAATATTTTTCTTAAAAGAAGAACATTTTCTACATGAAAAATAAATTTTTTTTGAGAAACCAAAATTAGGTTATGACATAAAAATGTTTGAGTTCAAAAAATTGAAAATAAAAAACGGATAAAGAAAGGAGCACATCATGCACATACAGCAACTTCAGCAAGATGAATACGCCTTTTCTCAACAAACATCTCCCGAAATTGCTCAAATCTGCCTTCCTTTATTGCTTCTCTTATTGACCGGAAGAACCCCAGATAGTGGTGTGTATTATGTCTGCAATGAAAGGGATAAACCGTCAACATCATCATCGTCAATGTCAGTTTCAGTGTCCTCATAGAGGTAAGCAATGATACTGTACATTTCTAGAAGAATCTGGGCCAACATTTCATGAACATTGAGTAAATGATTGATGTAAGCTTTAGTATGATTCTGACAAGTATAGCAGCTGCAACTTTCAACAATTGGCGTCGCATCTTTCCTGAAAGGAGACCGACCATGTAAGCAACCACCAAGAAGAATGCACTCTTGTTGAAATAGGAAATACTTTCCCTCAAATAATAAAATGGCTGTCATTCTTCTTTTCTTCGCATTTTTTAAAGAAAATTAATGCGTGGTTGTCCCTTGCACTAATTTGATAAAATAGAAATAAAATTTATACAGTGGAAGTTTTTTCTGCATGCACTCCTAAAGTTTAAACCTTTTGAGTCACGGCTAGATGGGCCATTTCACAAAAGAGCATTGTTTATTTGGATGCATTTTCTGCATTGGTTCCGTATTAGAGAAATAAGCTTAAGAAAAGTAAGCTCTACTTTTCAAATTCATGACTAAAAGGTCACCATCTGATCTCAGTTCTGTCATGAATCGCAGAATTTGTGAACTTGTTCGTCATTTGAAATTTATTTTGTAGAAAGGAAACCACTGCAACGAAGGTTCATTTTACCTTCAAAGGTACAGCATTAACAGACATTATATTTGAAATCTCAATGATAACCCACCAGAGAAACATAAGGCTTTTATATTTCAGTAAAAACATTTGACTGAAAATGGAATCCATAACATCTACTACTCTCCAATTCATAATATGTTCAACAAGGATGAGATGTTGATGGAGCTTAAAACCTTCAATTCAACAGATGAGATCATTAAAAATATCCAGATAGCTAGAGGTATACAAAGAATAAGTCCATTACCTGTAAACAGTTGCTTTCAGATTAATCTTTGTCTGGTCACTTCCCATACCAGTCAACTTCAAATCAGAGGCATATGTTTTGTTATCCAGTGGAAAGGTAAGTGCAAAGCCTCCAATAGTTAGATGATAAATATACCTGCAAAGGTTGCCCAAAAAACAAAATCATTTTTGGAGACAGTCACAATGAGGAGAAAGAAGCTTCCAAGGTTAAATTGAGAACAGAGGTGCATACGATGAGTCAAAAAGATCAATGCCAGCAGCAACACCCTGCAACACCTCCTCTAACAAGCATTGGAAAACAGAATTCACTTGTTATTCCACAAACCACTCCCATAATCCATATTTATATCCATACCCATAACTACATACAAAAGCATGAACCTTGTCGAAACATTTAATCTGAAAACGGTACCCTCTATCATTTATATATTTAAAGACTAATTTGGTCATCATGTTATTTCAAAACAATAAAAGAAAATCCTACAACACATTAAACTATATTCCCATCAATTATTTTCATTGCCAAAAAACCATGAAAATTAATATTTTCCGTGGATTAAATAGTGGACTTGTTTTGTTAGAATATATTTAGTCCCAATGGCTTAAAATATCTGGAAAGAGTTCAACAAAGTATTTGAAACCTATTAACTCTTTTAACACCACCATCCTCCCTCCTTATGTGCTATACCATGATAGCATGTGGAGCCCAAAGCATAACTTGGCCCAAAGCAAATGTTGATAGCAAATTTCAATTGAAAAAACTTGAACCAGGGACCTTTTGAAGAGCTAGCTCGGATACAAAAATCCGTACCCCACTGGAATCAAATGCTTAAATTATCGAGGAAGGGGCCAACAATTTTTAACCACCAGATATTCAAATATAGCAACAATTCATGAGAAACTCTCTATAACAAAGATGAAAGTATATCCGAGGCAACAAATTGAACAAACAAAATCAAAGAATTATTAAACAGTCCACAAGATACCTGGTAGTCCTAGTCCACTGATCAGACGTGGCCCATCCTTCGGTAAAATATCCTGATCATGTCATAGAAGCATTAAAACTCAGACATTTTTTAAACCCTGTAAATAATTCATCTTCTGTACAATCCCAATGAGATTCACAGGACCATTTATGCAGTGTTCAAGTCATGTTTTCATACAACAGCTCCAAGGCCTAGATAGAGCTGTCAAGTAATATTTCCTTACCATAAGAAACTTTATTTTAAACAACCATTTAAGAAAATGCAATCAGTTTAACTTCCAGATTCAGAGAAGATAAAAGATAGCACTGATAAACAAACACAGAAATCTCAAAACTTGGAATAGGCCTTGTCCTGCAAAGCCAACTGGCAAGTCAAATTCATTGATCTATGTTCATGATTTGTCATTATTTCACACTTAATGGCATCTATAATCAAGGGGAAATGTGAATCTTCCTAACTTAAGAGTTTAAGCATCTCACAGTTACAGCACTAAGCAAAGCAGGGCGCTCATCAGTGCTCTCTCCAAATCCAAATCCTCCAATCCAATAACCTGCAAAATGCATGTTATGATCAATTTGAGAAGAAGATTTAAACAAAGCAATTCTACATACCAAGATAAGAATCTTTTTATAAATACATATAACTAAACAAGCAAAAATCCTAGCAAATGGGGAACATATGAGAGAGCAAATAAAGGAAGTGGAAAGGCAGAAAGCCATCTAGTATGCAGTCATTCCATGAATAAAAGCGCAGCTCATACAAAGGGAATTTAATGCATTCAAACTTCAGACTATATGTAGAGCCCTACTCGATGCAGAGCATAATTCTCTGACCTAATAGCTTGGAATCCATTACCCAATGAAATCTAATGCCGTTTTCTTTTATTGAGAAAAATTATGGTATCATATTTCAAAGTGGCAAGAAGATGATAAAATTGAAGGGGAAATATATCCCACCTTTAGAAGAGCTAAGAGAATTTTTTCCGCTATTTTATCATAGTCGTTGGTCAGAAGAAATTGGCATTGCATTGAAATCATGGGGAAAAAAGAAATAAAAGGTGACCAAGGCAGAAGAGCACAGTTGCATAGATTTACCCCCCCCCCCCTCGCTCCTTGTCTATATTACAATTTTGATATAGAAAAAAGCATCAATAACCTAAATATCATGAATGATATGTAACTTAAATCAAATAGAAAAGAAAGACAATACCTGATACATTGCGCTTCACTACTTCTTGTGCACATCGCCTCCGTTCTTCGACATCAGACCCTCCAACAATGGCTCCAAAAGCAACTCCACTTGCCTAAATTTAATAATTGATACATGATATGAATACTTCTTCTTTCCATTTCTAGGAATGAAAGAATAAGTTACACAAGTAATGCCATGATGAAAATTAATTATATACTTGATACTTTAGTTACAGGCTACTTCAAGCTCAAGGGGTATCCCACAAAATAATAATAATAATAATAATCATCATCATCATCATCATCATCAAAGCATGGTAGATGAAATTAAATAATTGTTCCCTGATAATCAGTTTTGGCCTACATATAGCTAATGTTGCATCCACGATCAATATCTTATCAAAGACATGCATCAATATTCTTTTGTCCCATCTCTATTATGTAGTCTCATTGTAGAAATCAACAAATTCAGTTATTTAGTTTTATTTTCTTCTAGTTGCTTTCCATTTCTTATGGGCCTTTTGGATGCCATTCAAGAACTCTAAATAGATATACGGACCTTGGACATGACTTTATTACCTTGTAAAAATAGTTTATTTGAAAATCATTTAAGACATCTTCAAGAGAAAGCAAGAAAAATGAATGACTGGATACTGAAACTTCACAACTTCGGAGCAGAAATTTAAGTTGTGAGATGCTTTTACATGTGAATGTGCAAATCTATAGTATAAAATTGAATACTATTTACCTGAAACTATCCCAAAAGCTTAACATAACAAGGATATTGATATTAAAGCATCTATTCCCCATAAGCATCAAAAGCGCATTCCATAAGTTTAAAGATTTGAATATTAGAGATGATACAACTGAACTAAACAGCACCACAATAATCCATCAAATTCAAGAATTGAATTGTTTATGTACCGTGTCTCCTACAAAAATCTAGTTTCAATACAAGACTATCATATTTCCCTAGAGCATTGAAAGTGCATTCAATAAGTTTAAAGATTTGAAGTTTAAATCTAACACAACTGAACTAAATGACACCTCCATAATCCATCATATTTCATGTGTTGAATTTTCCATGCACCGCATATGCTACAAAATCTAGTTTTATTCCAAGACTACAAAGCACCATGACTAACCAAACAAATCAACCATCGGGATGGTTTGGCACATTCAAAGATGGATTTCAGATAATTATACTAATTTAACTTGAGAAAAAGAAATATTTTTTACCGGGCTTAGTGCAACGCATTCATCAAGCCACTTTACAGTTCGATCAACTGAATTCTTGTTCCTCTTCTTTGATACCCATGCAGGTACTTCATCAGCCAAAGTGGCCCAAAGATTTGGCCTCAAAGAAGAAATTATTCCCATGTATTCTGCAGGTTTAATCTGCCAGCAAATTATCAGTTTGGAAATATTCAAAAAGTAATCCAGCACAAGGACTTGAAAAATCAGCCAATAGAATTCGACGTTAAATGAATTGAGCAAGCTAAATTACCAAAAGGCGACCACAAGGAGTTTCAAAAGATGCACCAAGTTTATTTGTGGCACTACTTTCTGGAAGGCATTGAATGGAATCCCTTGCTACAGCAGCAAGTCCAAAATCATGCAATCCAATCATTTTATGGATTCCTCCAATTGAGGATATTGTTTTTGATGAAATTCCTTCCATGCTGCAGGGAAAAAAAAAATGTCACATCGACCAGTCAAGTAAATAAAGCACAAAATTTCTTACCATAGAGATTTCAAAGTCACACTGTCAGATTTTCCTCATTTTCTTGTACTTGAAAGAGAAAAGGAATAGAAAATGGGGAGCGACACAAGAAAAAAAGATTAAAAATCCCTGGGGAAAAAGCGGAGATAATCCACAACAAATCAGTCATTGTACTTGAACAAAAACTTAGGCTCCATAAACTCATCGGCAAAAAGACCAAGCCCCATGAAAGCATCTTACTGTCCCTTAAGATGCTACAAAAATATCCCACAGTTTCTACATTTTTATGAGCAGAAAAACATTAAACAAACTAACTCTCATGTTCTTGATGACTCCTCAATCCTGCTACAGAAAAGGACCACTTCGTTACTCTTATCTCACGTAGATAAATGAAATCCATGCCATCACTTGACTATCACAAATTATGCACAATGCATATCAAATTCTCAACATCTTTGCATTATATTTCACTTCGCAGATAAAAGTTTTATTCATAACTGTGGGTCTTTAGTTAGTTGTCCATATACACTACCTTGCATGAAAACTTGCTACGGTTTCTACACTCTCACAGTCAAAACAACAAACATTTACCATGCATTTCAATCCCAAAAGCCAAAACCTTACTTGTTGATGGTTACCTGAGCAAGCTATGGCAAAAGAATTGAAAAACAAAAAAAGGATTTTGCTTACAGAAAACTTACAAGTGAAGAGGGCTAACATGAAGGATAGAAGAATCAGGGATAGGAAGAGAAGGGAGGAGGTCAGGCGAAATAAAATGGGGTAACCCTTTACGTGTAGAAAGGAGGAGAGCAGGTGTTTCTATTTGAGGGCAGTTGCCCAGCTGAAATACACCAGTCCTTGCAGCGGAATTGCCCTTGCTCGTGCTCCATGCTTTCACTGAGAACTTCATGCTCTCTTCCTCCCTCTCTTTTGCTTCTTTGCCGCCGGCTTCGTCTTTCGACAACAGGGCAAGCTCTGTTTTCAAAGCTTTCGCGGAACGGACATCAAGTTTTGTTCAAAATAGGAATCCAAATAGCCATAAGACATTTTTGGTCCCTGAACTTAGCTAATTCTTGCCAAACATGCGTGCTAATAATATTAAGTGAAAATTGAAATTAAAAATTTGATCTAATTACCATAATTTAACAATAATAATCAATATTTTAATTAATGTTTTAAATTTAAAAGTATATATCTTATGATTAAAAGAAATACACAGTAAGATATTAAATTTTGAAGATTATATCCATATTTTCTTATTTTTCTAATTGTATGTTTTTCTTTTTTGAACAGTAATTGGAATTATTTCTTGATTCAATGATTTCACACTTTGTATGGTAATAAAATTTTGAAAATCATGTAATAAAGTTTTGAAATACACAATAAGACACTTTTGGATAGATGAATGTTCGTTGTTTAAATTAAAAGTTTAAGGACCGGAATGGAAATATGAGTACGGGATTTTCCATAGAGATAGAGAAAGTCTTTAGGCAAAGCCTAAGGCAGCCTCTTATTTCACATATGGGCTGGATTGTTTTGATTTAAGCTGGGCTGAAGATGCCAAGTCCAGGGAAAAGAAACAGAGAGGCCTCTTAAAATTTAAAATTATTAAACTCGATGTAGTTTTATTAGTCAACTCGAGACTTGATCAAATCTATTTGAAAAACTAAGTGTATTAAACGTTGTAGTGCAAGATATCTTTTTCAAAAGTATGTTTTACTCGAAAATATATTAAAATTATTTTTTTTCTATATTTTTTTTATTTTTTATATAAACACATCGAAATC
>Ga0307512_10007585_pt1 | contig 10717 bp, 16 predicted proteins | sample 14_EM_MG_FD_200267 | JGI IMG/M metagenome (GOLD analysis project Ga0307512, IMG submission 200267) | Populus trichocarpa ectomycorrhiza microbial communities from riparian zone in the Pacific Northwest, United States - 14_EM | ecosystem: Host-associated > Plants > Roots > Unclassified | place... | reverse complement strand
TGGCTTTCTCCTGTACCACACGAGGGGTAATGCATGGATTGTTAGCCTTTCCCATATACCACACGAGGGCCCGAGGGTTACTGCGTGGATCTTTCGCCTTTCCCACCTTAAGTTTTCTTCGACATCCATGACTCCTCTGTGGACAGTCCTCCCTGCCGTGTTGATGATGTCGCAGTACTGCATAGCCATCTCAGCTGTCGCATTCTGGTGTGTGATTGCTGTACTTGCGCCCTTCCTATTCCGCCTTGGTTTCATGTTCCTGATGTGGGCCGGGGCCTGCTGGAGGAAAAGTGCTCTGGTGATCGCTGATGCAATTGCTTGTCCCATCTCATTGGGTAGTGGCACACTCTCGTCCCTCTTTAGCATTAGGCATCTGTCTGCCATGATCGAGCCTGATCTCAAGGATGGGGCTGGGCTGGCCGGCTTCTGTTGGTTTCGTGGTGGGACAGTCTCCAATTGTGTGGTCGGTGTCGGCGCTGATGGTGTTGCCCCTGTTGGCGTCGATGTGGCTGTCGGCGTCGGTGTCGGCACTGGTCTCAACGTTGGTGCTGGTGGGGGGTTCGGCTTTGGGGATGGGTTTCGTTTCGGTTTCGTCATTGGCATTGATTTGAGCTGCCTCCCATGCTGCAATGGCTGGCGCTCCTCCAGCATCTGAGGCCCACCTGTCTGGATCAGGTTTGTGTGTATCGAGGGCTTCAGGCCGACACCCTTCCGGTCCGCTTTCCTGTTCTCTGTCTCAACCCGGTCTGTCGCAGCCACTGCTCTTGCGACCATGCCCATGATGCCCTCGCCCCACAGTAGGTTATTCTGGTGGTATGCGTCCCACTTTTTCTCTTTTTCCTCCAACCACACTTTCATCCCTCGCCACTGCACCTCCTGCTGTGCATTGAGTGTCTCCAGCTTGTTTCCAATCTTGGCGATTTTTTGGTGTAGCTGTGCTAGTTCATGGGCTTCCTGCTGAGCCACACGCTCCATGCTGCTCTTCCAGTCCTCAGCGGCCCATGCAGTCACCAGAACCTGACTCCTCGTTCTCCGGTTTCCGTTCTCGTTTCTCTCCATTGGCTCAAGTGTGACTTTGCCAGCAGTCTTCGCTGCGATGAATGTCACCGCCGTCGCCATCTCCATCACCATATCCATAGGTGCATTGCTCGTCCTTTCCGCCACTTTGCCTGTATCCAGGCCGTTCCTCTCACTCCCGCTGACTTCTGTCATCACTTCTTTGAAGGACGTCTCTTGTAGGGTGGTCCTTCTGGTCGCTTGCTCGTTTGTCGACACATCCGGTCAGTCGTGTTTTTGCTAAGACTTCACATGAAAACCACTCATTTGGGTGGGTCATTGTGCCCGCCCTCCTGCTGTGGTCTCGGCAGTGCTGGGACGCTAACTCCAGGGTCAAATCAACATTCAGAATCAATTTCTGCCATCCTGTTTTCAATTGCTCTCATTGTTGTCGACTTCTCGCGCTGCTTATGTTTCGCCAAGACTTTTGTTGTGTTCACAATTTGGGCTTGAACATATCACCATTGCCATCGTCATATTATTGCCATCTTATCAACGCCTCCGCCGCCAGCATTACAACCGCTACCACCACCATCATTGCGGTCACCACCACGTTCACCACTAAATACTGCAATACACACCTAGATACACCAGAGATATGGTCTCCAGAACCAAATGAAAATCTCAACACCATGGCTCGCTCGTTTGCAAACATCACATTGTTTCATGCATTTTCCAAACAATTGGGATGTATTTTCCCGTGTAACTAATTATTTCTAATGTATTAGTTCCATTCAATGTTGCACATAGGAGGGAAATTGCAGGGAAAATGCAGGAAACTGGAGGTTGGGTGGGAAAATACAAGGCAGCGCAAGACTGGTAGTCTCTGGTCTAGTCAAGTATAACCTCTCTACTGGGCTGGACTATACATGTTGTATGTACATATAGAGCTGACCACTAGCGGGGCTGATAGTAAGGGGCACACTTCTCATATATATCTTGAGCCTTTCTCCTTTTCTCTTTTCTGTACCTAAGTCTATTCACCCAGTTCTCCCCATATTTCCACAATACTGGTTCCTCCCTCAGACTGGGAGCGTCCCAATACTGAAAAAATAGCTTCCTGCAGAGCATAAAATGATCTCATATTTTTACACCTAACCCTAAAATATTTCCTCCCTTCAGCCTGTTTCTTTCTAATTTGGTTTGAAAGCTGTGCTAACCTCGTGCCAAACATTGTGTGTAGTCTTCCGCTCGTATTATGTTGAAATAAGCGGGACATCTGATGTTCTGGTCCAGTCACGGAGGATGTCCCTCTGCCGAGAGACCGGTCCAGTCACGGAGTCCCACCGTCAGTGACTGGACCATTTCATTCGCGGAGTATTCCCCGGCACCCCACCTCCGTGAATGGACTGGTCGATTCACTGACTGTACACTTGGTGAATACTCTGCACACATTGTGAGACTCGACCGTACTTTGAAAGTTCCTGATTTTACCATGTGCTTTCAGGCTTTTGGCTGCTTTCCACACACTTTCGCTGCGAATGCTCTTTCGTGCCCTTTCAGGCTTGGAGATTGTCACTTCTTTGTTCATCTTTCGCTGCAGTGGCCCTTTCGCTGCAGTGGCTCTTTCGCTACAAAACCTCTCTGGCTGTGTTGACTATGGATTTGGCCCGGCGGCTTACGGCCCCCATTGCCCTCGCCTGCCCCCACCAGCCTCGCCTGCCCCCACCGGTCTCGCTTGCCCTCATGGCGAGGAGGACGGCTCAGCACTGGTACTCGGCATTGGGATCCGGCTTTGGCAGTCGGCATTGGGTTTTCCTTCTCTCTCTTTCATATATAAGTCCATAGTTTTCCTTCTCTTTGGATAGACAGACAATTCATCATCTTCTCTTCTTCTCGATCATCTTCTCGTGTCCACAGGTTATGAGCCCGGCGCTGAGCTGAACTCGAAGCCTACTATTAGTATTTGTTACTGCCTCTCCTCTGCCCCTGTTCCAGTGGATCAAGCCAACATCTCTCTTTGTCTATCGTTTCTCCTCTGCCTGCCTGCATTGGACTGAATCAACGCCTAGTAGTAGTGCCTCTCTATTGTTTCTTAAACTTTGCCCTCTGTATTGTCTCCCAACCCTCCGTTTCAACCTCCGCCATGTCGACCACGGCTACAGAACTTAATGAGCGCAAGTACTGGCAGTGGGCCATAGAAGCAAAAGCCCTACTTCGTGCGCAAGGCCTCTGGAAATACGTCTCTGGACAAATGCGTGTTCCCAGGCCTCCGATTGTAGCGACCAGCGACGCCTCCGTGGCTACACCCTCAGCTCGTGACCTTCGAGATACCAGTTACGACTTCCTGCCGGAATCGACTGACACGTCCTACCTCAATTAGGTCTACCACTTCCTCTGCGATTGGGAATGCTGGCAGATGAACAATGACAAGGCATGCGGACAACTCACCGCCTTGATGGAATCAACGATCCAGATACGGTGCCGAGACCTCACTGAGCTGAAACAACTCTGGGATACGATCAAAGCCAACTTCGAAAAAGCCATCAAGCTCGATGGTCGAGACGAGATGGAGAAGCTCACATAATGTCAACTCGAGTCATATCCCTCAGTCACCGAGTGGATCACAGCCCAGGACAAGATAATCAATGACCTTGCCGTGTGCGACATCACGATCGAAGACTGTTGGAGGAAATTCTACATCACGTCCAACCTCCCAAATACCGAAGAATGGCGAATCTTTGCATCCACACTTGAGCTCACTGAGAAAGCGGACACAGTGGCGAGCATTGTAACCCACCTCCTGTCCTTCGAAGCCCGCCTCCGCAGGGCCCGCGGTCATGCTCCAGACGCTGCACTGTTTGTACTGAAGAAATGTCGGGGACGGAATTGGAATGTTAACGATAGGAAGGGCGACGATAGGAAGGGCGACGATATGAAGGGCAACAATTGGAAGAGCCAGGTCATTTGCCATGGATGTGGAGTCAAAGGCCATATCAAGGCGAAGTGCAGGAGTATGCATAAGTGGGCCTCGTATGAGAAGTCTAAAAGTGATGCTAACCTGCCCACATCAACCTCTATTGCCGAATCTGAGTCGTTCCTATTCTCGGTCATACATTCGGACTCTACGCCAGACTCTATGATCACGGTCAATGTGGCATCGGCAAATCGATCTGCCGATTATTGGATTCTTGACACCGGAGCGACAAATCACGTCACCAGCAATCGTCACCTCTTTGAGACCTTTCACCCCATGGCAAAGGGGGAGAACCAGGTCAAGACGGCAAACAACAGCTTTGTCGATGCCAAAGGCTCTGGAACCATTACCTTTTACGTCGACAGGCCAAATGCGAAGCCCGCGAAGATCGTCCTGCAACATGGTCTTTATTTGCCAGCCTGTGGTATGAATAATCTCCACAGTATCATCCAGGTAATGTGGAAGGGAGTTAACTTCGATTTCAAACTCGATGGAGCCACGGCGAGCCTTGGATCAGTCCTTATATATGAAGCACCACCCATCAACAGTCTGTTAGTGCTCAAAGCAACCTCGGCCTCAGTCTCGAAAGCCTCGGTGGCAGTAGATGGTCCACCGAGCACCACTCCAAATTCCGAGGCCTAGTCCGACGCTCCGAACTCCATTCCCGAGATCTCCGAGGCCCATTCCAACATTCCGCCCGCAGTTGATGATAAGGATATTCTTGTTTGGCATGCCCGCCTCGGCCACCTCTCCTGGCCAGCAATCAAACGGCTCCCGAATACAGTCAAAGCTATCCAATTGCATGCTAAGAGCCCATCGACATGCACTTGTGAGGCATGCATCATGGGCAAGATGTTCTGGAAGCCCTTCCAGCCCTCGCGCTCAGAGTATAAGGCAAAGACTCGACTTCTTGAGTTGATTCACTCCAATGTGATCGGGCCAATGCAGACTCAGACGATGCGCGGCTACCGATATATCATTATGTTTACCGACAACAACTCGAGATACACCGAGGTCTACTTCATGAACGCCAAATCTGAGGCTCCAGCAAAGTTCAAGGAGTATGAGGCGAAAGTGGAGAAGCAGCACCCAAAGTCGAAGGTGTGTCGAATTTGAGTTGATGGGGGAGGCGAATATGCTAGTCGTGAGAAGTTTCTTGAGTACTTGGCAGAGGAAGGCATCATTAGAGAAGTATCAGCCCCATACTCACAGCAGCAGAATGGCATTTCGGAGAGATGCAATCGCACTGTGCAGGACCCGGCGCGGTCTATGCTGAAGCAGGCTGGGATGCTGAACAAACTCTGGGCTGAAGCTGTATCCACAGCAGTCTACATCAACAATCGGCTACCATCCCGAGCTCTCCCCAATTCGACGCCTTTCGAAAGATTGACGCGGAAGAAGCCCTATATCTCACACCTTCAAACTTTCGGCTGCCTAGCATTTGCATGGATCCATGGCGACCTCAGGAAGAAGCTTGATAACCACGCCTACAAGTGTGTACTCCTCGGCTACACGGCAGAGACATCGACAGAGTATCGAGTCATGGACGTCAGTTCGGGCCGAGTCTTTATCGGTCGAGATGTCAAATTTGATGAGTCAACCCTGGCTCACCAGTTACTAAAGACTAAGCCTACGAAGATCGCCTTCGAACCAACCGAACAGGATAAGGATTCGGAAATTGAAAATCCTCCCAAAGTCGTGATACAGTCTCCGAAGGCCAAGGTACAGCCTCCGAAAGCAGCTGCGTTGCCTCGTGCGTTGCCTTGTGCGATCAATCCCATAGACGACTCGGATGATGATCTCACACCACCTCCAGAGACACCACCTCCAGAGACACCGCCTGCGGAAACCCCGCCTCCAAAGCCTAGAAGGAGCGGGAGAACTGCAGCTAATGTCAGCATAGCCATGATGATCGAGCAAGGCTGTTGAAATAGTGATGCTAGAGAAGCTTGATTGTGTATTATCTAAGAGAGCCACAACGCCATATATATATGAGAGTACAAGTGTGAATGCGTGCGTACGCATCTATGTATAGACCCTTCAGGCCGACAGAAATCTCCGGTCATACGAGACTCACCTCTGGCCATACGAGAGTCATCTCTGGCCACAAGATAGCAGAGACCTATCATGCAATACACCCCCTCTTGCTATATACCGTAAAGCAAGAAACAAATGAAAAAGATGAAGCAAAGTGATTCCCATAGTAGCCTCCTTAAAACCCTGCGAAAGTGAGCAGGGAAAGAGTACTACCGGAGCCTGAAGGATGGCCATCCATAAAACAAAGAAATTCGTCTATCCAAAAGCAAAGTGAAACAACCTTAAATCCAACCTTAAATCAACCTTCGATGATGGTAGAGCTTCTGCTCGTGACTCAGTATCGATGGGAGCTTCTGCTCTTAACTTATCATCGGTGGGAGCTTCGGCTACCAGCATATGTTGTAGCCGTTGGTGATCGTCATTTGTACGTGGCGTATCTATCATGTCAGAACCTCAGAACGTGGTTATACTCACCATGTATTTACTTGCGCTTGTGCTCTTCCGAGCCTTCGGACAGTGCTTCCGCATGCTTCATACAATATCGGTAATCTTCGTGTGGTATTAGATATCTCGGTAGGCTGCTTCTCGGTGGGCAACTCTGTGGGCATCTCGGTGGATATCTTGGTTGACTTCTCCCTTCTCCCATGATCTTTTCCTGTGATCTTTTTCTGTGATCTTTTCCCGTGATCTTCTGTGATCTTTTCCAGTGATGTTTTTCTGATGCTTATCGCTCTAATTATTCTCCCTCCGATGAAAGACTTCTGTCAGAGGCTGATTCCAGTAGCCCCGGTATTTCAGTGAATCTTGGTCGACTTGGTAGACTTTGCCGGTCAACTTTGCGTTAGACTTCTTGTTCTGTTTCTCGGTGAGTGTCTCGGTAGACTGCCTGCCGGTGGGCTTTCAACTTGTCAGTAGGACTTCATTGTATAGACACGGTTATCTCCCCCTCTTTGAGAGTTCGTTGATCCACTGACGGGTTATGTATATTTCGATTGTCGATTGCCATTGGGGCGCGGTAGTAGTGTAATTGTGATTCTAGATCGTAATCTTAATCTCTCGGTGATTCGACACGTGATTCGGTTCGGCTTTTGCTACATCTTGCGGACTATCTTCCTTTGGCTTCAGTGCGTTCTTAGTCGACATTTCTGAGGCCATCTTGGTAGGCAGCTTCGGTAGATTGTCCATTGGCTTCTCGGTAGTCATTTGGTAGGCCTCCGGTAAGGTGATTCAGCATTCCGTTCGGTATGCCGTTCACTAATTATCTCCAGCAGTGGCTTTGTCCGGTTGGGCTCCCGCTAACCCTCTCGTTCGATCTCCATGTGAAGTCTCTCGGCAGGATATCCGTCGCTGTGAGATCTCGGTGATTATGCTTGGTGGTCCTTTTCGATCTCCTTCGGGACCAATTCGGTAGCCACATCGCAGTCGTTTGGTACCTCATTTGAAAATGCTTCAGTAGTTATATTTGCATTTGTTCGCAATTATCATATGACAAAATCTAAACTGATATCAGGAGGTGGTAGGATTCCACATAACCTTCGTAAAACCACATAGGACTCATACGGCTTACCTTCAGTTGCCTTCATTGTAGATCTTCATAGCTTGGTTGATTGAGGCCGTTGATTGCTTTATTGAGTCTGGCGAAGTTCGTTTATTGAGTCTGGCGAAGTTCGCAGATGCATCAGTGGCTTCCGGCAGTGTCATGTAGAGATTGTCTTCAACTTTGTGATTGGGAGATGTGGTGTCTATATAGTTAGCTTGGCAAGAGGAGTATAAGTCATACTGAAGTGTATGTGCTTGTAGCTTGCCAGCTTTGATCAATTTAGATGCAAGTAATAATCATATCATCACTTCCACAGAGACCTGGAGCGGTACGAAATGTGACTTGTAGTGGTAGTAGGCATGATCTGTATTCAATAGTAGTATTGACTTCGTGGTCTTGGCTGCTGCTTGGCTGGCTAGGCGGTATCATGTATGCGGTGGAGATGTCGAGTGTAAACGACAGTTTCTCTAGACACCGGTGGTGCAACCTCCTCGTCAGAAGGATGTGATCTCACACCGGTACATGCAGGGAGACTTCGATGGCTTTGTCAGCATCGGGCAGAGGATTGTGGCCATCTGTAACATCATCATCAGTACGGCCATGAGTACTATGTCCGTAGCCTACACGTGTTCGACTGGTTCTTGTGTGGTCATGGAGAAGTCCATCTCCACCCGTTTGTTTGTCTTGTACTCAGAGAAGTCCATCTCCGGTATCTGTGCGGTTGAGAAATCCATCTCTCATATCTGTGCGGTCATTGAGAAATCCATCTCTACCGGTTCCATGGTCTGTTGCTCCTTATCATTGATGTCTGGCTTCCTCCAAATCGCCGTAGGTGGACTTTGTGAGTTTGAGCGAAACAGTAAATGCCGGTGCGGTGGTTGATATAAGTGGTTTTTAGAGATAGCCGTGATAACTGTACTTGGTGGCTTTGTGCACTTGTTGCATAGATCCACGCAATTTGTGTGGTTCCTCACGGCCGGGTAGCCTACCACATCCTCTCACTCTCTTCCTACACTCCTCCAGCCAGAACCGCTCTTTCTCACGAATTCCCTTTCTCCCTCACTCTATTCTCGATCTCAAATGTGGCCATGTATTCGGTTGAGTTGATGCGATTGATGGTGAGGAGAGTCAAATGTAGGTGAATATGGAGGTGTGCTTGCATTAAGATGTTGGAGTGCATTGCATTATGATGGTGGTATGCCGCGGTTTTATATGTAATTGACCAGCATCGTGTGCTCTGCTTATAGGATTCACAATTGTTAAGTGAGGTCGCGTCTTGATTGTATGCTCAGAAGGTTGTAGGTATGGAGGTTTCTGCGTGTGGTGATTCTGGATGTCAAGGTTCATATGGGCAATAGGCTTCATGGTACAGTAGTGGATGTGTTCTTGTGCATGGGGTGTCATGGCGCAAGAGGATACGAAGATACTTAGGAATAATAGAAGAAGATACGGAAGGTGTGGAAGGAATTGTGTGTTACGGAAAGATGGAGACGTTGGGAGACGCGGAGGAAGCGGCGAGAAGGTGGCGGTATAATTTAGTAAGATAAAGAAGTGGTCTGAGGTGTTGCGACGTGAGGTGAGGTGGCGTGGTTGTTACGATAAGGAATAACGGAGTGGTGTGTAAGATCATGGGATGAGATTCGGATGGTACATCGGAGCATGAAGAATGGTTCGAGGGTGGCAGACGAATTGTATATAAAGAGAGTGTTGATGGTGTTGGAGGATTTCCTTTTCTTCTCTCTTTACTCGTTCTCTTGTATAGCAAGCAATAGTCCGACTTTGAAACATATTCTGATCTTTGTTCCTTGATACGTACTTCGAGTTCAGTCCTGCAACATCCACATCACCTGCGTCTGACCCCGCCCGTTACATGGGGTGCCGAGCGCATTATGGCGGTTTGGTGGTGAGTGTATTTGTAGGTTCAATGGTGCGTGAGTTTCAAAGTGCAGTGCAGTAGTGAACATGCTTGGAGGTGTAGTAGTATGAAGTGACGATAGTGGTTCCCTGGTCTGTGCGCTCCGCAGAGCTGCACCTTATGTCAACTCTTCCTTACTCTCTGCAGAAGCTACAGTGGTGAGGGTGCATTATGGAGCTTTGGCGGTGAGTGTATGTTGAAGTAGACTTAGTTATCGGTGTAGTTGTAGGTGGAATTCGATGTCTGGTGGTGAGTGGTCCTTCTATATCGTATCCTTCTTTCTTGCTTTGTCTATCTCGCTTGCTCTTTCTCGCTTTCGCTTTCCCACTTTCTCTTTATTATCCGTATGGTAGGCTAAGGTGCATGTTTTTGACGTCGTATCTTGGAGGATCCAAACAAAGGTGTAGTGTGTGTAATCGTCGATGAATAGGATATAGTAGCGAGGGCCAGCAGAGGTAAGCATGGAGAATGGTCCACACATGTCCGAATGTACGAGTTGACATGGCTTTGATGATCTTCTGCTTGTGCTTGGCCTGGATGCATGCGGTGCACATTAAGTCGTCATTTGAATACCCATCAATGAGAGATCGTAGGGCAGTAGGATGATTGTGGGCGAGATGGCAATGCTACAGTCGTGATTCTAAGAATGTGAGACACTTCCGAGTGGGCTTTGGAACTTCGGTGGCAGGTGGACATTGAGGTATGGTGCTGGCTGCATTTGAAGGGGCAGTGTGGAGTGAGCTTGTGGTAGTCTCGGTGGAGTGCGCGATTGATGGTGCGGTAGTCTCGGTGGAGTGCGCGATTGATGGTGCGGTGGGTTCGGAGGAGTGCGCGATTGATGGTACGGTGATATGTATGCTTGATGAGGCTCTTTCTCGATTCCTATTGCTCTTTGTTGAGGTGAACTCTGTAGACACACTTGGTACGGGACCAAATGTGGATGTGTATCCAGTTGTGTCCAATTGATGGATGGAGAGAAGGGAGAGCCGGAATGAAGGGGTGTAGAGCGCATGGACTTCGTACTCCTGTGAAACGTTAACAAGTCCATGGTGGCTTACTGTAGCTTTGTTGTCATCTCCAAGCTCAATAACTTATTGGCTGACGAAGTTTCTTTATCATAGGTGTATGTAACGGCGGCACGTGACCCAGGTCCGGGTAACGGCCATTCTATATAGTCAGCTCGCCACGAGACTTAGATCTCTAGCGATAATCTTACCTATACACCTATATTTACTATCACTCGAGTCCACGT
>Ga0307512_10007584_pt1 | contig 10717 bp, 14 predicted proteins | sample 14_EM_MG_FD_200267 | JGI IMG/M metagenome (GOLD analysis project Ga0307512, IMG submission 200267) | Populus trichocarpa ectomycorrhiza microbial communities from riparian zone in the Pacific Northwest, United States - 14_EM | ecosystem: Host-associated > Plants > Roots > Unclassified | place... | reverse complement strand
GATCAAAGTCGACCACGATGTGACGTTAGGATTGGTCAAGTTTGACGACTTCCCTCCCCTCTCCATGCTTGCGTACTGTAGTCAACGGAGCATGCACATGGTACTCGTCCTGCTCCTGACTTTTGCATACGACAAGCTCGCGCAAGAAAGTGTCCTCCGCGTTTCCGCATCGGCGCAGCGGACCCGTATATCGCATGCTTCAACAAGACCGTCACTGTCCGCCTCTATTTCCTCTACCTCTATGATCGCCACCGTTCATGGTCCTCCCATACAGGCACCGTCGCAGGTGGCGCGTGGGGCGGATGTCAATGTCGATTTCGTGCCAACGGCGATTCGGAAGGAGGTCAGGCGGGACGAGGAGAACCTTCCGATGAGTATCCAGATTCTGGAGCGTCTCGACCATCTCAAATCTCAACATCGTCGGTCCATGTTCGACTCAACCAATGTGTGTGTGCGCATGTGCCAATTCCCACTGTCATTTTGTCCCTGACATTTCCCTTCGTAGGTCGATTCTACGAATAATTCGAGTCACGCACAGACGTATATTCTCGTTTTCCAACTCAATGGTGGCGACAAGATTGGTTTTTGAGGACTCCTGGGACCAACCGCGGCTTGTGGGAATGCGGTTATCTGACTTTCGCGCCTACATCACAGCCAAAAACGTCATCCGTGCCGCTCCCCATCCCGACCCCGCACGTCGCCTCACCGCCGAGAAAGCGCTGTCACATACATGGCTCACGAGCATTGCGGAGAACTTTGACCAGCGCGCACGCTGGCGCAACGCGATCAAGGCGGCGCGTGCCTTGTGCTTTGCGAAGAGTAGTGGTGTGAACAATAACAAAAAGTACCAGCTAGCACTCAGCTCCGACGATGAATATGATGACGGGAGCCGAGCGGGTCGCCGACGCGGCGCGCGACGCCGGAACCAGACTCCAAGAGACAGCACCTTTCACCTCCATCGCCAGATGAACCCGTGCTGCTCAGCGGGGTGGCGAGACTCGTGGTAAAAGAGACTCCGAAATCAACACATTTGCCTCCGATGGCGTTTCCTGACGCACCAAGGCTGCTGCACAGATCGAAAACACGCGAGATGGGATACACCCCACGCGCACACGACGCCGGCGGCGTCCTAGCCGTGAAAAATGGAAGAGGTCGAGGTCGAACTGCGTATGCCTGGGTTCGACTTGGGGATCACGGCAGCGGTGTGGCACGTGATGCGGTGCTACCCAATTTGTGGCAGCGCCGCAGCGGCGGATCCAGCAGAGATGGTACCATGATGGTGTGGACAAAGAAACCCTTCCCTTCGAACTTTTCATTTTCATTTTCCCTGTCTGGTGATGGTACATAGGCCCGTTTAACACGCATTTGTCCCCCATCTAGACCTTATGGCTTTGATTTTATCTATTACAATTAAAATTTAAAACCTCGTCCAACTACTCTTGTGCTCTTGTTTTTCTTCTACCCGTCCCAGTTTTGATTGTACAACCTATCTCTCGTTTCTGTTCCCCTTGTATATGGGGTCAGTGTAAATGGTACCATATAGTAACTTGAGCAATTGGACTCCCAGGTTCTTTTTGTTTCGAACGAATTGTCTCTGCGGTAGAATGAAAAGATGATCGCCTCATGTAGCCACGGGGGAAGATGTGAGGCCGACCTGTCACAAATCGCGGCCAACCTAACGGATTTGAGTATTGGATATACCCTGAGCCATTCGGGTAGATGCTGGGAAGTATAGAACAACTGCCACGGATAGTTTTGCCTCTGAACCTATTACAAGGTTACACCTACATACTGTGGCATTTTACAGAGACGTCAAGATAAATGTCCTGTTACATCAGGTTCTACAACCCGTACTGGATACTGGGCTCAAAGATATCATACAAGAAGATCAGGATGCGCGATAGCAGCAAATGTATTGTAGTTAGCGCCTAGGGCGTCAAGAAATGGTGACAGGAAATAGCGATAAGTACTAGATATGAACATCAATCGGCTGAGAGCCAGAAAGTACTTACTGATCGCCGACCTCCCGACACACCTACACCTCCTCACTTTCGGTGTCTTCGTAGCTTTCAGTGATTTCGTAGTGGACAGTTACGGGGTGACCGTAGAGTCGTCGTGTGGTGATGAACTCCTCAATGGGTCCCTTGAGAGGTCCTGATGGCGACCAGCCAGATGTTGTTAAGGAAAGATTTTGTAGAGCAGGTAACACTTCTGTCGCTCTTTCCCTACCAAACTCTCGAAGGGCAGGTGCGACGAGTCGAACGGAGGCCTCGTCTTTTAGGGACACTTTCTTCACAGCGGCGAATGGGTGTAAAAATTCTCGCCATTGGATGGCCTCGATTTCGCCTTGCCAATCTTCATGATCTATTGCGATCTCGAGGCTTTCCAAAGTTGAGAGGGAAGACAGGAATGAGTTCAAGACCTGCGCAACAGCAGAAAGCTGCCAATCCAACGGTTTGCAAGAGATAATCAAACTTAGGGTTTCCACGTCGTTATTAGCCATCTCTTCTTTTCCCGAAAGTGCGACCTGGACGGCAAAACTGTCCAATCGTATGCATGCCGTATGGGTTGCTATGAATGTTTCCGTACGACGGATGAAGTGCCCAAGTACTGGAGTGTCGAATACTAGTTGATTGAAGAACGAGAGATAACTTTCGTTGAGTATGGGTGTTTCGATTTGAGACAGGATGTCCTCCAAGTACTCGATATCGCCATTGAAGCGTAAAGAGGTGAGACTGGGGAAGACTATACGGGTGAGCGGAGGCGGATGTCGGCTTGCTCGATGGGCCCGAGATCGAGGGTATCGGAATCCAAGGCCAAGTAATTCGAGCCTGGCCAACGTGGAAAGACAAGGGACGATCGTCTCGGGTGAAATGTATCCGGAATGAGGAATACGTCCAAGGGAAAGCCGGACAAGGTTGGTGGTAGATGAAAGTAGTTTTCCAATTGATGGATAAGGAATGCCACGCAAGTCGAGTGATCGCAGACGTGGGGCAGATCCACCCAAAAACGAATCGGGAAGGACTGGCACGTTTTGTTCCGAAGATGAGAGGTACAGATTTGTCAGAGCTGGGAATGGCTCGTCTATTGCCGTAAATTCCTTCAAGAAGGAAGTTTGAAATTGCTCGTTGTGGTAAAAGATTTTACACACTCGATCGTGATGCCTAAGCGCGCCAATGACGTTCGTCACATCCTCTTTAGACTCCATGTCTCGGGAAAATATGACGATGGGCAATTCTGGCCAGATGTCCAGTGTCTTTGAGTTGACCAATCGTTGTCGGGAGCAGAGAAGTTTCAGATCCAGGCGACGTGGTGAAGAAAACACGATACATCGCCATCTGCGGCACACGTGTACCAACGTTTGCCATCCATCATAATCATGATCGTCGGCAAATACGACCACATAGGGATCGTCTTTACCCAGATAGAACTCGAATATTTCTATGAGGGCATTGTCGGTGAGAACGCCGATCGCCCGTCGGGAAAGCTGGTCTGCATCGCCCAATTCAGTACTAGTCAACCTAAGAAGGACCTGCTTTTTGTCACTCACCTCGGCCTTCTTCAACCCACGACAGCTTTCGTCGACGTGTAACATGCTTTCCACCATTGAAAACCTTGACGGCCTGCATTAGCGATGCGCTGAGGGATGGGTACTTGGCGATGGGACTGGGGCTCGGACCGCTCGGTTTCAAGTTTCGATGAAGCAGGAATCCGCAGGATAGCTACTGGTGGGTGACGAATCAATCTGGAGACTTAGCGGATGCTTGTAGCAAGGCGGTCATACAAGCCTTGAACTTGTGCAAAGTTGTGCGTCGTGTATTCTGCACAGCCCACTCACAGGCTGAGTCACAGCCCCCAACGTATCGGCACGCCGGTCCGTAACACAGCCGCGGCGAAGGACTGCTGGCGAAGGTCACAATGAATATTCTGACCAAAATCGCCTTCTTATTATGTCTAATTCGTCTCAACATATACGCAAGGCATTCCTAGCAAAGGCCATTCAATTGTAGGTCCTTGATTGCTGCTGGTACTCAGGCGCGCTATTTCAACTTGGTCAAGTCCTTGGGATCGGCTGATTCGGCTCCTTCAGAAAGACCGTCGTGCGAGTCACTGCGAAAGGGTCCTGGCGCTTACACTCTAACTCCACATCCGACGCATATCGCAGCGTGCAACATTTGCATACCTCCTGAACAGTGCAACCTCATCAAGGGCCCCACCGCCCGCCTGCCCATTCCACTTTTCTCTTTCTCTTCCGGCTCCCAGCTGGTTTTCCCAGAAGACTAGACCGGACTACCTAACGGTCCCTCCCAGCTGGCACAGTGCAGCTCAACGCTGTCCAGCGTGCTCGCTGACGAATTAAGAGTAGAAGTGAAACGCGCAGCGGAAAGAACGCTAGAAAGATAATGCTATTGCAGTGATTTTGGTACAGTATTTATACAGTTCTAGCTACCTGTGCTTGTGTCTATCAACAGACGTAACGTAGTATGCGTATACACATGCGTTGAGCGTGCTACATTGAAGAGAGGCAGCCAGAACAAAAGGGAACGTCAAGCGTATGAATGTAGGCTACCTATGCACGTACATGTGTCCGTTATCTATAGCACCTGTAGTGCCTAAAGCGGTAATCCCATTGTGACGCGCCTCGGTTACGCGGTCCGTGAACCTCGGGATAGCCGGAACGTTTTGATGTACGTTAATTATTCGGGCACTTAAGGTACCTCCGGATCTACGGTCCCATATCCGGGCCGGCTACATACAGCATGTATCGCTAAGGTACTACGTTCAACGTTCAACACTCGCCGTGCATCCGGTGGACCTCGCGGCATTCTGCTCCTGGTGGTCTCCCAATACATGACCTGTGGTGATCTCCCGACACCCAACACCGTTGCAAAGTGCAAACTCGACCTCGCTTTCCACCTTACGTGGCATCGTCACCAACTCCCCGCATGGTCGCAACTCTCTCACAACACGGTCCTCTCTCACCTGGTCCTGGGGCGAGGACAGTAACAACTTGGGAAGGTATTGGTGGTTTGGGGTGATAGGGATTCTAAAAGGTGCGTGGACATTAGGGTGCCGGATGTGCCGTTGGGCTGACAGTTTGTCCCCAAGACCAGCACGCTCCCAGGCGTCTTTCGTGCCCTCGTTTGGATCTCCCCATGGCAGCGCCTCAGTCTCGTGCCCGCCCTCTTGAAGCAGCACCTCAATCCCGCACTCACTTTCCTGCGGCGGCGTCTTGAGATCATCATGCTTGCCCTCCTTCAGGTTTCACGGCAGCCCCCCAAGTGAGCCAATTCTATGCTTGCTTTATCAGGTTCTCTTGCAGAAACAAGACAGGCCCGCACCCAGCCTTTCCCTCTACGTGGGACTCTAACACCTCGATCTTTGCAGTGGCAACTCTCAGTTGCGTCAGGGAGTTCGAGGTTGGCGGTGCCCTCAGTGGGGACAAGTGCATCGTCTGTGGTCGACAGCGCTCTCACTCGTTAGTTCATCTCAATGTCAGCTGGTCTGGCTGCGTTGGCGTTGGCGCTCATAGCCACGCTCGCCCTTTCTCGCCTCTTGACGTGGGCGCGGCGACCTGTATGCATGCGACAGATCCAGTATGACGCACTCTGGCATACTTGCCACCTCTGCGCACGCCTCGGTCAGCGCAAATCAACACGGGAAGCCGCTTTCCAAATAACCACGTTTGGAGAGCGGTCGCAACTGGTCGCAACCAGTCCTTGTAGTCCCTTTGGGCATCAAACATCGTGGCTGAGGGCGATGGTACGTGGTTAGACTCGTTACCCTTATTCATCCTACAAAACCACCCTTTTTTTGGTTTGCTTAGCTCTACTCATTTCTTGGCTTCGAGGTCGTCGTTCCGTAGTTTTTCGGTCTCGCAAACGATATTGCGCTGTATGGTGGAGGGTGACATTGTGACGTGGTGCGTCGCACTATGGCGGTGAAATTCCGTCGAGGACGATATCTCCAGGTTCCTCCAAACCCCTTATCTTCCAAAGTTTGCCTTATCGGTCCCTTCCGTCTCGTCTATTGTTTCATGTGTTCACAGCCCCTCAAGGCCTCAAGGCCTCAACCCCGGAACCGCCACAGCTGTTACGGTAGATGACCATCACGATGTTCGTGCGCGATGTGGTGCCGAAGCCTTTCCCGAAGCAGTCAACAGACTCAACGCGTTCTCCCACCCACAACCTTCTGTTCAAGCTGATGAGACTTGTAACTGATGAGATGTTGAGCTGGCCGGGGAGTTGTCAGGAAGATAAGGACGGCGGTACATGGCCAATATTCGCTGCTCTCACCCTGGCCCGCTCGTTGGTGGCAAGTTCTATGTTCGGGCCAGAAGAGTTGTGTTTGGTGTTTGGATAGGCCGGAAACCGTCCTCTTCTACATGTTTTGTAAGGGTAGCGCGGCTGCTGACCATGGGACGATGCCATGCAGTTGCATTGCCCCGATCGCCTTGTGGCCCTCCTCACACTGAACTTCCTTTCGTTCTCTCATCTCCCTCGGTTCTCTTCCCTTCTAACATACGCATATGCTTACATATAGACTCGATATTCTCAGATGGCCATGTGTAGTATACAGCGCGGCAGTCCCATGTATATAACTAGTCCAGACTTCTCTAAAATAGACTCCCGTTTCCACCTGCTCACCCCTTTCGGATGGCTTCCCTACTCGGGTTTGCGTCGAACTCACTGGTGAGTCCTCCAACTTACTTACACTATGGCAAAATTACCTCTATGCGGTGCAACGACACCACGCTGCGATTATCGAGATGACAATCCTGCTACTCCCTGTAGCACAACTCACATAAGGTTCAAGCAACGGCAAAGGATATCAGGTCATGATGATGGTAGCTAAAGTTCAATGAGTAGTTCTACAGGTGTCAAAGTACGAGGGTAAGGGAAATGGCGAACCATATGCGTAGATCATACGAAATGTCAGTCGGATGGAGAGCCGAAAGCACTCATCGATCGTGATGGTTGTCATACATTTTAGACCCTTCGTCATCAAAGTGGTCGACTGTGATGGGACGACCGGAGAGCTGTCGTGCGGTGATGAACTTCCCAATCCGAGCCGCTTCCTTGACAAGTCCTGACGCGTGACGGCTGTAGCCCCCGCAAGGAAAGCCTTTCTAGCGTAGGTAACGCTTCCGTCATACTTTCCTCAGCGATAACTTGCAGGGCGGGCACGAGAACTTGAACCAATTTTTTGGATAAGACGAGGTGCTTCACAGAGATGAATGGGCGTAGCAGCGCCAGCCATTCGGCGATCTCCATATCGTCTTGCCAACGCTCTCGATGCTCGCGCATTTCGAGGCGATCCAAAGTGAGAAGAGGAGACAAGGCAGAGCTCCAGACTTGCGCAAGTGATGAAAGCGGCCAATCTGACGGTCTGCAAGAAATCGTCAGGTCTATCTGGTTATTGAGCATCGCATCTCGCCAAAAAATTATGATGGAAACGAATCAGTCCCCGCATTGTATGTCTGCTGACTGGGGTGTCGTGAAATTTTCTGTGCGACTGATAAAATGGAGAAGCAGTGGAGTGTCGAAGATAACAATGTGGCGGAGTAGGGGAACATCGATTCGGGAGATGACATCCTCCAAGTACTTACTGTCGCCTTGGAAATAAAACCTGGTGAGAGCGGGGAGGACAACACGTGTAGGGAGACGGACGTGCACTTTCACTGTCGGCCCGACATCGAGGGGATCGGAATTTGCAAGGAATTTGAGGCCTTGTTTGAGGCCTTGAGGCCTTTTGAGGTCGAAACGAATCAGGAAGGACAGGTGCTGAGTTATCATGGGACCGAAGATCCAGACTGGCTTCCTCCCCAGATTGTTTCAGCAGTGAATTTGCAACCACAGATCTCGATTTTACACACGCGATGTGCTGCTCAAGGTCACACACACCTCGCACCGGGCCGTTGTGGCGCTCCCGAGGAATAGAGCCAGAAAGCGCTCGACTCGTTGCCCTCGTTAGCTTGGCAAGCTGGCTTTTACGGCTTTTCACTTTCCCTTTAACACTTTTGCACCTGGCAGACCATCACCATCTGCGTATCTACGTCCCCCATTTCCTGCTCAGCCAAAGAAACCACCGAAAAATCGAGAGAGAGCATAGTCACCGATTTGGATACTGTCAGCGCAACAACAACGAGGTGTTCTTGCGCGTCTCCCAAAAGCTCATGGCGCAACTGCCGTCTGTGAACAAGAAAACGCAGTACGGGATCCGCGACGTCCTCGGGACTGGCTCGTTTGGGAAAAACATGGTACGTGTGAGAATCTTTCGGGTGTACGCTCTAAAACGAGACTGTAAATACATCACAACCCCCGCACCAGGGTCATCACATATGGCAGCGCGCAACATGGCACGTACCGCCAGAACAGTGGACCCTCGCTGAGCGCCGCGCAGTCGACCCATCCATGCCTCCCCCTTCCACCACCCCAGCTCTCTCCCCGCTACCCCGCTCTCCTTCGCGGCCACGCGGAGTCCCTCCGCCCAGACGGCAACTGGGGATGTCACGCGCGAGGTCGCACTGAAGGCGATTCCGAAAGAGTAGAGCGTGGGGCGAGATGCGGGCGCTCCAAGGTCTCGATCATCCCAATATCCTGCGTCCCCTTCCCCCGCACCCCTTTTCCCCACGATGTGCCTGCGCGCGCGCGTCCTTGTTTGTTCCCTAACATTTTTGGTTGCCTTTCTGTAGGTCAAGTTCTACGAATGGTTCGAGTCTCGGGCGACATACTACCTCGCTGTCGGCGGCGAGCTCTTTGAGCGCCTCAGTCAGCACGGCCATCTCTCGGAACGAGATGCCGTGTCAGTGATTCGGTACGTCGATTGTTCTTCACCCGGTGATAGCAACGAGAGACTGATGCGTTTCGTTTTATCCCCAGTTCCGTCTTGTTCGGCATGAAGTACCTGTACGACCACGGCATCATCCACCGGGATCTCAAGTATATTGCCCCTTCTCCTTCCCAATCTTCGGCGAGATCTTTCGATCCGACGCGTGGCTTGTGAACAGACCGGAGAACATTCTTCTCCGCACCAAGGACCCATCGTCAGATATCGTTATCGCCGACTTTGTCATGTGGGTCACCTGCCAGTGAGTTTTCTCGCCGGAAACGCGTCTCATACCCGTCATACGCCTTTCAGTGCCAAACACCTCGATTCCATCGGGGAACCGCTCACATCCGTTGCAGGAAGTGTGGATATGTACCGGTCAATAGGGTGGGGATGCTTGCTCTCCTTGCTAATCATTCATAATACGATGGAATGCTGATTACGTGTTGCAGAATCGTTACTTATGTGCTACTCTGCACGCCGTTCAGGGCGGATGACATGAAGGAAGTGATATGGCAGACGACAGACGACAGAGGCGAGGGTCGACTTCCACGATAGATAGCGAAAGAACGTCTCCGATGAAGGTACGCCTGGGACCGATCGTGGCTTATGGGAAAGGACTTATCTGACTTTCGCGCCCTCCATCACAGCAAAGAACTTCATCCGTATGCTTCTCCATCCCAACCCTGCACGTCGGCTCACCGCCGAGCAAGCGCTGTCGCACGCATGGCTCACGAGCTTCGCCGCTCCGACAGAACATGGCCTCTGTGACCTACGCGAGAACCTTGACCCGTGGGCATGCTGGCGTGACGTGATCGGGGCGAACAATAACAACAAAACGATCAGCTGGTACTCAGCACCGACGATGAAGACGATATCGGGAGCCGAAGCGGGTCGCCGTCGTCGCGCGCGACGACGGAACCAGACTCCAAGAGACAGCAGAAACACCTTTCGCTTCCATCGCCGGATGATTGCGCGCTATGGGCGGGCTGGCGGGACTCGTGGAAAAAGGGACCCCAAAGACGACGTCGTCGGCATCATCGTCCTTCCCAAAGTCTTTTTCTGATGCCCTCAACAAGGCCAAGGCCAAAGCTGCTGCCGGGGCCGAAGGGGCACGGGAAGGGGATGCACCCCGTGTGCAGACGACGACGGCGTCCCAGCCGCGCAAAACGGAGGAGGATGAAGACGACGACGAGGAAGAGGAGCTACGTGTGCCCAGGTCTTTCGACTTTGGAGATCAGGGCGGCGGTGCTGTGCGCAAGACGCCGGGCGCGGGTATCGATCCGTTCGATGCTGTCGGTGTGCTCGCGAATCTGTGGCGGCGGATGCAGGTGAGATGACGGTGCAGACAAGGACACCTTTCGCTCGTATCCCCCCCATTTTAGACCTTCGATTTTATCTACACTTAGCGTTGCGATTACAACCCGTCGCATCGCTTCGGGATTTTTTGTCTTTTTAAGGATTCCCCCCCCCTTCTCGGTTCGGGTTCTGACGGTATGATCTATATGGCTCGTTGTTCCCCTTGTATATGTTGTCGGCATCATCACGAATCTTACCGTAAAGCAACTTAGACCAATGTAAGGCCCCCAAAATTCCAAAGCACCGTGACTGACGTTCGGACATCGAGTGACGCTTAGAGCCCAATGAGGGATCTGTTGACGCCATGTGACGCCATCCGACGCGAGCTGACTTGGCTGGTAAAAACTGACTCTGAGAGGTGCCAGTTGACCAGACTAGAGGACAATTGAACTCAACTCGATGCACCTCATTCCGACACATCTCAAATTTACTTCTCAACTCTTTCTTCCCCCCTTTTCCTCCTCTCCTTGCTCCTTGACACCACCACCGTTGCCTTCATCAACATCGTCAACATGACCATCACCACAAT
>Ga0307512_10007583_pt1 | contig 10718 bp, 12 predicted proteins | sample 14_EM_MG_FD_200267 | JGI IMG/M metagenome (GOLD analysis project Ga0307512, IMG submission 200267) | Populus trichocarpa ectomycorrhiza microbial communities from riparian zone in the Pacific Northwest, United States - 14_EM | ecosystem: Host-associated > Plants > Roots > Unclassified | place... | reverse complement strand
ATCCTCTTGAACAACACCTTCACCACAGTCAACTCCAAAGAAGCCAAGCAATTGCTTGTGAAGCCAGTTGGCTCCAGATGGGTCTTCAAGACTAAGAGAAACCCCAATGGATCTACACGGTACAAGGCACGCCTAGTTATCAAAGGCTATGAGCTGACTGATTTCAGTGAGACATACACTCCTGTTGGAAAGCTAACTACCTTTCGATATCTCATCTCTCTGGTCAGGAGACGTGGATGGATAATCGCTCACTTGGACGTGGTCACTGCGCTTCTCAACCCTGATGTCGATGACGATGATATCTATATGGTGCTCCCCGAAGGCTGGCCACATGGACAAGAAGACACGCACGCACCACCGATCATTGTGAGACTCAGGAAAGCCCTCTACGGTCTCAAGCAAGTACCGCGGCTCTGGCACAACGATATCAACACCTTCCTCCTCACCCTCGGGTTCTCACAGTCACAAGCCGATCCTAACCTCTATATCCGCACCGATGGCATTCTCATCCTTCTGTACGTCGATGACATCTCCAGGATGTACGCACGTACGGAGTCTGCCTCCAAAGCAGCAATTGAGGTCAAAGCGAAGCTCTCCGAAAAATAGAAGATCACGAACCTCAATCCAGCACGTCAATTCCTCGGCATCGAGATCCACCGCGATGATCACGGCATCAGTCTTGGCCACAAGGCCTTCATCACCACGATTCTCAAGCGATTCCACATGGAAGATGCTCATGCAGTGGCAACTCCCATGGACCCCAATGTGAACTCGAGTTAGCCGACGATCGGGGGGAGAAGGAACTCGACAAGGAGAGTGTCAAGCACTATCAAGCGATCGTCGGATCTTTGATATACGCAGCAGTTGCAATGCGGCCAGATATATCATATGCAGTCGCTGCTCTCTGCCGATGCAATTCTCGTCCCTTCACCAGCCATATGGCCGCAGCAAAGAGAGTCCTCCAGTATCTCAAAGCCACAGCAGACATTCGACTGCACTTCAACGGCAACAGCAACGGCAATATCAACTCCGGCTTCGTCGCATTTACGGACTCTGATTGGGCCAGCGATAGCACCGACCGCAGGTCTGAATGTGGACACGTCTTCCTCACATCTGACGATCATGGTGCCGCCATATAATGGCAGTCTCGGAAGCAAGACCTCATCGCCCTATCCACACTCAAAGCCGAATACATCGCCTGCTCCAATGCCTCCCGAGAAGCGAGATGGCTGCTACAATTGCAAAGAGATATTCACGGCTCTCGTAGCGACGCATCCCCGCTACCGATCTACTGTGACAATCAGGGTGCCGTCACACATATCACAAGCGGAGTGATCAAAGCCTGAACCAAACACATCGATGTGTGCTACCATAACAGTCTTGATCTCCATGCTCGCAAGATCGTCGACTACCCTTATGTACACACGAACAAAAATGCGGCCAATATACTTACGACGGCGCTCACCAAGGAGAAACACACGACGTTCACGAAGGCAATGGGATTATGGTAGCAAGAGGGGCACGACAACGGAAATTGACTTAAGATTGTTTCATGCATTTCTTTGTTATGGATGGCCATCCACAGGCTACGGTGGTACTCTTTTCCCTGCTCACACAGTCAGTTCTCACGAGCAAGGTTTTTAAGGAGGCTACTATGGGAATTACATGCAGCGCACGTACGCTTGCTATCATTTGTTTCAATCATGTTTGGTACTCGCATTTGTTTAGTTCTTGCTTCACGGAACATAGCAAGAGGGGGGAGTGTTGCTGGAAGCCCTAAGGTTCACGGTCGTGACTGTCTCATTAGACTTCACACCTTGACTGTCCTTTTAGACTTCACACGATGCTCGCCCTCATGCTCATCATATTTAAGACGCACCTTTGTTCGTCTCTCTTGTACCTACAATCAACGCACTCATTCACATCAACAATGAGGCCGGTGGCTTACGGCCCCCATTGCCCTCGCTTGCCCCCACCAGTCTCGCCTGCCCCCACCAGTCTCGCCTGCCCCCATCGGCCTCGCCTGCCCCCATGGCGAGGAGGAGGGCTCGGCACTGGTATTCGGCATTGGGCTCCGGCTTTGGCAGTCGGCATTGGGTTTTCCTTCTCTCTCTTTCATATATAAGTCCATAGTTTTCCTTCTCTTTGGATCGACAGCCAATTGAGCTTCTTCATCCTTTCTCTTTTGCTTTCAACAATACGTACTGCTTTGTGAATGTCACAAGCGAGACTGGCAAGAAGAGCGCAGGTATCTTCAATAACTAATTCAAGTAGTTTCTGACAAAATTTGCTGCATAGGTCAGGCTGCGAATCACACATTCCGCCATGCAATTTGTTAACAATGTTCTTAGTTATCGTACGATCACTTGCCATAAATACTACTCTCCAAGGCGAAGTGTCTGCTGGTGTTGTATGGATCGTGACTTGTGTTGCTGCGGCCCGATGAGCGTAATAATCGTGTCCCCCGAGAGTGGCCAGTTTCAGGCCAGTGTAAAGGGTTGGTGCTACGCGGAACCAGCTTACTCGATGAACTGCGTTGAAAAGGATGAAAAATCAACATAACAGTCTGTTGAAGCTGGAGAATAGGTATCTACCTTGGGGCATAGTACTTGTGTGTAATGTAGACGACAAAGAAATAACATAATCAGACATGAATAGTTTAAGGTGTCCAGATGATATGGCACCAAATCCAAAGCGGTCCTGGAGAAAGTGCAACGGATCCACCTTCCAAGCGATTATTGTCAAGGCCAATAAAAGTCTTGCATACGCTGTCTGTGTTGTGCCATGTGTTCTCATCGCGGTCGCAACATTCCACAGAAGCAACGGTGTTCGCTCCCGGCAGGTCAGAAGAGTACTGACATCGTATTAATTGGTGCCACTCCAGAAGAGCAGCCGGTACAGCACTTACATCGCTGTTGCTGTGTTTAGGGCTACAAAACATTCCAGTTTTGTGTGAATCACGCTATCTACTAAACTAAACATGTCACTATTCACCAATTGACGAAAGAAGACCAACCCAAGCTGATAGTGAAGAAATCGCCTCCATGACAGAGGGGCAAATGTCTCTGCTTTGCCTGATGCACTATTGCCTGAAGTTCCCGACTAAACTGCGTAACCTTCTGCGGGACATTCGCATGACCGTCGTAAAATGTGGTGACATAGTCATTGAAATCTGGGGGCAATTGTAACATCCAGTTCGGGGGAGACGAGAGTGACCCTATCGGTTCTAACGGGATCCCACTAGATTCGAGGTCGCCCGAGACTGATGTCATGCTGTGCTTGATAGCGTTGTGCAAAATGCCGAAAAAATTATATTGCACTTGCTGCGGTTACAATAGATAATGTTAAAGTGGTAGCATGCTGCTCTATTAAATACTGAACAAAAATGGTGCGTACATGCTAGCAGGTCACATCTCGCTGTGCCGCCCAACTGTAAGCCAATACCGCTTGATAACCGCACCCAAACTCTCTCCAACAGCTGTCTAGTTGCAACTTTGGTTTGTTCTACAGTGAATAATATTTCGGACTTCATAGTATGCACTTGCAACTTACCCTGGTGATTGATCCGCGCTGCCCTGCGAAAGCAAATGACATCCCCGGTGAGCTGCCGTCCAGTTTTATCTCCATGCGTCTGTTGTTACAGATGTACATGATGTTACAGGTCTGATACACGGTCACGGCTGCAGGGGCTGATGCCTCCTGTAAATATCTCGAGTCTTTCTCCTTCTCTCTTCTCTGTACCATAGAATACACGCACACGGTTCTCCCCAACTTCCATATCGTAACACCTGTGGCAGTAGATCCTACAGTCATTATTTGTGGTTTGTGATAGTTGGTTGTGGGACCGCAGACCTCCCTGCTCGTTGGACGGCACATATCCTAAGTACAATAGTACGTAGGATGTATACCTCAAGAATACTTTATTTACACAAATGGGCTAGGGTATTGTTTAGTGCCTTATCAATCCGCCTTGAGGGAGTCGTGTTGGTCATTTGAATAGGCCAGAATTTAGCATACATCATCTCAGGCTCTAAGCGCTACAGGCGATTGTTATGCATGAGGCATTTCTGTAGGTCCGCCACAATGCTGCGGAGTGCGTCAATGCGCGTACCAACTGATGAGGCTGTGTGACGGTTTCAGGAGCCTCGGCGTATGCCTAGTGCATGATGCGTTTCCGTTAGCATTTTCGTTGCACTGCCCTATAGCTACTTTCCATAATACTTCAGTTTAGTAGAAGTTGACAAAGAGATACAATGTAATTTAATTTCCTTTCGCCAGACGCGCAGTCATTATAAAGTCTAAACGGTGGAACTGACTGGAGAAGTGATCACGTGACCATACCATTCAGCCATTTTTGAAACTCAGCCAGTTGCAGCTTTTACCTCCCATTGAAAGTACTCCAGTATATACACCATGTATTCGACCTGCAGGTCTGTACGAGCATTTCATTCCGATCACATAATTACCAGATTCTCCGCCTCGACAAATTGTCCCAACAATGACCTCCAAAGTGACTTGATCGTATTTCTTTCAGTTGTCCGAAATACAATATCGCACAGCAATTTTACACTTATTACCTAGCCTCGACGTGTATCATTGTTGCCTAGCATCTAATAGCACTTCTGCCTCTGTAAGCCTAGTTTCCCGCATGAGAGGACGTAGAGCTGTGGTTCGCAGGTATCCGAGTGTTGACCTGGCCTGCTGGCTGAGCAGGAGCTGAAGGTCATCTTGCCTGCCCAGCACGTTCGGGGCTCACCACAATTCACTAGCTTCTGCAGTGTCCAATATGAGGGCGCAAAGTATGTAGGTTCCTGCACTCCGCGATCTTATCAACATTCTATTTCCTCACATCAATCTTCTTCTGCTTTTGGCAGTGTTCAACTGCAGCCTCGCTTGCTCATCTTATGTGGAATTGGCATCGGGGCCACTTTGTAGGGGCGCAGGTTGTGTTGAGGGAAATGGCTCCAGAGGAGTTGTAGTCGAGGTTTGACTGGTTATAGAGAAAACTATTGTCACTATCGCTGTTTCAATTGTTATACGCTATTTCCCTACTTGGCCTCGGATTTTGCCAAATCTATCATCCCTATCGAGCCGATGTTGAAAACATTCGATTTTCGTCGGTAGTAAGCGATCTTTGGGACGAAATCTAACACTGCACAATGAATGTAGCAGATATCAGAAATCGGAGATCCTGATGTGAATTCCATAATGTTATATATATTCACGTGCCAAAATCGGAGAAAAACTCGTCGACCTAGTTACACAGCTACTTGTGAGATTTGGGTTCGCGTTCACAGTTGCGTACTTCTTCCACCGACTCGAGCATCAGACCAAGAAAACTTGTTATATACACGAGTCACCAAATTTATTGCATTCTGAGTGCGCTATTCGATCAGGAAAGTGGATAAAAATTGTACAGAGCCTATATTCGAGACAAACTACCAATAATGGGTCCACTGATCCCAGATACCATCGCGCCCATGCAGCTCACACGACCTCAGCCAAAAAGCCCCCTAAGGCAATTCCTCTTATGAAAATGTGACTTTCTTATTCAGTCCTCCAATTTTTGAACGGAATTGATTTCAGCCTTGTAATCTCTTAGCCATGTTTAAGTGAATTTTCTATTGCAAAACTTGGTACTATTGGTACTATACCTGGGTGAGTTTTCTGGGTGCTGTCACCAGTGTTGAATCGCCAAACATCTGGAGGAGTATGAGCTTAATTTTCTTTGTCCCGATATACCTCTTGGTAGCGCGAATGGGGTATGTACTTGGGTGCTCCATTGGTCGTGGAATAATGTCTCCAGTAGCTCCACTAGCCTCTGAAGCACAAGGTAGCGATTTTTAATAAGCGTCTCTTCTACCATGCTTTCAATCCTAACTAAAGAATTCTGTTTGGATGGAATGTATGTCTGGGATGAGTGTAAGGACCGATCAGAGCTGCTGTGGTATTGATACTGATGGGATGGTGAGAGGTCTTTTGATATATAGGCCGCTGATATTTCATATCGTCTTTTATGCCTCAAACAGACCCACTAACAAACGGCAAATTTATCGAGGGAGCAAAATACCAATTGCACTAATGTAACCTAGTTACGGCATGCATACGTATTTGTTTCTCAATGACTCAAGTTCAGACACCACCTATTTACGGGTACCCAACGAATGAGATCGCTTTTACGCGTTCGATGATATTGTTTCACATGTCAGAAAATTTTCATGTTGTGTACGGACACACCACCCTGACGACAGCACCGCCCTTCCACGCAAATGCAAATGGCATTTCCAAACCAAGTGCTAGGAAGTTGAGTAGATATGGGCTCATGGTAGACATTTTGTAATTGGTGATAGTTGGTTGTGGGGCTTGCGTGCGGCCCTGGCCGGATGGTGACGCGTGCAAACATACCATCAGGATTATTGCATGGAGAAAATGTTTCATATGCACATCTGTGATTTAGGTGTTGCAAGCGCTTTATCACTTTGACTCAAGGTTTCCAATCATCGGCGAAATTTTGCCGGGATGATGTAAGGTTCTACGCGCCTTATGCAAATGTGGTTCGGTTGCTGGTACAGAGTAGGCACACACTATGTGTTTCTAGATCCGATCCCTGCTGCATAGTGTGAACCACCAGATGAAAACAGGACGACATTACCGCCCAAAATCCGTCCCGTGCAAGTGCCAAGATGGGATTTCGCTAATGTTGTCACCGGTCCGGGGGTAGACCAGTCTGGACTGGAACCGTCCGGGTCTAGTCCAGTGCAATTCAAATATTTCTTTGGACTGGAAACAGATCACTGCAACCTTTCATTAGACCAATCCTGACTAATTCTGGACTGGTCCTGGACTGTGTTCAGGGTTAGGCTTATATCTGCTGAAATCAAGATGACAATGAGAGAACTATGCGCTAGACTGGACTGTACTAATCCCTACCTCAGACCGAGTCCGTCCGGACTAGTGACAACATTGGATTTCTCGCGGTCTGGTCAAAGCATGGTATGTGGACGGGATAGTCTCCACTGCTCAACAACCGCTCACAAATCACGTTAACGGCCGCCGAGTCAGGACGGGTGCTCCAAATCAAGATCAGTTGGCATGGGTGGGTGTTGGGAGCTGATGGAATGTTTGCCCCCCACACCAGCCTGCCATGCCAACTCCACGAATATTCGTCTGATAAGGACGCTTGCTAGACGTCCAATAATCTCCTCGATAAGCTCTACTAGTCCCCGCTTGTTCAATCTTGATTGGGAGCACCCGTTCTTACTTGGCGACCGTTTTTGCCAATGTGACACGAATGTGACAGCATCCTGTCCAATACCGCACGAGATTTCGCGATTTTCTCATCCCAAATCCCGGATAATGGACCATCAAAACCGTCCCGTTACCATCCAGTAGTTCTCACTATCCCTGCAGTTGATCTTAGTGCAGTTTTTACACTACCTACTTGACAATGGTAATATGTAATCTTTGGAGAATTTATCAAGTGTTGCATGTGTTGATGTGAATGAGTGAGTTGATTGTAGGTACAAGAGAGACGGACGAAGGTCCGTCTTAAATATAATGAGCATGAGGGCGAGCATCGTGTGAAGTCTAAATGGGCAGTCATGGTGTGAAGTCTAAAGAGATAGTCACGACCATGCACTGAACCTTAGGGCTTCCTGCAACAGCATGCATGACGTTTTGCCTAACTCTGTGGCGCAACTACTGTGCATATCTTGGAGGAGCTGCTGCATGTATCTCAATGGCCTACTTACTAACGAGGCTATGCAGTAGTTTCTTGCGCGCAGAGCGCAGCGCCCACCTACGTAATATGGGCTTCCGATGATTGTTCTAGTTACACTGGGTCATCCACTGCTTATATTAAATACTGCAGTAGCGTAGCAGCTATTATAATGTTAGCATACTTACATTTCCCATTGTTCGGCCGTACGTATACACAAATTCCCCATTCTCTTTACGTACAATCTTTATACGGTCTGGGTGGTGGAACTAACTGAATATATAGTATCAGAGGACTACACATACTATTCAGCAATCTCCCACGCTTGACCGGTTGCTGTTGTTGCATACTACTCCGAGTACATACACTATGTTTTCATCGGGAAGTCTGCACTGGTATCACATTCCAAAGGAATGTTTACCAGCTACTCCGCCTCGCCAAGTCACACCGATGTTGATCAGCAAAGTGATCTGATTGCGTTTCTATCAATTGTTCAGAAATATAATGGCGACATCCTGGACATTACATGGCAACTTACTCTCAAAATCGGACGATAAGCCAATGCATACTCATCACTAACATACCACTTGCATTCAAGCGGTAATTCATATCCGGAGTCTCAGATTCTAGCGATTCAGACAGTAACCTTCTACCATTGATATCGGAGTTATTGATTTTAAGTCAACCTCCTGCCCAAAGGCACCCAAATATATTCAACTTGGTGGGGATCTGCTGGGAAATTAAACCCAGGGTCGAGAAAGCTGTTCCTGTGCTGGTCTTTGAGAAAGCAGTGTGGAATCTTCAGCAGTTCATGAATGTGAGTGAAGCAAAGAACATGTCGATCAATGGCCGGCTCAAAATCTGTGCCGGCATTGGAAGTGCCATTATGACTTTACATGCATATGGTTTATCATTTGCCAAATAGATTTTGTCTTCTGGAAGTCTAACAAGAGAATAGACATAATCCATGGGGATATCAAGCCACAAAACGTGCTAGCTTTCAAGGACTCTACCGGCAAGGCAACGGTCGAAATGACTGACTTCGGCTCCTCTACTATCGCCACTGGTCAAGAAGGAAGGGTAATTCTCTCGAAATCACGACCGTGGAATGCACCAGAGCATCACTTCGGGGAGTTAAAAGTTACTGATGCCAAAAAGACTGATATTTACTCGTTCGGTATGTCGTGTCTTTGGATTCTCGCGGATGCGCCTATTTGGCAGAGTAGTACAGAATACATGTTGGACGCATCTGTGGGACCACGCATCTCCCTTGAGAATCTCAAGCACAGTGATTAGCTCGAAGATTTTGCCTGTCAGCTCATGGAATCAGTGCCACTTGTTGGCTTGGATGTCGAACATAGGATCCATTTAAAACAAATTTTAAGATTGACTGTTCCGTTTAATCTTGAAAAACGGACGTCTGATGTTGAAAGATTAGTGGGTCTCTTAAGCCAGAAAAAGTAAGTTTCACACAAAGTTATGCGAATGGCATCACTAAGAAGCTTAAAATCCAGCCACAACACCTTCCTGTAAGACCGTTACAGACAACCGGAGAGCTTTCTAGTTTGTAGAATTCCTGTTAAGTATCAATGCAATTCCATTGGTACCGAAAATATAGTGCTGAGATCAATTATTCCAGGTTGCGGAAGACCTTGTAGGCTTCTGAGATGTTGACTATCGCGTGCGGAAACAAATTAGGGGCAGCCTCGAAACGAATTACTGTAGAAATCGGAATCACCCCTTTGCCACCAAAATCGCATTTTAGATCTAGATCGCCTTTTGTTATCAGATCGGATTTGGAGTGAAATCGGATGGCACTGAATCTCATAGGTGGCTGCAAAAAAGCGACAAACAACCAGGTGTTGGCATGGGATTTGGCCCGATGGCTTTTGTGGCGTTCGGCCTAAGGCTGCGGGCATGAGGCCAGTGGCTTGGAGCCCCCATGCCGAGGAGTAGGTCTATCCCCGGCTGTGATGCTCGGCATCGGTCTCCGGATGTGATACTCGGCTTCGCCGAGTATGCCTTCCTTTCCCATATATATTTGCCTGTCTTTCTCTCTCTTTCCTCTTTAGACAATCACTTTTGTACGATAGTCAATTCAATATCTCTATTCATACTCGATTGATCTCAACACCAGGTGATTTGATGTTTGAGAAAGAAGTGGTAAGGCCTCGGTGTTAGAAGGGTGGTAGAGTGCACGAGCTCAGTGTTCCTAAGCGGCCAGGCCAGCCCGGCTATGCATAGGCCGGGCCGGGCCGCCCTAAGCGGCGGCTTTTCAATGAGGGCTGGGCTTGCAGGCTTTTCCGGCCGGGCCTGCAGGCTTTTTCTTGTCGGCCTGGCGGCCGTCCTGCGGCCTCCTGCTCCACCTCGTCCTCTGTGCACTCTGCATCTAGTTGAGCTCTCTTCTTCGCTAGTCCATCCATAGCTTCTCCGCTGCTTCCGCGTCCTTCTCCGTCATTGCAGCTAAATTGCACCCTACTACCCTCTCATGATCCGCCTTCTCCTCCCTGTCTACTCTCACCTCCCATGCTATAACTTCATGGTCGGATCCAGTGGCGTGGTTATCGGCCAGTATGGTCCACTTTATTATTGGTCGATTTGCCAACGTCAGGTCGATGACTGACTCGCCCTCCAATGGTGAATGGGCCCGCCATCATTTCCAATCTCCAACAGTGTTGTCAACCGTCCCGTCCGACGGCCGTCCCCGACCGTCCGTCCGCAATATCGGCAGGACGGACGGGACGGCGCCAAGGCCGTTCGTCCGGTCCTCGCCCGCTGAGGACGGCATGTCGGCCGATGACGGCCGGGGACGGCAAAAATACCGTCATCGGCCGTCATCCACCGTCCCCGGCCGACATCGGGCGGTTACTATTGATACATATATTGAAACTGTAGAGTGCGCGATACAAGATATAAATAGATTTATCTATATTTCTAGACTCTCAATTAGTAGTAAGCATTCAGGTTCGGATGGAGCAGATGTTAAAGGATCTTGCTTCAC
>Ga0307512_10007582_pt1 | contig 10719 bp, 10 predicted proteins | sample 14_EM_MG_FD_200267 | JGI IMG/M metagenome (GOLD analysis project Ga0307512, IMG submission 200267) | Populus trichocarpa ectomycorrhiza microbial communities from riparian zone in the Pacific Northwest, United States - 14_EM | ecosystem: Host-associated > Plants > Roots > Unclassified | place... | reverse complement strand
ATCTCCAGACCCAGCAGCACTAAGACTGTCTTCTGCATCGTCTGACCAGGTAGAGAGAGAAGAAACTAGCAGTCAATCTGAACAATGGCTTCCTTGCGAGACATCCCGCCTTGGAAATCTTAGGATACTCATCTGCAATCTTTCTCAGAAGCTCTTCAGCAGTGGTTTGACGCTCGAAATCTCGGAAACTATGCATCCTAGAGCCCAGGTATCAGAGGGAGCCTCCTGTACATGATCAACTACAGACTCTGGCGCCATATACAAAGCAAACCTCACGAGACAAGGAACATGATTCCTTTTGTTGTTCTTCTCAGCTTTCCTCGCCAAACCAAAATCCCCTATTTTTGTCACAGAATCAGTAATGCCAGTGCCAGCCCCTTCAGTCAACAATCTGTATTTTCTTCAAATTATGAATTGCGATGATCAAGAGATCATGAAGTCCTATATAAATGTTTAACTCAGCGAGAGAGAGAACGCAATAGTTTCACTGGTTTAAGAATAATTTCCGTTCATGTATCACAAGGTGGAAACCCATGATCCAAAATTCCCTTTCTTCGGTTTGAGGACAAGCTTCAAGAAATAGGCAATGTACAAGGAACCTGAAATGAATCCACATGCATGTGTCACTATTTAAAAATCTTCCGACACCCAGGGCAGTTGTTTGCCCTGAAAACTGACAAAGGCGGGCTCCTAGCTTCTATAACCTTGTCATTGATAAGGCCAAAAATGCTAAATAAAACTCGAACAAAAGAACTATGGTCATCTCCTGTGTTCTGTATATTCACAAACTTCCTTTTGTAAACAGGAGAACTGGTTAAAATGCTGCATCTACAGTGGGAGCAAAATTCATTAATTGACGACCTTAGTGCGGTCTTCATCATCAAACACCATAAGAAAGTATTAACAAAAGCTTATAGTTTTCTGCTCGTCATCTGTTATCTCAGAGCAATCAAGCTCCTGTATCAAAAAATACTGTTTATGTTTCCCACTGTCCTTCCGTCGTCCAATTGCAATCAAGTGCCTGCACGAAAAATATATACTAGTTATATGAACAGAGAAGACGAATATCAAAATACTTCTATTGCTGGAGTCGAGGAAGTTGAAAGCACACTGTAACCTTTACCTCTTCATGATCAAGCTAGATGTCCTAACCTATACTATTCATGCCTCTGCAATATGCACTTCCACAAGAACATCGAAATGCCTTTATTGGATGGTCATAATCATCAAAGTCGATTCCATAATCCTGCAAAACATTTCATGTGGATTTTCTTAGCAGATATATTCAACAAAACTCAAATGCAGAGCACACTGAAACAGGGACATAAAGTATTTAATGAGACATGCGTTCTAAATTGCATAATAATGGGAAGCCCAAAACATTAGTTAGAAATGGACTGTCTGTGCTGTTAACCAGAGATGTTACAGTTTAGACTTTGGATAAAACCACAAACCATTTTTCCAATAAAGAAATTAGATGTTTTATCTGCCCAGCCAGACACTATCGACAATGAAAGCAGATCCTATCTGTTACCAGAAAATGGAAATAAGAATTAAGCAAAAGTAGCACTTTGCACATACTTCAAAAAAGCAACAAGGAAGCGAAGTTCAAATAAGCTTTACTCGAGATAATGGCTACCAGTACCAAACAAGCTTTGGACAGCTTTTTCTAGGGCTTGAAACATCATTTGAATAGGGCATCAGCATAAATAACTCAACAGTACCAAGTATTTGTATAGAGAAGTACAAATATCTATCTATTTTAATATTTTTGAGTAAAATGGTCAAGTCTCAAGCCAGCAAGCATGGATAGTCCATAGCGTTGGTGTCAACCACCTTGTATTAAAAATAAACAAAAAGAAAATGGATGTCACATGATACCTAGAAAGTCAAAACCCTTTCATGCTTGTAGCAGCATGCTTAATGTGGAAGACAGTTTGGTGTATCTTACGAAAGTGGATGCTTTTTCTCAACCATCAAGCGAAGAATTCGTTCATAGTTCTCACCTCAAGGACAATTCCTAAACTTTATATACCATTCACCGATCATTCTGTCAAGTTCAGATGCATTGGAAATATGCTGACAAACACATCCATTCTGTAATATGGAGAGGCAACCAGTGACCACTGGCCTCCTGTTGCCTGTTGTACAAGTTTAAATTGGTTGGATATTAAGAATGGGACAGCACAAACACAAGAATTGTGCATCTATTTCACTCTTTTCCTAACATAAGTTTTCTTGCAACCCTGGGAAAATAGCCCAATCAGTCCATGTATAATGGGGTGAGTTTTCAATCTGTGTTCCTATCTTTACCTGAGTCAATTTTATCCTTAAAAATGACTGAGTTTCTAATCTATCATTTTGTTAACTTTTTCCATCCAAATTCATTGAATTGGTCATGCACATGACTTAATATTATACTGAAAATGACCTTGATCTTTATGGACGTGAATTTTTTCACACTGGACCAAACTTCTCTCCCTCTTTAAAACCTCCTTCTCCTCCCCTCTCCTTTCTCTCTTTTTTGATCCCCTCCTCCTCCACCGAGTTTTCCATTTTTAGACTGGTTATGTTAAATTGGACAGAAAAAGTAAGCATAAGAATATATTGGAAACGTGATCATTTTATATGGATAAAATTAGGACATATTGGAAACTCATACAATTAAGGATATAAGGACATAATGGAAACTCATCCAATTATGTAAGGACTGTGCCATTTCCCCTGCAAGGAGTCACAAAAAAATGCCAATCAAGAGTGTTTTGCTGAGTGTGTTGGACAGAAAGGACAATCTTCTTGGCCCAACTCTCTACCAGGAAGATTAAAATGGCAAACCTAAATGCTTATGGGCAGTTTCACTAAGATGACTATTCATTTCTGGATTTTCACACAACTTTCCCAGATTCCCAAAAGGTAGAAGGTGCAAAGTAAAATAAGTACAAGTCAGAGTCTCACTGAACTGTACCAAAGCCATATTAATCCAGTCATCTCCAAGTATGGGAAGAAGAGCTCAAGGGAAGGGAAATATTTTTTCTCAAGATGAAATTCCTGGTACTGAATTTAGCTTCTTTCAAATTCTTTTAGAAATGCCCCCCAAAAAAATCTATGTAAATAATTCTCCTGCTAATTCATCATGCTATTCATCTGTTTATATGTTTATTTATTGTGCATCAGTATGAAATGACAAGTGTCACTGATTCTTTCTTTTTTTCAAAACATAGAGACAATACAAACACATGCCCCACCATACATGTTGTTTGAAGGCTAAAAATTTGCATAAACATACTTGTGAAATAAGCAAGTATTACCAGATCAATTATTACTAGAACCCACTTACCCACGTCAGTTCTTCTGAGGCAGTTACATCCCTTGTAGTGAAAAAGGCAAGCTGCATAAGGGGAAGAGAAACAAGCTCTTCAAATGTAGCTCTTCAAAAATGGGTTGCAAAGAAACTTTTAAAAAATAAAATAAAGGAAAAGGAAAAAGCAAAAAATGTAAGAGACATGGGCAAATGATACCACTTAAATGCATACATGGTAATAATGATGATCAGGGGTCTCCACTTCAACTGGAATATCGATCAAATTTCCATCATGACATCTGCAAAAGGAGGAAACAGAGAATGATATGATAGAGAAAATGAAATGGAAAACATGGGAAGTGAGGAGCACAACTCAAACAAATTAAAGGGCAAACCTAGAGTTGCAGCAGAAAATCAGTGTTGCTCAAGTTCATGCAATATGTATCATGAAAGCAAACACTGAAGTTACTTAAGTCAATTGCATTGGGTTGGTGAAGTTTCTTAAGTTTCTTCATTCTATGACAGTTTTACAAGAATGGGGCCCCATCTATTACAAAGGTTATAGCAATAATCGAACAAGTAAAAAACATTCTCATTCCAAAGATGCATTTCACAGCAACTCAACTCAACACACATTTTGTTCGATATGCTTGGTTGGTTTTTTTATAAAAAAAAAACTTTCGACTCAAAGAAAAGTTATATATATATGTTTAATTACAAACAAATTTTGACTTGAAGTTTCTACTTTTACCTTATTGATTCTAACTTCAGCTATATCTCTATTGTTTTAAAAAATAGCTTCGGGTTATTTTTCGTTGAACATACTTTTGACCTAAATTGATTTTACAATAAGTTATTTATGAAAAATAACTTTGAATTATGATTCAAAATAAAAAGTTAAAATGTATATCAAAAGAATAAATATTAATTAAAAAGTATATTAAATTTTGTTTACCCCAACAAACAGTGGGATTCTTTATGATATTTTCCATTAAAAGTAATTAATTAAGAAAAAAAGAGGAATGAATACAATATGTCATAAAAAATACTTTTTTTTTCTATCTCATTTTTTATCTTATAGGAGGCTTGCTTCCTCCTCACCTTTGTCTTTTAAGAAATTTGTCATTGCTCTGCTTCTATTGCTGTTCATTTTAATGGAGCTTTTAGGTCTTCCTTTTATTCCATTCATATTGTCTGTTACACAAGTACTGATGCTAAATCGAGGGATTGTAACTGTTCCAAGCGTCATTTCAGGTACCAGAAGTAGTGTTTGATTAAGTAATTAATATAAAAATGTAACCCCTTCTGACATGAAATTAAAGAAATAAAATAATATTTAGAAATTAAAACAGGAATCCCTGGTATAATAAGAGGCAAGTGGGTAATGTGAAAACGAAGGGTGAAAGCAAGAAAAAATACCAGTCTACATAAATGCATGCACACAAGTGAAGTAGAAAACATCACCTATGATTAATAAATCTTGCAACATTGCCACTGAAAGTTGCATCAAGACACAATGCTTCTTCATCCCTCAGTACTTTCTCTGAGCCCCAGTCTGCATCAAGTGTAACAGGATAAGTATGCCTGTTATTGCCTCTGTTCTGAATATTTCGTTCATACAACTCTGTGTTGGTCAGTATTTCCCCAACATATTCACAGATGAAGGATCCTTTAGGCAAATCCTGAAGTGTCCTAAGACCCCAGCCTTTACCTTGAGGAGTCATGAACACCTGTGACAGGAGTAAAACATCAAGAGATCATCGACTACTCACTTTGAAAGCTATCCTCTCACAAAATTATGCAACTACAAACACACTGATACATAAATCAATATAAAAAGTAAAATCTATTTAAAGCTAATAAAGCAAGGATGCTAATGCAAATACTGGTGATGTAACTATACCAATAAAATACAAACTTGTCTTCACTTGCCTTCGACCATGGAAGTTTCTAAAGCCAAGTTATATAAGCTAATCTGGAACCCATCTTAGAAACCATTCTAAAGTCAAACATGTCAGATCAACTAGGGCAGTGAGTAGTGTCAATAACATTTTGACCAATGTCTTGGCTAAGAGACTAAGAGTGGTGTTGAGGGATGCTATGCAAAATGCATTTTAGAGAAGGTAAATGATAGTTAAAATACTTCTAGCTAATTAAGTTGTGGATGAAGCTAGAAGGAGACAGGGGAAAAAGATCAGTGGATAGGAGACAACCACCTTCTTTATTACTTTCCCACTTCTCTACCCTTCTATTATCTTCATAGTTCCACCATCGCAAATTCCAATAATCCCAAGGAAGTGAGAATTATACCCTTCATTATATTGAAAATATAATATGATAAAGAGTCAGAAGAGTTAGCTTCTCTCACCCAAATCCTTAACTCTGTTCACATTTCCTCTAGAAGGGACAAGGGAGCATCGTAACCAGAACTTTCAGGAAACAATTTTTGCATATTCCTTGTACATGAAAATCCCAACCCACACTCCATGATCCCCTAATCTACCTCTAGAAAAGTGTATCTGGAAGGCAAAGGTAGTTTGTAAGGTTTAAAAGACATGCATGGTTCTGTAATCAAAGCAACTTTGCAGAAGCAACTGATATAGCAAATTCAGACTCTGATGAAAATGATGAAACTAGGAAACATGGTCCAAATCCTCTATATATATACAAAAAAAAAAAAAAAAAACCCACCAAAGCAAAGCTACTCCCCAAACCAAAAAAAAACCCAAGCTCTCCTCGCTAGCTTAATATTGACCGGCTCTTAGGAGGAGGGCATGCAGGATGGAGTTCAAAGACAAGACAAGTCAGACTACTTTTTGAGATATGATGCCATATCTAATCCCTTTCCAATTTATCCATTCATCCTTTTTCCTGCCTTTGCGGCCTTATTTTCAGTGGTAAGCAAACAGAAGAATTCACGCTTCTTGAAGCAAGATAACCCCTAACTCAGACAATGGATAGGTATCATCAGCCTGACCATTCCTTCCAGCTGCCCTTACTGGACTAGATAACTGCTGGTCCCCCCCCCTGACCAATAGATCTTGGCGGGTCCTTCATTATCTTGTGTTCCATGGTCCTTGTATGGGAAGCAGAGAGTGGAGACTCCTGCAGAAAGCCAGATGAAGGGAGACATGAACTGGACAGCTAAACCTTGGTCCACAGTCCTTGACCCCAAAAGGTTTTATCTCCAAACATATATGTGATGTGTTTTTTTGGCTTCATGAAACCCTGAGCCATCCATGCCTCCACTGTTCAATGGCATGGAGGATTTGTGTTGGCTTTTCTCTATTTTTCAAAAGGTTTTGTCTCTGCCCTGATAGCCTGGAAGAAGTACTTTTACAGAGGGATTTTGAGAGGTTCAAAGGATGGATGCTGCTGCAGAAATGTGATGTATGCTATTACAAGTGTGCTTGGTACCAGCGCAATTCAAGAATTTTCCATGATGAGAATCTTCTATTCCTAGTAATTACATTGCTTTTTTTTACCCTACTGCTGTGCTGCAGGTTTTTCAGGAGCATTTCAAAAATACAAAAGGATTAGAAAGCTTTGTTGCACTAGTTTTATCCTGTTATTTTTTAAGGCTAGGGTTGCAGAAGGATGTCCAGTCTCGTTATGTCATCCTTCTCCTTCTATATGATGAGTATTTCTTCTTCTGTATTAAAAAAGAAAGATGGTATAATGCCATTCTAACAGAAGTTGCTTCCAAATGTCCAAACATCAAATGGGCAAGTAAAGATATAATGGAAAGCCAATTTGCCATCAAAACCACTATCAGAGATGTCAAAGTGTATCTTACCTGCAAGTCGCATGTAATACCACGTTGAACCACTCGATTTCCACAAGTCATGTGACATCCACATTTTCTCCAGCATTCTTTAATAAACTTTCTGAGCAGGTGACCCTTGCATGGTTCATTCTTTGATCTCTCTAATGGACAGTCTTGACAATAAACAAAATGGTCTTTTTTAGGGGTCCGTCTCATGCACACACATGCAGTTAGAAAATCATCTTTCAAAAGGCCTTTTGGAGTGTAAGCAAATTCTCCACCAGTTTCACGAGCACATGCACAGGGTATCTGAGAAGAAAGGCAATCACCTGAACAACTTGAACAGCAATCTACATCCGCTATCCGAGCCAGTGAGATTAGCAAGTAAGCATTTTGATATATTATATTATGTGGTATATAAGTGAACTTTGGGAAATCCTCATTGCCAGATTCATCTACCAATGAAATTTTGACATTTTCTGCACCCTTTGTTATATCATTGAGACTACGAACAGACCTCTTCTTATCACAAGCAGTTGCTTTGTGCTTAGCCTTTGGTAAATTCTTAGAAGAATGTGGCAATCTGAAAGAACTTGAAGCCTTCTTGTCCACGACCATATCGGAATTGTCAATTCTCAAAGCTTTGTTGTTTGGCAGTGGATCATGAAGTTGACCCACTTGCACATAACATTCACACAAATCTTTGAATAAAGTCTTCATAGAAAATTCAGGTGTGACAAGTTTGTGTGTCTTGAGATATTTATCCTCCAAATACTTGAGAACTGAATTGAAATCTGGAACTTTGAAGTTTTGACATCTAACTGCAGAATCACAGTTCAGTGAAATTTTTACTTCTCCAGAGGTCGATGAAGCAATAAGAACATTGCTATTACAGTACATCCTATCCTTGGAACTTGAAGCATCACATTGAGATCCCAGGAGAGTTACCAAATTATTCCCATTTGTTGAACCAACAAAAGAACCTCGAAAAACTAGCAAGCAAAGATAGGTCAGGAAAATAAAATAAAAAAAGAACAGTTATTGACAGGTGCAGAAGGTGAAAATTAGTAGGAAGAAAGCATTAATACTATAAGAGCATGAAAGTAGAAAAGATGCCATTAATTACCAAGCATCAGATTTTAACAGTAAGGATCCAAAATAAAAAGGGCTATACGTTAAATGAATCTAAACAATCACACCAAACTAACACCAATGAGCTTTTTACATAACATGGACATCTACAATCACCATATCTAAAAAAAAATTTAAAAAAATGGAGAGCATAGTAATTTTTCTCCAGGTGAATGACAGCCACCTCTATAGAAGATATTGCCCATCCTCGAGTTGCATTTCTTGATTTAAAAGTTTATATAGAGGATGACAGAACAAGGCTTAAACTCTAAGATGTCATCCAAATATGTTGACTGTTGAACAGGATATTGGATCAATAAAAGAAAATAGACCTGATGCTTATCACCACCATTTCCAACTCTTATCCCAAAAAGGTACATGCAAGTAATTCGTATTTAGGTTTTACATTGCAAAATGCACACCATCATCCATGGAACACTGAATGAATGAAGGAGACAATCATATTCTAATACAGGCATTATCAAAAGTAGAGAGTTACCATTACCTGGATGGACCGCTGCTGGGGGTTCTGCAAAATCTGCCTCATCACTGACACTTTGCTTAGTTCTCGGCTTAATAAGCTCTCTGGTGTGACAATTACTAGACATTTTTTCTTTCTGAGGATGAGAACAGCGAGGTTCAACAGCCAGTCGTTCAGAAGAAAATGCGCATGATGCCCTCTTACAAGTTGAGTCTTTAGGAGCCATCGAAGAGAAAATCACTTTTTCAACTGGGCTCAGGCTATCTGTTGAAGAAGAAATCTGATCTTTCTGTTGTTCAAGATGTGGTCTCTTGGAGGGTCTTTCATACACAGAATGTTCCATGAGACTTTTCTCGTCTGATACCCTCTATTCATAGAAAAAAAAATCATAGAATGAGGATTTTAATCATCTGCAAAACAAAGCTACCAACACTGTAAATCATGTCTTCGCAGGCATGACAAACTGACAGGCTTCCCAGAGAAATTTATCGGTAAAAAAAACGACAATGAGAGTAGAGGAAAGATTGAGCAAAATCTACCTCACTTTCCTTCGACTCAAAATACGCATCTATGAGTGCCCGATAATCTTCTGCTTCAATAAGTTCCCAGTTCTTATCAAACAGCTTCAAGAGATTTAACAGCACTGGCTTCACCTCTTCATCTCGAATTCCCAGAGCTCTTGTTGCCTTGAAGGCACAGCTAGCTCTCTCTCTGGTGGCCATAAATAACTATTAAAAGGAATGAGCAACTCTTCAGTTCTATAACTACTCAAAGACCACCTATTTATTCTAAAGATGGCTCAACTCTCAAAGTCAAATCTTCAAATCACACATTCTCAAACCCTAACAAAATACAAACTCCATAGCACTTTGGTTGTACATGATAAGTCTTGCTAGTTTATGGTGTCTCTAAAAATAATCATGCACATAGTCAAAAACAAAAATACAATTTCATTTGTGGATGGGTGGCGTAAAAGAAACAGGTTAACTAGAATAGAAACAACAAAGCGATCCCCTTTATGCATAATTCAAAACTATAATCTTTTGAGTAGGATTCTACAACTGAAACTCGAAATGTAATGGCACTTGTGTAAATTGCTCAACACTATACAACACAACATTAATTTCTATTCTTATGGTTATTATTGGTAATTATTTAATTTTCTTTAAAAAAAAAAACCCTACAAGATGGACACATCTACTAACAAGGAACAACAAACTTTCCACTTGGTTCAAGTCACAAATTTCCAAATCAAAACTTTCAAAAAATAAAAATAAAAAAGAACAAAAAGACGGAGCAGAGACAGCCAAGTAAATCATCTATGTAAAACCACCTCAAAGTAAACTCCACGGGCCTACTTAAGCATAAATTCAGGTTTTCTATCAACCTCGCACTATCATAGGCCTCATACGATATCGTTTCACAAATTTTAAATTACAACCTTCAACACAGTTTGGTAACCAAGATGTGAAACGAGACTCGAACCAATTATTACCTTCTATTTCCTTCAAATTCCCAGCAACCGAAAAAACAATTAAATTACACCAAACACAGTTTCACAATCCAATTCCATCCCACCACTAAAATGAATCTATTCCGCTTTCCATAACCCACTGTTTGGTTGCTAAGCAAAATAAAAGCAAATTTGAACCTTTGGAGTTTGGATTTTTGTGAAACCAGAGAATGAAAAATTAAACCCTTCACCTCAACTAAGCCTTTGAATCCAACCACTCAAAAGCTTCAATTAATGTGAGACTTCCATTTTTCACAAACCAAGGGCAAAAAAACCCAACCCCAGAGTCAAAATTTTCCCACATTTTACTCTGTTTTCTCAGCAACCAAACAACACCCTTTTCTATTCACTAAAATACCCAGAATTTCTCACTTTATAACCCAAAAAATAAAAATAAAAATAAAAATAAAAATAAAAACAAAAACATGGCCATATTTTTTTTCCAGTATTTATTAAAACCCGAAAATCGAAGCATCATGTTTGTTTAACAAAAAGCACGGAAAAAAAAAAGCACGAAGCATGCAAAA
>Ga0307512_10007581_pt1 | contig 10722 bp, 7 predicted proteins | sample 14_EM_MG_FD_200267 | JGI IMG/M metagenome (GOLD analysis project Ga0307512, IMG submission 200267) | Populus trichocarpa ectomycorrhiza microbial communities from riparian zone in the Pacific Northwest, United States - 14_EM | ecosystem: Host-associated > Plants > Roots > Unclassified | place... | reverse complement strand
CAAAGCCTAATTTTCAATCAATCTAAAATGATAAAATTGAAAAAAAATCAATTAAAAAAAAAACGAAACCTCAAGTTAATAAAGTTAACAGATTAATCCATACTCTAGATTACGAGTCTAAAATAACCTCATAAAATATAAATTAAGAAAAATATAAAATATAATCGTCAATAAATATAATGTTAAAGAATAAAATTAAAATTGAAAAAAATATATATATTAGCAAAAAAAAAAAACAAAAGAAGAGAAAAAACATTATTCTAGTGAATAATGTGATATGAGGAGGTAAAAACCCCTTATCCTTTAGTTTTTTTTTATTAATCAATTTAATATTAAATAATAAAATTAAACAATAAAAATTAATTAAAAAAACATGAGTCAACTAGTTTAAGTAGCTAAATTCGCGATCCGTATAATAAAAATGAGATAAATCAATAAAAAATAAATGAAAAAATAAATGAAAAAATAGAACACTACTTCAAAAATAATAATATAAAAACACCTCCTTTGATTATTTTGTAATTGTTAACTGGACTATCGGAGGTGTTGCTTTCAATTCTCTTTTGGCAACATGGTGGCTGTCTCCATCTGAACATAAAACTGTCAACTACCGAAATGTTTTTGCACATCTAAAATATTCTCAACTACCGGAAGAGGAGAGGTGGCAACTTATAAATATCAATTCACCCAGTTGATCACTAATACTCGACACTTGTAGACAAAGATTTGTTACATTTTCAAAGTTGCTTTAACCGTGAAAACACACTTTTCCCTCAATCTAAGGTTAGAAAATCAATATTGTCGAACATGTCCCAGATTCTAGCTGAGAAATTGCTGGTTACAAAACTCCTCTCGTTTGAGATTGGCTACGATTTCCCCGTTCGGTAGGAGCAGAGACAAAGGTCCATGTGTCTTGCTGAGTGGCGAGATTAATGCCCAGTTATCTTTGCTTCACCAATATATTCTATCTCACACAGATCTCGACGTTTTTCATTTCACATTCAAGTTTATACTTTATTGGATTAATTAAAATTAAAAAAATATATTCTATAGCTCATTGCGTCTAAACCATGTTTTATAGTATATCCAAAAGTTTTTTCAGCAAGGAAAAATGTCCCAAGCCAAAGTGAAAAATGAATACTTTTGATTTGGACCCATCATAAAGCCTCTTTCTTTTCACATGCATACAAACAAGAGACATTGAGAACAACACCCACCAAAACCATCCTCTCCCCTCCCCAACAAAGGAATGACCTTTTATCTGTTCCTCCACAACCGAGCACATCCTTCCACTCTCACCATCACCACCATTAAATTTAGATCATTATATCGAAAACCCACACTGCAAAACATCGAGAAAGATTAAGTGGGAGGGAGAGGAGATTGGTTTGGTTTAGGGGCTAGTGTGTTTGAGAGATGTGGGATGCTTCAGGCATTGATGAATCTGTTTTCGTTATGTCTTAAGCCATTTGGGCATGGTAGAAGTAGTAGTAACAGTGATTCAAAGCTTGAGTCATTTGTCGGTGTTAGCAAAGAAGGGAAAGATGGTTTGCTTTGGTATAGAGACGTTGGAAGATACTGGTCTGGTGAATTTTCAATGGCTGTTGTTCAAGCTAATCAAGTAATTGAAGACCAAAGCCAGATTGAGTCTGGACCTTTTGGAACTTTTGTTGGTGTTTATGATGGTCACGGTGGACCTGAAGCTGCACGTTTTGTCTGTGATCACTTGTTCAGGCACTTTCAAGGTCTGTTCTTTTTAAATATTTTTGATCAAATATCTAAAAAAGATTTTTACTTTAAAGAAAAAAACTTTGCCGTGTTCCTTTTATGTCATTGAATTGGCCACGTTTCTCACTAACCTTTGTGGGATTCTCAATCAATCAGCTTTTTTGCTTTGGAGATTTTGAAAGGTTCTGGTAGTGATTTTCTTTCGTTGCTCTGGATTTATTTTTTTGTGAATTTAGATGAGAAGCTATTTTGTACAGTTGTATTGGATGATAGAGAGCTACTTGTTTTCAGAGTATAATATAGTGAAGAAAATTTATTGGGATTTGAAAGACGGGATTTTGCATGTGAATGTCATGGACTGGGAGGTCAGTACTTATTGGTAATGCTTGCTTTTAATTGCTGAAAGTGATTCAGTTTTTTGGAGCTGTTCACTTTTGTGGTTGTATCTGTCTTGTCAATTTCATGGATAACTATTAAGTGATATTCAATCGGATTTTGCTTTCTGTGTAAGCTTCTGATTGGCTTTTATGAGTTTGGAGTATTTTTTTTTCTTACTTTAAATTGCAGTTTTAAACTTGGAACAGGATGATTAAATGTAAGCTTAATGATTAGTGTTTAGCAGCCAACTGCCTAGTTTTTGCTATCGATACCCAAAACCAATGCAATTTCTTACTTCAAAAGTTTTCAGATTCTTCAAGGCACTATTTGCAGTGTTTAGGAATTTAACATTTTGGCTTTTAAAACCTAAATTCCTACAGCTTTTTTTTTTAGATTAAAATCTAAGCTAGTGCTTCTAAAATGTGTGCTGGACAAATGCATTAGCTCTAGGTAGAAACTAGATTTTGCTTAAGGGTGACGGGGGCTTTGAATTCCAGTGAAAAAACAGGGCATATATCTTCCTCTCTTTTTTTTTATCATTTTTGTTTGTAAAATGTTTTGATATTTTTTTGGTTTAATGTCGTTTAATCTTAAAAAAGTATTGTGCCTTGTGTTGGCATTCTTAGGCTTTGTGGTTATGCAGCCATTTCAGCAGAGACACATGGTGTTGTGACAAGCGAGACCATCCAAAGAGCTTTCTGTGCAACAGAGGAAGGGTTTACCAATCTCGTGTCAGAGTTATGGAGCAGTCGTCCCCAAATGGCAACAGTTGGATCATGCTGTTTAGTTGGAGTGATATATCAGCAGACCCTCTTTGTAGCAAACCTGGGAGATTCCCGTGTTGTACTGGGCAAGAAAGTCGGCAACACTGGAGGTATTGCTGCAATACAATTATCAACTGAGCATAATGCAAACCTTGAGGTCATCAGGCATGAACTCAAGAACTTACATCCTAATGATCCCCAGATTGTTGTTCTTAAGCATGGAGTTTGGAGAGTAAAGGGGATTATTCAGGTTATTTCAAACCCCAATTTAACCTTCAGAATATTTCAAATTAAAACACATCTTAGGTGCTTTTGTATTCTTGTGTTTTTTTGTACTCTCGGAGTGATAAATTATGAAACTACTTGGTGGGCTGGAATTTTTATGGTTCTTGGTTGTTTATCATTTGGTATTCATAATAGCTATCCCGACTTCTTTCAAGAAGTCGTCAACTTTGTTGTAGCTGTTAATGCGAAACCAAATTTACCCGTTGCTATACAATTATTTTTAAAACAATTTGTTTGAGTTATAGAATTGTGTCGAAGATTGTACAAGTTGCAAGAACCATGAACTGGAGATGAGAAAGAACAACATATAAGCCAATACCAAACCCCAGCACGATTCACATGCTCTGACAACCAGGTCTTTTGCAGATATGACTTCAAATATAGTTGAGATGGTTTTATAGTCATTGGTCAGAGAAAGGGTTCATGTATAGAGGCAAATTAGTTGATTGAAGATAATCTTCGCAGTTCTAGGTAACCTGAAATTCACTTTCCCCCCATAGGTATTCCCTTTTGTGCTTGATGGATAAAATGCACCCCATCTCAAGCTAGATGCTTGTTATTTATATTTTTTGACACGTTTAAGAAAATAAGCATGTTGATTATGAAAGGGAATTTGAACATCCTTTATCTAGCCTTTGCATCGATGAAGATTACTTTGAAGTCAAGTATGTTATGGAAACTCCTTGGAGTACATCTTGGTTTGCATCGGATTATCTTCATCTTGCTTCTTATTATTCATGGCACGTTCCTTTGCAAATTCTAATTTCAAATAATGAAATCCATGATTATATTTGATGCAGGTTTCTAGATCCATAGGGGATGTGTATATGAAACATGCACGATTCAACAGGGAACCAATTAATGCCAAGTTCAGACTTCCTGAACCAATGGACAAGTCAATCTTGAGTGCCAATCCAACAATCATTTCACATCCTCTCCATCCAAATGATTCGTTCCTTGTATTTGCATCTGATGGTCTTTGGGAACACTTGAGTAATGAAAAAGTAGTGGATATTGTCCACAGTAATCCATGTGCAGTAAGAGTTTTCCCTTGTGTATTTGGTTGTCATACTTTCTACATTGAATTTACTTTCATGCCTTTGTGCTTCTATTAAATAGGAAACAAATGACCATAAAGTTTTGACCTTTTTCTGGAACTCATATGCTGCTTGGTATTAGCTTAAAACTTGGTTGCTTGGTCATTTCATAAAAAACTCTCGGAAGAGTTTGGAAGGCAAACCTATGTCCTTTTCTCTAAGATGTATATAGTAAAAGCAAAATATCTTGGAATAGTTTGAAACGCAAACTTATGGAAGCATTACGGTGCATTTTATTTAGTAGATATGTTTGTCATAATCATCGATGAGTTTTTTAACATGATGTATTTGAGTTTTGACAGAGAAGAGAACTGCAAAGTATCATCATTGATGAGTTTCTACTTTGTATCGTATTTGGATTGTTCATCCATGACCTTTTTTCTCTAGTTCTTTGCATGGATTATGCATTGATACCCAAGGTGATCCATGGTCAGTTCATTGTCATATAATTAGGCATAGCGCAGCCTTGGAGTTAAATGCGTTTGATAAACTCTGTGTTAGCTTGTTGATCATTGTGCTGGGATGCGTGTCAAGGAACCATTCAATGAGATTAGATATTGGTGGTTTATATCATCACAGCATATTTGAAACTGACTTTTTAGATTGACTTCCTCTCGACTTTCATGAATTGCCTTGAATTGTTCGTGCATATTTGGTGTTTTAGATGGCTATTATCCACAGCAAAAGTAGATGTTATGCCAGTTCTGCCTTCCATAAGACATGTGATTGCTGGGATATGGATGCGTGCACAGAAATGTAGATCATGCACTACGATCCAAAACTTATATAGTTGTCTCACAACAGGTCTCACGGTTTTTTTTATTATTACCAGTGAAGCTATCAGCCTCACTGCGACTATTCTTGCATTTGACGACCCAGGTTTAGCTCTTGGTTCATTCTTCATCTTTTTTTTTCCCTTCATGTGTTCATTTTTTTTTACTTGAAGGATGCATTTAAGTGGTGGTTAACTGTATTCTTAAATTTATGCTTCGTATATGTAGTTCTTGCTCTAAATTTATCTGTGTTAGTATTCACGAGCTTGTTTTACTGCAGGGAAGTGCCAAGAGGCTTGTCAAGGCCGCCTTACAAGAAGCGGCTAGAAAAAGAGAAATGAGATATTCAGATCTACAGAAGATTGACAAGAAGGTTCGACGACACTTTCATGACGATATAACTGTAATTGTTTTATTCTTAAACCATGATCTTATATCCAAATCCAAAAGCGCTGTGCAAACACCGCCGGTTTCCATCCGAAGCGCTAATTAATCACCCGTTGGCATATTTCTGCTGCCTTATCATGGACACACGCAAAAGCATCCTAGCGGATCAAGACACATATCAAGGCTACAGAGCTGCACTGACAAAGCGGTCGCGGTACCTGAGTGGGAATTCCAAGATTTAATTAAGAGCTTTAGAATTTGTAAAAATGTTGTTTGTCAGGCAAATAAATAGATTGCTGCTAAGTCCGTGGATACCCTGATTATATTTTTACTTAAAATGTGTTTTGCATTTTTTTCAATAATCTATTTGCATGTCAGACATATATATCAAATGTTATAAATAGGGTTTGGAAATATTTTGTAGTAATTAATTATGGTTTAAAGTGTTGTTTTTTTTAAGAAATATATTAAAATAATATTTTTTTATTTTTAAAAAATTATTTTTGATATTAATACATTAAAATAATTAAAAAATATAAAAAAATTAATTAAAAAAAACATGATTTAATGTGCTTTTTCGAACACACCCTTCCTTCATACAAGGTGTGGTAGGCCCAGAGGGGCAGGCAACTATCCAAGAATATCGAAAATACCATGGGGTCATCAAAACCTTTGAACGACATGTCAACATGCCTCGAAACACGAGGGCTTATTTATTTACCAAAATCAACCCAAATTCAAATTCCATGGCCGTGTGAGTCCCTGACTGGCCTCCAGCGGAATTCCTTTCTTCTCTACGCAATCCATCAAATGCACCTTCCCTTAATTCCTCTTCTTCAAATCTAACAGTTATCAAACATAACTTCATGGCTACGAAACGAAATCAATCTCAAGCTTTTTATTATTGCTTTATTTCACACTGACTCTCCTCTTGTCTCACTCCCACTCAGCACCACAACCCATCCGTCGTGACCCCGGCCCCCTCACTGGCACCATAGCGCTTTTCACGATGTCCGTGACAGCGTCCGATCCGATGTCCGCCCCATGCTCCACTCTCGCGCCGAGGTATCACTACAATATTTAATCATCAATTAGATTACAATTACAATTTAGATTCGCAATAATTCATTCGTGCTCGTTTTAGCTAAACTTCACGTCGTTTTGAATCATGTAGTAATTGTTTGTAATTCCACTGAACTGCGTCTTTTATTTTCAGCTGCCAAATAGTCCGCAATTCCAGTGTTGCTGATTGTCTGTTCGTTTAAGTTAAAATTTTTAATATCTACAGCGTAATTCAAGTGAAAAACACAGATTCTTGCATTTCTGTTAACTTGTATTTATTTATTTTGTGTTTATGAGATAATTGATTTCATATGTTGTGGTGCAGGTTCCGTTGGAGGTGAATGCAGTACTGATAGGTTTTAATGGCGATGGAGGGTGTAGGTTTAGTGTAGATTCACATAAATTACAAGATTTTCTGAGGACCAGCTTCTAAACTCACAGACCTTAATGTTTGGAGACCGGTGAGCCTCTTGACATTGAGCATCAAGTCATTTTTAACGTGTTTCCGGCAAGCTCTCCCTAAAGTTAGCATTTTTAACGTGTTTCCGGCAAGCTCTCCCTAAAGTTAGCATTGTTAAGTAATTGTGTTTTGCACGCTTTAAGTTACAAAGTTGTGTTTGTAATGTTGTAGTGGAAAGTCTTCAATACTACCACTGCACCGTTGCATTTTCAGCTGAGAGTTCAGTTTTGTGGGCTGCATTTGAGTTTTGCTTGAAGGGACCCATAGAGAGGAGATGCATTACAATGGGAGAATTGGAGAATTTCCTGAGTATTAGTAGTTTTTTTTACTCATTATATGATAGGAATACACGAGTTGTGTTTTTATTTGTGCTGTTTTGTCAATAGGCTGGGCAGCCAGAACTGATTGCACTTGAGAAGGCATCGACACAGAATATGGTTCCTGCTGGGAATGCATGAGAGGTGAGTGATGCTGTGGATATAATATGTTCATTGTTTTGGGGTAGTAAGGTGGAGTGTGTTTTTACAGGAAATTCTGAATTCTGTATTTTCTTTTACATGGACTGATTTTGGAAGGAAGTGCCAGTATTTCACAAACTATATTCGTACATAAGAGTACTCTGCCAAAGATAATGACCGACCCGTGCCTAATGCAATCTTTCTTGTAAATTTTGATAAGGTATGGTTTTCAATTTCAATCCTCTTTTTCTGGAAAAATCAGTTTATTTTTATTTCTAATTTTCATATAGAAACAACCATTTTGAGGTTGGAAGTCAAATGCTCATAATGTTTTTTTCCCAGACGATAGCAATACTAGTTTCGGTTTTGTCGGTTTTGTGTTGGTATTATTCATAATGGTGTGAAATTTACTCCCTTATGATCATGCGTACCTTGGTTTGGCCCTCGATTGCAGGTGAGAATGGACCTTGGAAATAAGGAAATTGACCTTGACAATGTATGGCAAATTAACTTAAAGAGTTGTCTGATGAAGACTTGAGGAAACAAAAGGGAGAGACTCAATATAAGTGTGGCTGAGTTCAGACAGGTACTGGACACGATCAATATGTTATCATGTGTCAAAGTAAGAGAGAGTCATTTGTGGAACAGTATTGGTTGTGCCTGAAGTTTCCTTGAGTTTAATTTTGGGTTGGTATAAAATGCAAATATAGCATTCGAAATGGACTTTGTGGTTAAGGATTTAGATCGAATATGAAATTCTTATTTGATAGCCAAATCTTGTTTCTTTGGTGTATTTGTTGCTCAATATCGCATGAACTTCTATCAAGCATGTTTGAGGTGATGCAAGCAGAAAATAGTGGATCCTTTTATTACATTTCTTGTTTGTTATATTTTCATGAAATTTTTAAGATCACTGGTTCAGCTTCAGCATACAGTGACCTTGAAATAGTAAGCTATGAAGTTCATAAAACCTATTTCTGGCATATCAAAATCCATTAAAAATCATAGAAAAAGTTCATTTGCAAGTACTTACAAGATTTTATTTTAGCTGCAGATTACTAGTTCCAGTCGAGTTGGACGTGTGTAAACTGCAGTTGGTGAATTATCTTATGGTTGTGAATCTCAGGACAATTGCTACAGAGTATCTAAAAACCCCCCTCGGTGAACCTGTCAAAGGCAAGAACAAGACAACAGCCAAACTATGGTTGGAGAAGTTCTACCAAAAGACAACGAACTTGCCAGAACCTTTCCTGCATGAATTAGTTGAACGGTTGGAGAAGTACCTAGATGTAAGTCACCCATGTCTAGAATAGCGCCTTGGAATTCACACTTGCAGAATTGTTCAGTTGATTTTATTTTAGTTTTAAATAACAGCGCCTTGAGGAACAGCTTGTAGATCTGTCTTCTTTGTTGTATGATCACCGGTTACAAGAAGCACATTTGAACAGTACAGAAGTTCTTCAAAGCGCTCTCTTCACCCATCAGCAAGCTAGCTTTGACTTATTTAATCCTCCATTAGATGATTATTTGTCTTTGGTTATTCTCCTCCAAACTGTATATATGCTTTAATTTGACTATTTCAGTGGGTTAAGTTTTAATTTTACAGTCCATAATGCAGGTATGTTGAATATTTGACTAGAGAGAGAGAGAGAGAATGAGATGCTGTAACATGGAGTTCAAATGTCCTGTACATTCGTCGCGGACTTGTATTTACGGAGGGATTCTGCCTGCTGGGTTCTTTGTGTATTTTGTCGTCATTTTCTTTTCTAATCCCGTCCGCTGACGATCCCAACCAAGAGACTATTCTCATTTTTTGAAGGCATTGATGTTTTGCTAAAATTGTCATAGAATCGTCCTCCCTCAATTTGTTAAAATTTTGCCCATAAAAGTTTTCTATATTCACTGGAATATTCAGGTAAGATTCCATTTCCAGTATCAGGTCTGAACTTCGACATGGTACATCACCCTTCCATGGACATCAAAAATGAAAAAAAAGAAACGATTTAAAATAAAAACAGATCAGACATAGCTTTCTAGGCGGCAATTGTGCATCAATTAAAGCAGCTGATAAACAGCTTGCTCAGAGCCCAGTGCATATTCATCATCTCCGCATCAAACAATCCTTACAAAAACCTAATCAAAGTAAAAGTCATGGTGTAAAACAAAATCACCACAAGAGAAGAAAAACCCATCAATGGAAAATCATCATTAATAACAACGGAATAACGAAGGGGTCCTCAGCAATTATGCTTGTAGTTGTCATCCAGTGAAAACAATCAGGTCTCAAAGATTACATGCCATCATAGGATCCCCGCGCCATATACACACTGATCCAAAACAAAGAAAATTTCACAACTATAAAGATGATAGGAAAGATATATTTGGCAGGGTATAATTCACTGCGCCTGTGGAGAACAGAGGCGCAGCGACTCAATTTCTGCTCAAACTCTAAGCCTCTTGCAAACGAAAAAATATTTTCGAGAAACCAAAAACAATTACTGTATTTAAGGTTTCTATCAAGAGGCATCAAATGAGTAAACAAGATTTAAAACACGCAAGAACATGCATAAGAAAAATGAGAGAAAGAGAGAGAGAAAGAGAGCACGAAAGGGCAAGAGAGAAGCGTAGCTAAACATGTTAATCGTCACATCATGATAAAACCCTAAATGGCTTCTGCTTAATTTGGTCGTGGGATTATATACTGGTAGCCTGCAGGAGCTGATAGGGTTTTTTGGCTCTGCGGATTACCGAAAAACCCCTCTGTTTACACAATATATAAAGTAGACTTGAAAGAGCCCAATGGCAAGTCATGTCCACAACTCATTGTTAAAGCTTTGAATCCAAACCCAACCCATATCACCTTGTTCTTTCTTTTCTATTTTTTTAGTTTTTATCGAGAGGCGTTGCCATGAGGGAATTATTATTTTGTTTCTATGTTTTTAATGAAATAATTAGTTCATCTCTTTTTATTTAAAAATAAAACGTTGAATTCTTATATTTTATTTATTCCTTTTAGTTTCTTAGATGATTTTGTTATTTATTTTCTAAAATATCTTCTTTTTAATTAAAAAATTAAAAATTTACTGAAAGATGAAAGTTTAGAAATCTCAAAAATAAATTATGATTTTTGAAAACTATTAACTAACTTACAAGGTCATTAGGTTTAATTCGCTAGATTATTTCTAATTACTTATTTATAATACAGATTGATGTGATTAGTTAGATCTTTAATTAATTAATACTATTATTTTATTTTATTTTTAATTAATAGGAGGTCAAATTAAGATGAATGTTCAAGTTTTTCTTTAAAAATTTTTACTTAATAAAACA
>Ga0307512_10007580_pt1 | contig 10722 bp, 11 predicted proteins | sample 14_EM_MG_FD_200267 | JGI IMG/M metagenome (GOLD analysis project Ga0307512, IMG submission 200267) | Populus trichocarpa ectomycorrhiza microbial communities from riparian zone in the Pacific Northwest, United States - 14_EM | ecosystem: Host-associated > Plants > Roots > Unclassified | place... | reverse complement strand
CGACCAGCTGGAGACGGCCGTCAAGAAGGCTGCCGTCACCGCCGACGTGACGTTGAAGAACGGCATCGCCACCGTCGTACGCGAACGCCATGACGTCGACAGCGGCACCGGCACCGGCACGAAGGGCGTCAGCGGCACCTGGCTCGGCAACGTCAGCTACCTCGCGCCGGGCAAGTACACGGTCTCGGACCTGAAGGACACCCAGCAGGCGTTCTACGTCAGCAACGACACCGTCGTGAAGGGCGCCGGCACCATCTGCGGCAGCCCCATGTCCGAGTCGATGTACACCTGCACGCTCGACCAGTTGGAGGCCGCCTCCAAGAAGGGCGTGGCGGCCAAGGTCGTCATCAGGAACGGCATCGCGACCTCGGTCACCGAGGACCGCTGAGCCGACGGACGTGAGGCACTACCGCGTCACCGAACGGGCGTCCTACGACGTCACGGTGAAGTTCCGCAGGATCGCCCCCGTCAGCTCCGGATCTCCCTCCGCCTTCACCCGGTCCGCCACGGTCTCCGGCGTCACCCGGCCGCAGGCCAGGCGGACATACGTCTCCCAGTCGAGGGTGAGGGTGGCGGCGGGCCCGAGGGCGGGCGCGGTCTCGAGGGAGCCGCGGCCCTGGATGTCGACGCGGATGGTGCGCAGGAACTCGATCGGGCCGTGCACGTCGAAGACGACCGCCGAACTGCGCGGCGCGGACGCGTCGTCGGCGACGATCCTCGGGAGCTCGGCGAGCAGCACGTCACGGGCGAGCTGCGCGCCGGGGGAGTCGAGGTTGCCGGGACGCCCGAGGGCGGCGCGCAGGTCCTGTTCGTGCACCCACACATTGAACGCGTGGCCGCGCATGGCCGCTTCGAGGGTGAGCTCGGTGCCCAGGGGGGCGCGCACCTTGGTCCCGGGGTCCCGGGACTCGTTCCGCAGCTGGCGGTTGCGGCGGATGATCACATACTCCAGCTCGGAGGTCATCTCCGGCGCCGTGTGGTGACGGCGGACGTCGACCTGCATCTCCGTGTAGCGCTGGCTGTCGTTGGTGACGTGGTAGAGGTCGCGCGGCAGGGTGTGGATGGGGCGCGGATCGCCCAGCATCTCGCAGTCCAGCCCGATGACATGGGAGACCACGTCACGGACCGACCAGCCCGGGCACGGCGTCCGCCGGTTCCACTCTCCCTCCACAAGCGGCCCGACCAGCTCGGATATCGCTTCGATGGAGTGGGTCCAGGCGTCGGCGTAGGGCTGGAGGGTGGGATGCAGACTCACGGAACGGGACCCCTCGGCGGTCGGTACACGGGCGGTTGGTGGCAGCGTTGCCAGCGGGAGGTGGCTGCACTCGGCGTGGTCTTGGAACTACCCCGGTTCTCGACTGCGCTCGAACCGGGGGGACCCCCAAGCTACGCTGCTGTGAGGCACCCCGGCAGTGCTTTCGTGTGACGATCGTAGGCCCGTGTGGACGGCTCGAATGCCAGGACGGTGGTAGTGTGCGCGCCTCTCTCATCCAGATCGACGTAGACGAGGGCGAATCGGTCGAATCGCGCCGACGGCGGATGGCTTCGCTGGTACGGGAGCAGGCCGGGGCCGATCTGGTGGTGCTGCCGGAGCTGTGGACGACGGGTGCGTTCGCCTACGAGGCGTTCGGTACCGAGGCCGAGCCGCTCGAAGGGCCGACGTACGAGGCGATGGCGAAGGCCGCGAGCGACGCGGGCGTGTGGCTGCACGCGGGCTCGATTCCGGAACGGACAGCATCTGACAGCGGCTCCGCCGCGGGCTCGGGCCTCCTCTACAACACCTCGCTCGTCTTCTCTCCCTCCGGCGACCTGGCCGCCGCCTACCGCAAGATCCATCGCTTCGGCTTCGACAAGGGCGAGGCCGTGCTGATGGGCGCGGGGCGGGACCTGGTGACGGTCCGTCTGCCCGGGACGACGCTCGGCCTGGCCACCTGCTACGACCTCCGATTCCCCGAACTCTTCCGCGGTCTCGTCGACGCCGGCGCCGAGACCCTGGTCGTTCCGGCGGGCTGGCCGGAGCGTCGCCGGGCGCACTGGACGCTGCTGGCCCAGGCGCGGGCGGTCGAGAACCAGGCGTTCGTGCTTGCCTGTGGAACGGCCGGGACACATGCGGGAGTTCCGCAGGCGGGTCACTCGATCGTGGTGGATCCGTGGGGCGAGGTGCTCGCGGAGGCGGGGCCGGGCGAGGAGATCCTCACCGTGGACTTCGACCCCGGGAAGGTCGCGACGACCCGCGAGCAGTTCCCGGCGCTGAAGGACAGGGTTCTGTAAGCCGGGCTGAAGGACGGGGTCCTGCAGGCCGCCGCCCCGGCCCTCAGTCGCCCTCCCGCTCCTTCTCCGCCAGGTGGATCACGCACACCGCCACCGCGATCAGCAGCGGCGGATCCGCGTCCTCCCGGACCACGTCGACGCCGTATGTCTCCCGGACGCGCAACCAGCGCCGCGAGATCACGGCCAGCAGCTCGCCGTCGTACTCGACGGCGAACTCCCGGTCGAGGATCTTGCCGCTGACGTCCAGCTCGGTGCCGTCGACCAGAGTGACGCGGTAGTGGTTGCGCAGCAGGGACAGCCGCTTGCGCTTGATGCGGGCGAGAGCGTCGCCGTCCCGTTCGATCACCATCGTGTCGCGCAGGGCGAACATCTTCTGGTGGATGTCGATGAGGACCCGTCCTTGCGTGTCCTTCAGTTCGAACGTGTCCCTGAGGCGCATGGCCTTGCCGTCGACGAGGAACACCTTGTTGCCGTGCTCGTCCTCGATCCAGTAGTCGTCACCGATGCCGAGGAGCCGGTCGCGTACGAGGAATCTCATACCGTCACCGCTTCCCCGGCGGCCGGTCCGAAACGCCGCCGGTAGGCCGACGGGCTGAGTCCGGTCTCACGCCGCACACGCGCGCGTAGGTTGGCGGCGGTCCCGAGGCCGCTCCTCGCGGCCACCACGTCCAGTCTTTCCTCCCCGCGCTCGATCAGCCGGCAGGCGAGCGCCACCCGCTCCCCCGTCAGCCAGGCCAGCGGAGTCGTACCGAGCTCCGCCCGGAAGCGCCGGTGGAGCGTGGCGGGGGAGACGGCCGCGCGGACCGCCAGGTCAGCCACCGTCAGCGGCTCGCCCAGCCGCTCCTGCGCCCACGCCAGCAGGGGAGCGAGGGACTCGTCGGGCACGTCCGGGACCGGCCGCTCCACGAACTGCCGCTGCCCGCCGTCCCGGTGGGCGGCGAAGACCAGCCGCCGGGAGACGGCGTTGGCGATCTCGGCGCCGTGGTCCCTGCGCACCATGTGCAGGCCGAGGTCGAGCGCGGCCGCGCTGCCGGCGGCGGTCAGGATGCCGCCCTCGTCGACGAAGAGCACGTCGGGCTCCAGCCGGACCTTCGGGTGCAGCCTGCGGAAGACGTCGGCCCACATCCAGTGGGTGGTGGCCCGCCGCCCGTCGAGCAGCCCGGCCTCGGCGAGCGCGAAGCTGCCGGTGCACAGGCTCATGATGCGGCCCCCGCGCGCGTGGGTGCGCCGGATGGCGTCGAGCACGGCTGCCTCGCGCGGGACGACGTTGTCGGGCCGGCCGGGTACGACGAGGGTGTCGGCCTCGTCCACCGCGTCCAGCCCCGGCACCCCGGTCAGCGTGAAGAACCCGTGGTTCATCCGCACCTCGGGCGTGGGTGTGCACAGCGTCACCTCGTACAGCGGGCCGGGGAGACCCAGTTCGGGCCGCGGCAGCCCGAAGAGCTCGGTCGCGACGCCGACCTCGAAGGGATTGGTGCCTTCGTCGACGATCACGGCGACCTTGTGCGGCCGGTGACTCCGGTGAGGAGGGTGACCCTTGTGCGGCTGGTGCGAGGATCCTTGCGGCATGTGCGATTTCTAGCACTTACCCGAGCCCGTGGCACCCCCGCACGATGAGGCACATGACCAACGAACCCGTCTCCCTCCCCGCCGCCCTCGCCTCCTTCACCGAACAGTGGAGCCCGCGCATCGTCACCGCCGTCAACGACTACGACGTACGCGTCGCGAAGGTCGAGGGCGAGCATGTCTGGCACGTCCACGACCACACCGACGAGTTCTTCCTGGTCCTGGAGGGGGAACTGCACATCTCCCTGCGCGAGCCGGCCGGTGACCGCACGGTCGTCCTCCCGCGCGGTTCCGTCTTCACGGTCCCCCGAGGCACCGAGCACAGGCCGTACGCGCCCGTGCCCAGCGAGATCCTGGTCTTCGAGCCCACCGGCACCCTCTCGGTGGGCGACCGGCACGACGAGGTTCCCGGGCACGTGGACGAGACGACCGGGCACGTCCTCACCTGACCGAGCCCCGGAATCCACCGGGCCAAGGGGTGTCCTGGAGTTGAACTTCCCGTGCCCGCACGGAAGTTGCCCAACCAAACCGTTGGACCCCGAGTCTGACGTTGCGTAAGTCGCACAACTGCGCACGTTCCTCTCGGAGGTCTTCCATGCACTCTCGTCCCGTCCGCCGCCGGGTGACTCGTGTCGTCCCGGCGCTGACGCTGGCCCTCGGTGCGGCCCTGGCCGTACCGCTCACCGTGGCCGGTACCGCCGACGCCGCGACGGCGCCGGCCACCGCCGCGGTCAACGAGTACGACTGGCAGCTCACCTACCAGGCCGCCCCCGGCCAGACCAACAGGGCCACCGTCACCGCGTCGCTCACCGCGGACCGCGCGGGCATCACCTACGTGATCGACGACATCGTCCCGATCAGCGCGGGCCACGGCTGCACCCACCCCGACGGCGCGGACCACACGAAGGTCTCCTGCACGGTCACCGGCGTGGACAGCCAGGACCCGTACGCGGCCCTGATCATGGGCCTCGGCGACGGCAGCGACACGGTCGCGTACAAGAACGACACCGACCAGGTCTACTCCTACGCCGAGATCTCGCTGGGCGCCGGCAACGACAGGGCGACCGACTCCGGCCGGCTCGACGGCGCCTACGTCTCGGGCGACGCGGGCGACGACACTCTCACCGTGGGTGCGCTGGGCCTGGCCTGGGGCGGTGACGGCAACGACACGATCAACGCGAGCGGCGGCGACAACATCGTCAAGGGCGGCAAGGGCAACGACGTGCTGCGCGGCGGTGCCGGGGCCCAGGACCTGTCCGGCGACGACGGCAACGACGGCATCTACGGGGGAACCGGCGCCGACACGCTGTACGGGGGCAAGGGCGACGACGTCCTGTACGGCAACAGTGGCAACGATGTCCTGTACGGCAACAGCGGCAACGACAGGCTGTACGGCGGTCCCGGCACCGACACGCTCTCCGGCGGCCCGGGACGGAACGTGGTCCACCAGGACTGAGCGGCCCGGGGGCGGGCGCCGGGCCGGTTGTCGGTGCCGGGTGGCACTCTTGGACCATGACCGACTCCACTCCCCGACGCGTCCGCGTCCGCGCCCCCGAGCTGGTCGGCAAGGGGGGCTGGCTGAACACGGGCGACCGCTCGTACACCCTCGCCGACCTGCGCGGACGCATCGTCGTTCTCGACTTCTGGAAGTTCACTACGAAGCACTGAACTTCTGGAGATACTCAATTGGTGCACCAAGACACGATCTGTGATCTGTACCTGCGCCTATCCCTCGACCGGGACGGCAAGACCGCAATCGAACGGCAGGAAGCCGACTGCCGCGCATGGGCCGAACGGAACGGGCTGACCGTCCGCAAGGTCCACATCGACCGGGGCCGCTCCGGTTACAAGTCCGTTGAGCGCAAAGGCTTCGACGCCGCCCTTGCGGCAGTCACCGCCGGTGTAGTCGGCACGCTGGTCGTCTGGAAGCTGGACCGGCTGTCGCGCAAGGGCATCGGCCAAGTCGGCCAGGTCCTGGACGACATCGAAAAGGCAGGCGGCCGTCTCGTCTCCGTCGTGGACGGGCTCGACACCTCAAATGACTCTGCCCGCATGGTCGTTGCCATGCTCGCCGAGCTGGCGCGGACGGAATCCAAGAACCTGGGCACGCGCGTCAGTCACGCGAAGCGCTATCTGCGCGGCAAGGGCCAGTGGATCGGCGGGCAGCCGCCTTACGGGCTCCTGGCGGACCCGAAGACCAAGAAGCTGGCCCACGACCCGGAGCATGCCGTCTACGCCCGGCTGATCGCTGATGAGGCACTGTCGGGCACGTCGCTCGTGAACATCGCGAGGCTGCTCAACGAGTACGAAGTCCTGTCGCCCCGGGGTGGCCAGTGGAACGCGGCAAGCATCATGCAGTTGCTCCGCTCGCCGGCATTCGCGGGCCTCATGCCCGAGACCGAGACCGTTGAGACGGACGGCGGAGAGCGAAAGTACACGAGCCGCGTCTTTCCATACCGCGACCCGGAAACGCTGGAGACGGTGGACATCGGCGACGGGATCATCACGGTAAGAGAGCGCGACAAGATCATTCGGCAGCTGGAGAGCCGCACCTTCTTGCACGCGGGCAAGCGCCGCCCGAAGCCGGACGGTAAGGCATTGCTCACGGGCTTGATCTTCTGTGGCGTACCTGAATGTGGCCGCCGCATGCACCGTGTGGGCGGCAGCTATCAGTGCATGGCACGCCGCGCCGGAAACCAGTGCATCGGGGCGTCCGCGATGTCAGAGCGAGTGGACGCGTACGTAGCTGAGTGCTTCCTGACCAAACTTCCTGCGCTGGACCCTGCTGACCCGCTGGTCATAGCGATTGCCGATCGCTGGGTTCATCGCCAAAACCCGGAGATCTTCGCCAAACGCGATGCGATCACTGCCGAAATTCAGGATGAGGAAGCCAGGTTGGCCGACCTGGAAGACGCCCGGTACGTACTGGGTGAGTTCAACGGCACTGCGGCAGTCGAGCGTTACAACCGTCTTGCCGAACGACTTCGGGTGAGGACAGAGGGGCTGCGCGCCGACTTGGCGAAGCTGCCCATGCCCGCCGTGGATGTTGGGCCCTTGCTCGATGGTGTCTTGCTGAAGGACGCGTGGGAGTCGGCCAAGGACGATGACCGCAGGGAGCGCCTGTCGCTCGCCATCGAGCGCGTGGAGGTCACCAAAGGCAAGCGTGGGCAACGATTCGTCCCGGAGCAGCGCGTCAGGATCAAGTGGGCGCAGCTTGCCGGGGAGGCCGTAGGGGCCTGAACCTCGCTGAGCATCATTCACGGCCCGTCCGCTGGATTCCCTCCTGCGCTTCCCGGGCCGGGCGCTCGTCCTGCCGTCGGGGAACTTCCTGGTCAGCGACACCACCCGGCATCAGCTGGTGGAGCTGGAGCCGGACGGGGAGCGTGTCGTGCGGCGGATCGGGTCCGGAGCGAGGGGGTTCGAGGACGGTGCGGGTGAGACCGCCGCCTTCAGCGAGCCGCAGGGTCTCGCTCTCCTCGACGACGGCTCGGTCGTCGTCGCCGACACCGTGAATCACGCCCTGCGGCGGCTCGACCTCGCGACCGGCGAGGTCAGCACCCTGGCGGGCACGGGCCGGCAGTGGTGGCAGGGATCGCCCACCTCGGGTCCGGCCCGCGAGATCGACCTGTCCTCACCGTGGGACGTGGCCCTCTTCGGCGGCAGGGTCTGGATCGCCATGGCGGGTGTGCATCAGCTGTGGGCCTACGACCCGGCCGGGGGTACCTCCCAGGCGTCCGGCTCTGGGGGAGGCACCGTCCGCGTCATGGCGGGTACGACGAACGAGGGGCTCGTGGACGGGCCCGGCGCCGAGGCCTGGTTCGCGCAGCCCTCCGGGCTCGCCGCCACCGCCGACCGCCTCTGGCTCGCCGACTCCGAGACGTCCGCCCTGCGCTGGGTGGACCTCGACGGCGCTGTCCACACCGCCGTGGGCACCGGCCTGTTCGACTTCGGGCACCGCGACGGCCCCGCCGAACAAGCCCTGTTCCAGCACCCGTTGGGTGTGACCGCCCTGCCCGACGGCTCGGTCGCCGTCAGCGACACCTACAACCACGCCCTGCGCCGCTACGACCCCGCGACCGGCGAAGTCACCACCCTGGCCACGGACCTGCGGGAGCCGAGCGACGCCGTCCTCGTCGGCGACGACATCGTGGTCGTCGAGTCGGCCCGGCACCGTCTGACCCGGCTGCGCCTGCCGGAAGACGCCGTAAAGGTGCCCTCGGTGGCCCATCGCACCCAGCGTGCCGCCACCGAAGTCGCCCCCGGCAAGCTGCAGTTGGACGTGATCTTCCAGGCTCCGGCAGGTCAGAAGCTCGACACCCGGTACGGCCCCTCGACCCGTCTCCTGGTCTCGTCCACCCCGCCCCGGCTGCTGCTCGCCGGGGAGGGTGCGGACACGGACCTCTCCCGCACCCTGGAGCTCGATCCGGAGATCGCGGAAGGCGTCCTGCACGTATCGGCGATGGCGGCGTCGTGTGACGACGACCCGGCCAACGAGTACCCGGCCTGCCATGTCCACCAGCAGGACTGGGGCGTGCCCGTCCGCCTCACGGCGGAGGGGACGGACCGCCTCCCGTTGGTCCTGGCCGGCATGGACGCTCAGACGCCGTAGCCGTCGCTGTAGCCGTCCCGCCGGTGGTGGTGCCCGTCCTCGTCGATGACCGGCGTCGACGGCGGCACCACGACCCGCCTGCGGCGGGCGATGCTGCTGAAGGTGCTGACCCCGATCAGCCCGACGATCATGAGGATGATCCCGACCAGGTCGAGGTTGACCCCCTTCATGTGCCAGTCGGTCGCGAACGTGAGGATGGCTCCCGAAGCGATGAGGATGATGCATCCGCCGAGGCCCATGAGTGTCGCCTCCCTGTCCGGTCCGGTCGTTCCGGTCCACCGGTCAACTGCGGGTACCCGCACACCCGGTGACCATGCGGAGGCGATCGCTCAGGTCAGGGACTACCCCTCCAGAAACGCCACCAGCGCGTTCGCCAGCAGATGCGGGTCGTCCGCGCCGCACAGTTCGCGTGCGCTGTGCATCGACAGGATCGCGACGCCGATGTCGACGGTCTTGATGCCGTGCCGGGCCGCGGTGATCGGGCCGATCGTCGTGCCGCACGGCATGGAGTTGTTGGAGACGAAGGACTGGAAGGGGACGTTCGCCTTCTCGCAGGCGGCGGCGAACACCGCGCGGCCCGAACCGTCCGTGGCATAGCGGTTGTTGACGTTGACCTTGAGGATCGGGCCGCCGTTGACCCGCGGGTGGTGCGTCGGGTCGTGCCGCTCCGCGTAGTTGGGGTGGACCGCGTGCCCCGTGTCCGACGACAGACAGACCGTGCCCGCGAAGGCTCTCGCCCGGTCCTCGAACGTCCCTCCGCGCGCGAACACCGAACGCTCCAGCACGCTGCCGAGCAGCGGCCCGTCCGCACCCGTGTCCGACTGCGAGCCGTTCTCCTCGTGATCGAAGGCCGCCAGCACGGGGATACCGGGCAGGTCGCCTCCGGAGACCGCCGCCAGTGCGGCCACGCCGGAGTGGACCGACAGCAGGTTGTCCATGCGCGGGCCCGCGAGCAGTTCCTTGTCGCGGCCCAGATAGGCCGGCGGCTCCACGGAGTGCGTCATCAGGTCCCAGCCGGTGACCTCGCCCGCCGCCAGCCCCGCGCTCTCCTCCAGGAAGGCGATCAGGTCGCCGTCGCGCACGTCGTTGCCCAGGCCCCAGATCGGCAGCATGTGGCGCTGTTTGTCGAGCTTGAGGCCGTCCGCCGACACCGAGCGGTCCAGGTGGATGGCGAGCTGGGGCACCCGGAGCAGCGGCCGGTCCACGTTCACCAGTCGCGTCGAGCCGTCCCGCAGAGTCAGCCGGCCGGCCAGGCCCAGATCCCGGTCGAGCCACGAGTTGAGCAGCGGCCCGCCGTAGATCTCCACGGCCACCTGGCGCCAGCCGTGCGCCCCGGTGTCCGGCTGCGGCTTGACCCGCAGGTTCGGGGAGTCGGTGTGCGCGCCGACGATACGGAACGGCGTGTGGGGCGCCGCGCCCTCGGGGACGTACCAGGCCACGATCGCGCCGCCGCGCAGCACGTACCTGCCGCCGCTCGTCCCGTCCCAGGCGTCCGTCTCCGCGACCTGCCTGAACCCTGCCTTCTCCAGCCGCTCGGCGGCGCTCGCCACCGCGTGGTACGGCGACGGGCTCGCCGTCAGGAAGGACATGAGGTCGTCGGTGTGGCCGCGGTCGAAGCGGGGGGGTTCGCTCATGGGTTCACCTTAACGACGTACGAGGGCCCACTCCGCGTACAGGGAGCGGGCCCTCGTGAGGGCGATGTGGAACTTTGGCTACCCAGAACCAGGGGTGCCGGAACCCGTGACCGGAGAGGCTAGAACGCGGCCTCGTCCAACTCCATCAGGTCCAGGTCGACGCCCTCGGCGAGCTTGCGCACGCCGGTGACTCCGGGCAGGACCTCGGCCGCGAAGAACTTCGCCGCCGCGATCTTGCCCGTGTAGAAGGCCTTGTCCTTGGCGGAGGCCGTTTCCAGCTTCTCGGCGGCGACCGCGGCGCCCTTGAGCAGCAGGTAGCCGACGACCACGTCACCGGAGGCGAGCAGCAGGCGGCTGGTGTTCAGGCCCACCTTGTAGATGTTCTTGACGTCCTGCTCGGTGGCCGCGAGGTCGGTCAGCATCAGGCCGACGATGGCCTCCAGCTCGACGGCGGCCTTCGCGAGGTGTTCGCGGGCGCCCGCCAGCTCCTCGCCGCCCGTGCCCAGCGCCAGGAACTTCTTGATGTCCTCGGCGAGGGAGTTGAGGGCCGAGCCCTGGTTGCGGACGATCTTCCGGAAGAAGAAGTCCTGGCCCTGGATCGCGGTCGTGCCCTCGTACAGGGTGTCGATCTTGGCGTCGCGG